>Ga0315277_10002605_pt1 | contig 25066 bp, 20 predicted proteins | sample YL17G05_15_MG_FD_203695 | JGI IMG/M metagenome (GOLD analysis project Ga0315277, IMG submission 203695) | Sediment microbial communities from Yellowstone Lake, YNP, Wyoming, USA - YL17G05_15 | ecosystem: Environmental > Aquatic > Freshwater > Lake > Sediment | place: USA: Wyoming | collected... | reverse complement strand
GCCTGCTGGCTTTGTTGCTCGCTCCTTACATACCACCCCGGGTATGCTCGTCGCTCGCGCCTCGCCAGCGGGCCTGGGGGCCTGCAGCAAAGTGTAAACGTTATTCATTGACAGACCCTTACCTCAGAACGTTGACTTTCACCCCCGAAGGCATCTTCCGCGACCGATAGACCTTGTTCGTAGCCCTTTGGAAGTCGCTGTCTCTGGCTTTGTAGATGTCCATGAACTTCTGCGGATTCCGATCGATGACAGGGAACCATGAGCTCTGCACCTGTACCATGATCCTGTGCCCCTTGAGGAACCGGTGGAATCGGTCGCGCAGGCTGAACTCGATCTTCGTTGGATCGTTGGGCGCCAGCGGCTCCGGGTTGGAGTAGCTGTTCCGGTACTTGGCTCGAAATACTTCGCCCGCGAGCAGCATCTGATAGCCTCCCATGCGAATTCCGCGCGGATTAGGAGCGTTATCGGGTGCATCACCAGAATAAATGTCGATGAGCTTGACCACCCAATCGGTGTCCGTGCCCGTGGTGGAGCAGTAGAGCGATGCCAGGATGGGGCCGGCGATGGTGATGTCCTTCGTGAGTGGATCTGATTCATAGACGAGCACATCGGGGCGGCTCGCGGCGAACCTTTGATCTTCGACCATCCAAAGGTGGCCTTGCGTGGTGCGGATCTCGCTGCTGAAGGGAACCGGCTTGTCGGGGTCGTTGACATATGAATCGTATGCCGTCGCCAAGCTTCCGTTTGGCGCGTTGAAGGACAGTTTCCCGTCCGCCTGAAAATAGAGCATCTTCGTCTCAGTATTGCCGGGCGGCCAGCTGTTGAACTGCCTCCATTCGTTGGCGCCTGTCTCGAAGACGAGCGCCTCCGGCAGCTTCAGTTCGCCCTTCTCCTTCAGGTAGTAGTTGAAGAAGGGCAGCTCCACGTTCTGCCTGAAGTATTCACCCGTTTTCGAACCGAACTTAATCTCCCCCAGGCTGTCGCCGGGCATGGAAGCCCAGCCTCCATGAAGCCAGGGGCCGATGGCAATGGTGCTGTTGTTCGAAGGATTGTACTTCTCAATGGAATTGTAAGTCTCCAGCGGTCCGTAAAAATCCTCGGCGTCGAACCAGCCCGCGACATTCAGGATCGCGTGCCGGATGTTCTTGAGGTATCCGACAGGATTCTGCTTCTGCCAGTAGTCGTCGTAATTCGGGTGCTCCATGTATTCATTCCAGGTGGGGACGCGGCTCTGGAAATATCGGTCGTTGATGTTCGCGACGCTGCCTGTCTTGAGGAAGAAGCTATAGCCGTCGGGTGTGCCGTAGTCAAAGGGCGTGTCGCGGTTCTCACTCGGGCCGCTCCGTGACCGCGCGCTGCCGGAGAGCCAGCTGAAAGTGTACATCAGCCGGAAGGCGCCGTTGTGGTGGAAATCGTCCCCAAGGAACATGTCGATGGCGGGTGCCTGGGGAGAGGATGCCTTGAGTGCGGGATGAGCATCGATCATGCCCCAGACTGTCTGCGAGCCTGGATAGGAGATTCCCCACTGGCCGGCACGTCCGTTGTTGTTCGGGATGTTCTTCAGCAGCCATTCGATTGTGTCGTAGGTGTCGGTGCTCTCGTCGGTGTCGGGGCTGCCGCGCTTGTCCGGCTTGATGGGTCTCATCACAACAAAGTTCCCCTCAGACTTGAACTTCCCGCGCACGTCCTGGTAGACGAAAATGTAACCCTCTTTAGCAAAATCGCGCGACGGGCCGAGAGAGGCACGGTAAGCATCTGGCCCATAGGGCGGGGAGCCGTAAGGAGTGCGGTGAATCAGGAACGGGCATTTCTGGGAAGTGTCTTTCGGCTGGTAGACGATCGTGAACAGCTTCACGCCGTCCCTCATGGGGATCATGTGTTCGGACTTCACGTAGAGGTCCTTTATGCCGGATGTTTCTTGAGACTGAACTCCACCCCATGCGATTATTAGCGCCAGGGCAATCAGGCCGGCAAGATTCTTGTTCACTCGGATCATGAGAGCTCTCCTTCCTTCCAACAGGCTATTGGTTTGCGGCTAGCATAATCGAGCACAACACTTTTTGGAACGGATTCACGCTGACTAATCCACTTGTGGCTCCTCTTCGACAAGACTGTACGAACCGACTCGGGGATTCTGTCCTCAACGGACATGGCCTCTGCATACATCGTGTGGGATAACGGCGAGGAGGGGATAGGAACATCCTCGTTCTGCGCACGGAGGGGAATCTCACAACTGGGGTCTGTAGCCCTGCAGAGCCTTAAGGCGCTCGTCATCTGAATCCGCGTTGACGGCGGCATGCGCTGCAACATAATTCAGCCGAGCGCGGTGCTACCCTGAGACGTCAGGGGTGGAGGACCTTCAAGCCCAACTCTCTTTCGAAGTGGTCGAAGTCCTTGTCGGCATGCAGGAGCACATGGCCGTTGAGGATGCAAAAAGTCGCAATCAGGCAGTCCACTGTTTTCCGGACTGTTTTCCCTCTGGCGCGCAAGGTTCGATAGTTTTGCGCCGCCGCCACAGATAACTCAACGCCGCCCGCTGTAAAGACCTCGAATGTCAGCAGACTCCGATGCACCTCAGCAAAGTGCCGATCCTCAAGAACGCCCTGCAGCACCTCGCAGAGAGTCAAGTCCAGCACGCCCAGCCACTGGTTCTCGATTTCTCTGTGCAACCAGTCCGTCTGGGGACTGGAAAGACCGCGCAGATAGTCCAACCACACGCTCGTGTCGACGATCACCATTGCCGTTAGTGCTCCTGAACCCGGCCCGCGCGCATTTCATTCAGGTCGCCAGCCCAGGGAACCTTTCCCCGCAAAGGGCGCACGCGCGCTTGAGCCTTGACCTGAATCAGAAGCCTCAGTCCTGCCTCCACTGCCGCGCGCTTGGTCTTGAGCCTCGCCTTTTTCATGGCCTCCTCAATCAAATGATCGTCGATCACTATGTTGGTGCGCATTTCTGAACCTCCAATGTGTATAATGCGGCAAATCATGTGTATCGGCAATCATCCTGCAATTAGGTGTCGGGGACTGACGACGGCAATTGTTGGCAGTGCAGGGGCAACTGCAGTTCGAGGGCCGCTTGCGCGCCCTTTGCGCCGATATTTTGGCCCGTTTTTTCGGTTTAAGGCCTGATCGGGACTGTGTCGGAATTCGCTACCTCTGCCAGGCCTGCAATCTTCCGATGGCTGAACCAGGGACATCGATCGGCTGGCCAATGAATCCAGCGCGCACCGTGCCCAGTTCGATGGATCGGATGCTCCCCCAAGGTAAAACAGTCTTCAAATCAGGATGGCGCAGCAGCGCTCGCCTCGATTGCTCCGCACTGATGGGCGCATCATCAGACGCTGTAATACTCCTCTTAAAGTAAACTTTCAGCCCTATTTTTTCGTTCTGATGGGATCTTCTGCACCCTCGGAAGAGCGGAGGGCATGCGCTCACAGACATAGCGTCGTCAGTCCCCGTCCTGCCGCTGGCACAGTTGGAGTAGGAACTGAGGCCCGCTACGGCGAGAACCAGTAGCTGAGCTTCACGAGGAAGACGTTGTCGGAGCGCTCGTGCCACAGCGCGCTCCAGTTCGACGAGAACGCCGAGTCCCAGTACGGCTGGAAGCCGGTACGGCCCTGCGACCAGACGACGTACAGGGTCGAGCCGGGTCTGTACTCCCAACGCACCACGAGATTCGAGCGGAACTGACGGAAGCTGAAATCGGGATTGGCGAAGGAGTACAACGCCTGGCTTGCTCCCTCGCTGACGATGTAGCGGTTGGAATCCGGCTGGAATGTGATCTCGTCGGGGGCGAACGCGTGGAACCGGTCCCGGTAGCATTCCGCCAAGGTGTCCGTGGCTCGCTTGAGTTCGGTGTAGCGCCCCGCGCTGATGAACGGGCTGCCGTAGTACTGAATGGTCAGGTCCGGCGTGATCGCGAGATCGGCCCGCAAGGTAAAGCTCCAGGTGTCCTGCTCGATGCGGCCGAGCAACCAGCCGGGGCCTGCGCTCGTGTCGACTGTCGCTACATACTGCAGGTTGTTGGCAAACGTCTGGTACGAAGTCAGGCCGGAGAAGGAGAACCGGTTGGAGAGCCGGAGGCGGGCCAGACCCTCGATGCGCGAGTGCCGCGAGCTGTCGTCGATGGCCCGGATGTATTCGCCGTCGATGGAGAATGACGCCCGGCGCGAAGAGTCGGTTCCCAGGTCGAGTGCCGTGCTCCAGAAATCGTGCATGCGCAGCGCCGGCCCGCCGCGGAGAGCGCGGGTGTCGACAGACTGCTGGAGCTCGAAGCTCGATTCCGCCTTCCACTTGTTCTTGAACTGGGCCGAGGCTTCGAGGCTGTTGGCCGACTTGGTCTTCAGCCCGCCGAAGTCCCACTGGTCTTCACGGGAAACCTGCACCGAGTAAGTCCGGAATATGCCCTTCGGCTCCGTCACGGACCAGCCTAGGAACACCTGGTTGGCGATGATGTCGGCCTGGCGGAGGTAGCCCAGATCGTTCAGGTCGAGGCCGGGCGAGTACCAGTGTAAATGATCGGTCAGACGCAGCCGGCTCGTCTCGGAGCGGCCGAAGCGCACGGAGCCCCCGTGGCCCGAGAGCGAGGTCGCGCCCTCGTCCACGCCCAGGTGGCTCGCGCCGGGGCGCTGGTAGTAGTGCACGGCGTTCGTCTGCAGGGCACGGATCGCCTGCCGGTCGCCTGTCACCTGGCTGAAGAAAGCGCTCGCCTCGAGCAGCCAGGAGCGGTTCGCGAAGTACCGCGTGAAATCGACGCCGCCCGTAAGAGCGTTTGTGGGAAGGAAGGCGAGCTCCGGGTCGGATATCGCGCGGCGGGTCTCGGTCAGCATCCCGCCGAGGCTCGTGTTGCCCTTGTCCCAGTCCTTGTGAATGCGCCCGACGGTATAGCTGCCGAAGGGTTCCACCGGTTGATCGTGCGAGCCGAGCGGCGAGGAGATCCGTGCGGTCTCCCTGCCTGTGAAACTCTGCATTACCCCCACCGAGAGCCCGCCTTCGGTGCGGCCCGTAACCTTGGCGGCGCCCAGAATGGTAGTACTCTCCGGCGCGCGCATCGACTCGCCGGGGTCGAGCGGCGGAGCGTATGAGGGCGCCTGGCCGATCCGGCGAGAGTAGAAAAGCTGGTCCAAATCCTCGATCCCGAAGCTCAGGATCTTGCGTCCCTCGAGGAAGAAGGGCCGCTTCTCCTCGTAGAAGGTCTCGTATGCCGTGAGGTTGATGACCGACGGATCGGCCTCGACCTGGCCGAAGTCGGGGTTGACCGTGGCGTCGAGCGTGAAGTTGGACGTGAGGCCGATCTTCGCGTCTAGCCCAGCCGAGCCGGAGCCTTCCGTGCCACCGCCCCCCTCGCGATTCGGCGCCGCCCGCCCTAGCACGTGGGGCAGAAGCTCCACGTGGCGCGGACGCGGCAGGCCGCGGATCCCGTGCAGCTCGCCGAGCTGGTGCATGCGCCCGGTGTTCTGCCGCGGGATGAGCTGCCACTGGGACTCCTCCTGGTTGCGGTTGATCCAGCGCCACGCATGCATGCCCCAGATCTGTTTGTCCTGCCGGCCGTATCGCAACTGATTGAGCGGGATGCGAAACTCGGCCGTCCAGCCCTGCGTGTCGTGCGCCACCTCCCCGTCCCACACGGCATCCCAGGTCGTGTCCCACTCCAACTCGCCGTTGCCCAGGATCAGGTCGATCTTGCTGCCGCCGGCAGTGAGGTCGAACTCGAAGCCGGTGCGTTTGCTGTTGTAACTGTCGAAGCACACACCGACGATGTCGCCCGTGAAGTCGTCACGCCGCCCGGGGTAGCGATGGACCAGCGCGGGATCGTCGTAGGCGCGGATGGCGATGTAGATGTGACGGTCGTCGTAGAGGATTTTGAGCTCCGTGGGCCAGCTCGGCCTGGCCCCCTCGTTTGGGTTCTGCTGCGTGTAGTCGCCGGCCCACTCGCCCTCTTTCCAGGCGGGGTCGTCGAGCCGTCCGTCGATCACGGGGGGCTTCCCCTTAAGGCGGACCGTCCGGTAGATGCGGGCGGGGTACTTGCGCCCGGAGGGGTTCGCGATCGACGATGTCCCGCTCTGCGGCGGAGAAGGGGTCTGTGCGGCTGCGGAGGCCGAGGCAATGACGCAGGCTAAGGCCCCCATGACGACTGCAAAGAAGCCGGCCAGGTGACGAAGGGAGAATGATGAGCGCGAGCCGAGGCGCAAGAGCGTCATGACATGCGGAGGTTACTGTACGAGGCTTCTGGGCGTCAACGGAGACTTGAGATCCGGGGACTTCGCCCAAAACCTGCTGCTCGACGTGCTCGGCAAACAGCAAGGCGCGCTTTTGAGAGCATGACGGGCGGGAGCATCTGCGCCTGCCCCCACTTTTCCCTACCAAGCTAAAGCATAGGCGTCCACGCGTGGATCTGCGCCGGCGTTCAAGACGCCGGTAGTCAAATCGATCACGATCGCCCCATTAGATCCCATAGTCCAGGGACCGTTGACTCTTAGCTTGTGGCCCATCTTCGACAGAACCTCACGAACCGATTCGGGGATTCTGTCCTCAACGGACATGGCCCCTGGATACATCGTGTGGGGGAACGGCGAGGAGGGGAAGCTCTGAGTAGCCCAGCGCGCAGCCTCGATGGCCTGCTGAATGTTCATCCCGAACTCCACGACATTCAGGAAGGTCTGCATCGTCCGCATGCACTGATCGTCACCGCCGGGGCTGCCGAGTATCATCAGCGGTTTGCCGTCCTTCATGACAAGCGTGCTCTGCAATGTGCTGCGCGGACGCTTGCCCGGCTCAAGCGCGTTGGCGTGGCCGGGAACGAGCGAGAAGTAATCGCCGCGACAGTTCAAGATGAATCCGAGATTCCCCATGACGACGCCGGTGCCGAAAGCGCTGTGCAGGCTTGGCTCAAAACTCACCATGTTGCGATCCTTGTCGACGACCGCGAGATAGCTCGTGTCGCCCCCTTGTTCTGCATTTCCCCGATAATTGATGTCGATCGGGCGATGCAACGGCTCAAAATCCTTCATGAATTTTTCGGGATTGCCGGGACGAAACTCCAGAGATGCCTTCTGCGTGTCAATCAGCTTGCGTCTCTCGCTGGCATACTCCTTTGAGAGCAGGCCGCCGTAGGGAATCTTGATGAAGTCCATGTCGCCCAGAAACTGGTCGCGATCGGCGAAGGCGAGCTTTATCGCTTCGACGCAAACATGGATGTAGTCCGCGCTGTTATGGCCCATGGATTTCAAGTCATAGCCCTCGAGCATATTGAGCGCGAACAGTTCTGCGGGCCCCTGGCTTGCCGACGGATTCTTGTACACCTGGTAGCCGCGGTAATCGATTGAGACGGGCGTTTCGACCTTTGCGGAGTAGGAGGCGAAGTCCTCGTATCGGAAGAGGCCGCCGCTTTCCTTCGAAAAGCGAGCCATGTCGCGCGCGATATCCCCCTTATAGAAGCGGTCGCGCGCGGCTTTCAGCGCCTCGTGCCTTCCCTTGGCTGCATTTTCGCGCTCCGCTTCGACGAGCTTTTTCAAGGTACGTGCCAGGTCGGGATTCTTGATGATATCGCCCGGCTTGTACACAACCGCGTCCAGATTGAAAAGCTTCACGCTCGACGGATATTTCCGGATTTTCTTCGACTGCGAATAGAGCCGCGCCATCCGGTCTGAGAGCGGATAGCCGTTTTCGGCGATCTCGATGGCCGGCTGCAGCACCTCGGCAAAACTTTTTGTGCCCCATCGGTCCAAGAGCGTATACCAGGCGTCGACCACTCCCGGGACTGTGGCCGAAAGCAATCCATCGTCCACCGGTATCTTCCCGTCCTGATTCTTCTTGTACCACTCGATGGTTGCCAGGTGAGGGGCTGTTCCTTCAGCGTTGATCGATAACACCTTTTTTGAACCGGCATCGTGAATCAGAAGCACGGCGTCGCTCCCTACTCCATTCATTGCGCCGTCTACTATTCCGAGCACTGCCTGGCTGGCGACGGCTGCGTCGAACGCGTTTCCGCCGGCGCGCAGGATCCGCTCGGCTGCCTGCGTTGCCTGCGGCTTCATGGTCGAGACCGCGTAGTACATGCCGCGGATTACAGGTCGCGTAGTTTGTCGTACACTTTGCGTCTGTGCCCCGCACAGCACGCCGACCAGGCAGAAAATGAGCATCCAAAGCGTCAGTCTGATTTTCATAACCAGCCTCATATCGAAGTGCCGGGATCAGTCCCAAAGGTGGGAAGGATCTTACCACAGAGACACAAAGATCACTGAGTCAGTCTCGGTGCTCTCTGTACAACAAACAGGTAAAACTCTGCTGTTTTGACGGAGTTTTTGTGCGGCCATTATTGCGGCCTTGCCTCATCAACAAGTATTCAGAGCCGCGGCCGGAGCGGGGATGTGACACAATACTGTTCATCATCCCCGCTTGCTTCGCGCGCGGCTCTGACCGATCCATAACGGGACCGCGCAGCCATTGTTGGAGATACATCCAGCTGAGGGCTGATAGCTGAAGGCTGACCGCTCAGCGCGGCCGGATCGGGGGCTAAACCGCCCTATTTGGTTGCGGCTGCCGGCCGCGCTGTGTCTCTGCGGTCACTTCGAGCTTTCAAACAGGCGCGTAACCTCGTCGACCTCGAAGCGCGGCCAGGCGACTTTCTCCCGTTCATCATTCACGGCCTCGATCCCAGTGCCCTCCTCGAGAATCTCCCCAATCCAGGTTGCTTCGATTCCCGCCATCCGGATGGATTGAATCAGCGAATCCGAAGCTGCCGCCGCGCAGCAGATCAACAGACTCCCGGAGCCGATAAGCCCGAGCGGCTGGATTCCCAGAAGTCGGCCGATTTTGGCGGTCTCGTCGAGGATCGGTATGCGGTCCACAAAGACGCGAATCCTGTGCCTGCCGGCGATACTTAGTTCCTCGAGCGCGGTGGCTAGGCCGCCCTCAGTCACGTCGTGCATGGCTGTGACCTTGCGCGAACTCGCAGCAATCTCGGCTTCCTTCCGGATGCTCATGCCCGGATTGGTCAGAAAACCGCGGCACTTCTCGATTTCGCCCGAGGTCATGCCCAACTCCCGCAGCCTTTGAGGGAACTCGCGGGCAATGATGCAGGTGCCTTCAATCGCGACGCCTTTGGTGAGCAAGATGCGATCACCTTCTCTCATGTTTCGCTTGTTGATCAGACGCTCTCTCTGAACTGTTCCCGCCACCTGTGCCACGACTATGGGTCTTGTGACGGCGTCGGTGATTTCGGTATGGCCGCCGCACAGAAGGAGGTCATTTTGGCGGCAGACAGCCTGGAGGTCTTGCATGACATGTAGTATTTCTTCGGCGGTTGAACCTACGGGGAAGAGCAGAGTGGTCAGGAGCCATCGGGGGGTGGCTCCGGAGGTGGCCACGTCGTTGACACAGACGACGACTGCGTAGTGGCCGATCGCGTCTGTTGCCAAGGTCACCGGGTCCGACTTGAGAACAAGGATCTCCTCATTTGCGATGGGGATCGCCGCAATGTCCTCTCCGATTCCGGGTGCGATTAGAAGCGACTCGCCGGCGATCTCGAGTTGCGCGAGGAATTGGCCCAGTATCGGATTCGGAAGCTTGCCTGCCGCGAGGGGAGCGGTCAGCTCTATGATCTTGCGGATCTCCGGGAGCCGGCCGACGATGTAGTCCGGCAGCTGCGTGCCTGGCGGCGACGAACCTTCGTTGGTGAGAAACACTGTGCGTGCCCCGGCCCCTCTCCCGGCTTCGACGTCATACACGAAGTCGCCAACCATGAGAATGGACTCCGCCGTTACGCCCATCCGCCGGGCGGCAAGCAACACGGCTTCCGGGCTGGGTTTCGGCAGCGACGCATCGTCCCGGGAGATGATAACGTCGAAATCCGCGGCGCCGATTCGAGTGAAGTTCGCCAGCGCGCGATAAATTGCGGCGGCACTGTTGCGGCTGATGATTCCTAACTTAAGTTTCCTGAACTTGATGTAATCGAGGAGGTCCTCTGCTCCCTCGTTTGGTTGAGACCGACTCGCGGCTTCCATTTCGAATCGATCCAGGATGCCCTTCGCTTCCGCACGCTGCTTCTCTGACGGCAGGCTGTTGATGAACTCCAGGACGGGCTGGCCGTGCGGGCATCCCAGCGCCTGGCGAATGAAGGCAAAGTCCAACGTGCCGGGCTTGGTTAGGGTGCCGTCGAAATCGAAGAGGACCGCCAGGGTTCGCATGAGTAGTTGCTCATCAGCTAATCGGAGACCGAAGTATTAGACCACAGAGAAACGGAGATCACGAAGATTCGAGTTTGAGTTTCCTTTTGAGGAACTCCGGCACCCAGGGCTCGAGCTCGAGCTGCTCCTGCCCGCTCAGGAACTTGAACCCCTTGATCTCGCCTATGCATCGTGGCGCTCCGCAGCGGCAGGAGAATTTCTCGTGCAGCTCGTAGTCGGTGGTGAAGTAGTTGCAGGTGATTTCTTCACCCGCCGCAATATTCCGGCGGGCGCGGAGGCACGGCATCCCCCAATCCACATAGGCGTTGGCGTCACAACTGTGGTTGAGAAACGCATTGGAGTCTTCCGTTCCCTCGATGTGTTTGTCGTCATCGATCTGAATGGACAAGCGCGTCGGATGGTCGAGGATTGGGCCGGTGTAGGTAATCAGTATTTCTTCTTTTTGAACGGCCGCGTTTGCGAACAGCCCTTTCTGACCATCGGGTCGGGTGGACACGACGATTTTATCGGACATTCCCATGTGCTGCTTCCCTTAAGGGCTCGCGCAAAAATTAATTGGCATTTTGGCGCGAGCGCCGGGTGGGCAGATGCGAGGCGCCGCGACGCAGGCGATGTCGGTGTACATCGTCGAGGAACGGCAACGAAGCAGATGCCCACCCGCCGCCGCGCCCGTTCAGGCTGCGGCCCGCAGGCCCGCTGGCTTTGTTGCTCGCTCCACACATACCACCTCGGGTATAGCTCGTCGCTCGCGTCTCGCCAGCGGGCTTGGGGGCCAGCAGCAAAATGCCAAGTAATTCTTGCGCAAGCCCTAAGTCCCTCAAAAAAACTCACCACCAAGACGCCGAGGGTACCGAGAACACAAAGAATTTCTTGGCGTCTCGGTGGCGATGATTTTGCTCAGATTTCCGGCGGGTTGCCACCGTACCCGCCCCATTCCTCCTTCGAAGGTCCGTAAACGCCGGGCACCTTGAGGCCGGCCTGGCGCATCAACACGGTCATCTGTCCCCTGTGATGAGTTTGATGATCGATCAGGATTTTCAAGGTAAGGCCCCGGGGCCACTTTTCGCCGTACATGTCATCAAGAACGGTCAGAGTCTGATCCGTCCAGCTCGCCTTTACCTGCTCCAGCACATCCTTTGAAACAGCCGCGTAATCCTTCTGTATCTCCGGGGCGTATCGCGGCAAGGGAGCCTCGCCGGATACCGAGCTTATCTGCAGACCCGTCCGCCCCATCATCTCTGGAATGCTGGTGACAACATGCCAGGCGATTCGCCCCAGAGTGCGGTGCCCCTCGGCTACTTTCTGCGAGAGGGAGGTGTCCGTGAGTTCATTCATCAGTTTCTGGGTCGCTGCCGACTCCTGTTCCCATGCTTTTGTGAAGTCCTCGATCTGTCTGAACATATTTCCTCCTTAAAAATCTGCCACGAATTACCTGTAGCGGTATAGCCGCAAATCAAATAAGAATCCCACCGCAGAGGCGCAGAGAAATGACTGGACACGGATGAACACGGATCCACACGGATCAGACGAGCTCTTGCTTCCACCGCATGGGCTGTCTGAACAATCCGTGTGAATCTGTGCTCATCCGTGTCCCATTATTTCTTTGCGTGCTCCCAGACGGCAAATAGTAAGCTCTGGGCGAAGGGCCGCTCCTGCATTCGTCATTGCTACTGTTGGATGCTGTCTATAAACGATTCGAAGCTGGGTTCCCACTTGGCGACCGTTTTCGCGGGTCCGGTAAGCTTGAAGAACCATGGCCCGTTGCCGGCTTCGGCGACGGCCGCGAGCATGCGATAGCTGGTCTTGGGTTCTGAGCTTCCACCCATCGGTCCCATTGCGCCGCTGTAAGTGCCGCCGACATCCACAGTGGTCACGGGAATGCCGTGAATGGTTTTCCTGATGATTCTCGCGACGTCGTTGGCCGGGCTGCCGTCGGGTTTGCTGAACTGGCCGACCCAACGATCGACATTGGCTTGTACTCCGCCGCCCCCGCCCTGAAAGTAGTACACAACGATCTCCGCGTCCTCGGAATCCCCTTCCACGCGCGACAGGCGGTATTGCGCCTGGCGCATCGAAAGGGTTGGAGTCTCGGAAATCCAGCCCGCGGGAGCCGTGAACTTCAAGCCCGCGCCGGCGGGCTGTGCGGCCTCAGTGGCCGGGCCATGGGCGGCAGCAGGCTTTATGGAATCGGCCGCCGCCTTCGACTGGGCGGCTTCCTCTTTTTTTGAACAACCTGCCAGCGCCGTGGCAACCATGCCGGCGCAGAGCAGCAGTTTGCAGCAATGCAGCTTCATTGGCTTCCCTTTCCTCTAACCCACCACGATGTTGATAAGCTTCTTAGGAACGAAGATGATTTTTCGGACGGTTTTGCCCTCGAGATATTTCTGCACCTTGGGATCCGACAACGCGGCTTTGTTCAGCTCCTCTTCGCTGGCGGAAATCGGGATGATGATGCGTCCCCGGATTCTGCCGTTGATCTGGATTGGCATCTCGATCGTATCTTCGCGCGTAAATGTCTCATCAAACTCCGGCCAGGGCGCGTATGCCAGGGACCCGGAATGTCCCAGCACCTGCCACAATTCCTCGGCGATATGCGGTGCGAGAGGGGAGAGCAAGAGCACGAAATTCTCCATGCAGGACGCCGGACGAACCTCCTGGCCTGTGAAGTAGTTGACGAACTCCATCAGCCGACTGATGGCCGTGTTGAAGTGCAGAGCCTCGACATCCTCGGTCACTACCTGGATGGTTGTATGCAGCACCCGCAGCTGTTCCGCGGTAGGCTGACCCTGCGGATCTTCGTCCGATACAACCTTCGGGCTAAGCCGCAGATCATCCTCCGCTTCGTCGACGATCATGCGCCAGGCGCGGTTGAGGAACCGGCTGATTCCCTCCACTCCCTGCATGCTCCAGGGCTTTGTCGTCTCGAGCGGTCCCATGAACATTTCGTAGAGTCGCGTGGTGTCGGCGCCGTATTGCCGGACCGGAACGTCTACCGGAATTACGTTGCCCCGGGACTTGGACATCTTCTCGGTCTCACCCGCGAGCTCCTCGGCGGTCTCCTCGTGTACGGCTTTGCCTTCGCCGAAGTGGATCTTTGTGTAGGGTATGATCCGGCCCTCCGCGTTTCTATACGTCACGGAGAGGATCATTCCCTGGTTGATCAAGCGCTGAAACGGCTCCAATGTGGAAACGTAGCCCCGGTCAAAGAGAACCTTGTGCCAGAAGCGCGAGTAGAGTAGGTGCAGCACAGCATGCTCCGCTCCGCCCACGTAAAGATCCACCGGCATCCAATAACGTTCCTTGCCGGGATCCCAGGGTTTGTCGTTATTCCCAGGGTCGCAGAAGCGCAGGTAGTACCAACACGAACCCGCCCACTGCGGCATGGTGTTCGTTTCGCGCAGGAACTCCTTTCCCTTCTCCCGAACCTTTATCCATGAGGTTGCTTTCTCCAGCGGACCAGCCGGACGCCCTGTGGGTTGGAAGTCCTCGAGATCAGGCAGCAGTACCGGCAGTTGGTCCTCGGGAACCGCCCGAATCAGCCCGCCAGGCTCCCCGCCGGGGCCGATTTCGTGCAGGATAGGAATCGGCTCGCCCCAGTATCGCTGTCGGCTGAAAAGCCAGTCTCTGAGCTTGTATTTCACAGCAGCTCGGCCCAGTCCTGATCGTGCAAGCCAGGCGGTTATCGTGCGCTTGGCTTCCGGTGTGGGGAGGCCGTTCAACGAGACCTCGGGATTGGCCGACTGCATGCCGTGTCCGTCGTCGACGAATGCTTCAGCCAGGTCGGCAATCCCACGGGCATAGTCGTTGCGGCTCGCCTTCATCTTGCCCAGCCACTCGATGGGCGGCATGACGACCGCACGCACCGGAAGGAAAAACTTGATGGCGAATTCGAAATCCCTCTGGTCGTGGCCCGGCACTGCCATGATGGCACCTGTGCCGTAGCTGATGAGCACGTAGTCGGCGATCCAGATCGGGATGCGCTCCCGAGTCACCGGGTTCGTCGCGTAACCCCCCGTAAAGATGCCGCTCTTCTCGCCGCGTCCGGCGATGCGGTCTTCCTCGCTCATTGTCGCGACCCGCCGGCGGTAGGCATCGACTTCGCCGCGGTGCTCTGGGGTTGTTACCTTGTCTACCAGCGGATGCTCAGGCGCAAGGACCATGTATGTCGCGCCGAAGAGTGTGTCGGGCCGGGTTGTGTAGATGCGAATCACGTCTGCCGGCGCGGTGTCGGGAAATCCGCATTGGCAGCGGGACTGCAGCCACTGTGAGAACAAGGCACCAGGTTCGGCGGCGAAGAAATCGACCTCTGCGCCTTCGCTTCTGCCGACCCAGTTGCACTGGCTTTCTTTGATGGACTCGGGCCAATCGAGCCCATCTAGATCCTCGACCAGGCGGTCGGCGTAGGCGGTGATGCGCAGCATCCACTGCCGCAGCGGAATGCGCTGGACCGGGTGGTCGCCGCGCTCCGAGCGGCCGTCGATGACCTCCTCGTCTGCCAGCACGGTGCCCAGTGCTGCGCACCAGTTCACCGGCGACTCCGCCTGATAAGCGAGGCGGAACGAGTCCTGGTAGCGCCGAACCGCCTCCTCGCCCTGAGTTCGAACGCGATGCGGTATGGGAAGCTCAGCAATCGGGCGCCCTTTTCCCCGCTGCTTTTTCCCGTTGGGGTTGGTCCACTCGAAGTCCGGATCGTACCAGGTGTCGAAGAGTTGTAGGAAAATCCATTGCGTCCACCGCATATACTCCACGTCGGTTGTAGCGAACTCGCGGTCCCAATCGTAGCTGAATCCCAGCGCCTTGATCTGGCGTTGGATGGTGGCGATGTTGCGCTCGGTCGTAATCCGTGGATGCGTGCCTGTTTGAATGGCATACTGCTCCGCCGGCAATCCGAAGGCATCATAGCCCATCGGGTGCAGGACGTTGCGGCCTCGCATGCGCTGGTACCGGCAATACATGTCGGTTGCGGTATAGCCCTGCGGATGGCCGACGTGCAGCCCTTCACCGGAAGGATAGGGGAACATATCGAGGACGTAAAGCTTCCGCTTGCCGGGGATGTCGAGCGCCCGGAAGGTTTTGTTTTTCTCCCAGAACTCCTGCCACTTCGACTCGATGGCACGCGGATCGTAAACAGGCATTAGCGCGACCTCCGATAATCGGCAATGAATTATTCAAACTTGAAAGGATAACAAAGAATCTGCCACGAATTACACGAATTACACGAAATAAACATATGAAAGAATTCGCGTAATTCGTGGCAGATTTTAAAGATACAAGGGGGGATTCTCCGCGTTTCTGCAGTGAATTCCTATACGCTGCAGAGGCGAACTGCTTCGCGCAGCGACGTGAGCGGATCCCGCGTCGGAACGAACTCGTGTGCGAAAAAGGCGCTAAATCCTGTGTCGGCGATCGCTTTTGCGATCGCGTGCCAATTCAGCTCCTGCGTTTCGTCGAGCTCATGCCGGCCCGGCACGCCGCCTGTGTGGAAGTGGCCAATCCATTGCATGTTCTGCCGGATGGTCCGGATGATGTCGCCTTCCATGATCTGCATATGATAGATGTCGTACAGCAGCTTTACGCGCGTCGAATTCACCTTCCTGGCCACCTCGACTCCCCACGCCGTGTGGTCGCACTGGTAATCCTTGTGGTCGACCTTGCTGTTGAGGAGTTCGAGGCAGATCGTCACGCCGTGCTCTTCCGCGATGCCCTTGACGCGGTTGAGTCCAATCACGCAGTTCTCGAGCCCCTCCTGGTCCGACAGTCCCCTGCGGTTGCCGGAAAATGCAATGACGTTTGGAAAGCCGGCTGCAGCGACTTTGGGTATGATCTCGCGGTATTGCTGCTCGAGCTTGTCGTGGTTTTCCTTCCGGTTGAAACCCTCGCCAATGCTGCCTCCGCCGTTCGCAATCGCGCAGACGAGGCCGTGCTTCTTCAGCGCCGGCCAGTCTTCGGGATCCACGAGGTCCATGCCGCGGATTCCCATTTCGGCCGAGGCGCGGGCCAAATCATCCAGTGCTGTCTTCCCATAGCACCAGCGGGCCACGGACTGTTTCAGGCGTCCCGCGGAAATTGACTGCGAAGCTTGACCCGCGAAAGTATCGGCCAACTTCGATGATTGCGAAAGCGACGCAGCACCAAATCCTGCCACCGCGGCTTTCATCACGTCGCGGCGCCCCACAACTTTTCGATTCTCCATGACTAAACCTCCGTTACTTACTGCCGGGATCAGGTTTCACTAGCTTACTTTGCCGATGGCACAGATGGGCCCAGCGGGTTGCTTGGAGCCACCTTCGGGTTCGAGAGTAATAGCCGCTGCCGAGAGCTTGCTTAGATCCTGCGTGATGTCAATAGCCATGGAGGCGTGGCCTAGAGGATCGGTCTGTATCAAACCGGCGCTGACATTTTCTTTCGGCATTACAAACCAGAGCTGGTAGACCTTGCCTTCAGGGACCGGAGGGAGATAACCGGTGATCAGCCAGCGATTTTTCTGCCTATTCCAGAAGATGGCCGCGGACGCGGCGGGCGTAGCCAGCTGACCCTGCAAATGGATTATCCTGGCGCCGGGGCTGGCGATGGCAGCGTTGATCTGTTCGAGCTCGCGATTGCGATCCCTCTGAACCTCGAGCAGCGTGCGCAGACTCGTGACGTCGGCCTGGGCTGCAGACAACGCGTTGTTCAGTCGTTTTGTGGCTTCGTCGGCTTGCCTCCAGGCGAAGAATGCGAGGCCTGCTGCGATAACGAGAGCTGCGACGACCAGCCAGGGAAAATGGCTTCGCCCCTGAGGCGGAGGAGCGAAAATGCGCGGCGGCGGCGAAGCTGCGGGACGTTTCAATTCGGGCTCCGTCTTTTTGGCTTCCGTGGCGAAAACATGAGGCGCGCTCGGCTGGGACTCATGCTCGATGCGCGCTGCGAGCAGGTCGCGCAGATAATCCGGCGGCTCCGCCTCAAGAGAGGTCACGCCGATCCGATCGATGGTGCCCGTTCGGGCAATCGCCGCCATCCAGGCAATTGCAGAGGCCTGTTTCGGATCATACGCGGCTGCCTGCCTCCATATCCGCGTATACACGTCAAGCAGGACTTCTTCTGCGACGCCGGGATCTTCCAGATCGCGGAGCACCAGACTGAACACGAGACGGCTAGTCCGGTTGTACAAATCCATCAAGGCGGACTGATCTCCTGCCGCTATCTTTTTAATGAGCGCATCTGCATCCGCATTGGATGATTGAGCCGTGTTCGAATTCTCGGATTCCTTTTCCATTTATTCCCCGTACGAACAGGGCGCAAGTATTTTACCCCTGGGTTTGCATTCAGCGCATCTGACCCATATTACACCGGATGACATATTGTATCCGCAATTCGATTTTTTAATCGTTGCGCTGTGCGACACCAAAAAGAGGAGATCAAGGAGCCACACTGAGTTTTTTGTCGGCGAGCGCCGCGGCGAGTTGATATATGGAGCGCGTGAAGGGGGAGTGTGAATCAGTCTGCACCAGTAATTGCTGCCTGCTTATGGCCTGGGGAACCGCCGAATCCCTTGGGACCGATCCGATCAAGTTCAAACGAATGGTGGCCTGGCCGCCGGCCGACAGGAACTTGGAAATGACTTGTTGTAGGTGCCTGGCTACGGCCGATCCCGTTTGTGCAGGATGCGTAGGATTGCCGAGGTTTACTATCAATCCGAACTCGGTTTTTTGATAAAGCCTCGCCATTATTTTTATGGTGGCGTAGGCGTCCATGATCGAGGTCGGTTCGGGAGTGACGACCAGCAGTATTTCATGAGCAAGCCGGGCGAAGTAGAGAACGACCTCGCCTATCCCTGCCCCTGCATCGAAGAAGATGAGGTCGTAGTTTGCATCCAGCGAGCCCAGAAGCGCCTCGAGAGTTCCGGCCAGAGAAGGCGTGAGCATTGTTCCCTCGACCAGTCCGGAGCCGGCCGGCAGCAGGTCAAACCCGCCTGATGTTGGCATGATCACTTCGCTCGCGCTTGCGGTTCCCCGAACCACGTCCATGAGGGTGTGTCTGGGATTCACGCCCAGAATGATGTCCAGGTTTGCCAGACCAAGATCGGCGTCGACCACCAGAGTTCGTTTTCCCGATGCGGCGAGAGCCGCCGCCAGATTCGCGGTGAGGACGGTCTTCCCTACCCCTCCCTTGCCGCTGACCACCGCATAGCGGCGAGCTCCCCGCGCTTCACTGATCATTCGAGTTTTCCTCCAGATTGCCGGAAGCAAGCGCAGCCCGTTCCTCGGGTGAGATCTGAGTGGTTTTCAAGGGCGGATGGCAGAGGCGTCCCCGTCCCGATCGCTTGGCTCTGTACATCTCCTGGTCTGCCTGGGACACGAGCGTCTTCGAGTCCGCGGGGTCTTGAGGGTCCGCCCAGACGAGGCCAACGCTTGTGGTTAATCTCAGGGTCTCGTCGCCGATACGCACAATCAGGGGGTTGAGCAATGCATGGATTCTGGTGCCGGCGATCAGTGCGTCTTCAGGTGTACACTCCGGCAGGATAACGGCAAACTCCTCCCCGCCAATGCGTGCCGCGGTATCCATGCTGCGAAGCGACTGTTTCAACGTTTGGGCCAAAGTCTGGAGAACATAATCCCCGGCGTGATGCCCGTAAGTGTCATTCACCCGCTTGAAGTGATCGGCATCGATTACCATCAGGCAGCACGTCCGTCCCGTTCGAGCGCTGCGGCCTATTTCCCTGGACAGCGCAGCGTGGAAGAATGTGGCATTAACCAGCCCTGTCAAACCGTCATGCACGGACAGGTCACAGAGTGCGTCGATGATGGCTTGGAGCGGAATCCCGCAGTCGTTCATGAGTTGGGTTGGATCAGGACGCCCCGCATGCCGCAGTATCCGCAAGGCGGCAGTCAGATCCAGCCCTTTCTCATCGACGGAAAGGGAGTCTTCTTTGGCCGCGGGTCCTTTCAGCTGCTTTGGGTTGCTCAATTTACGCGCCATCCTCTCCTTACGTTTCATTTCGGCACCACTGCTATGATACACCAGTGAAATTGCACCATCACAGAGATACTGAGATTCCGGAGACCTTTATCCCTTTTCTGCGCTGCTGGAACCTTGCTGGAATAAAAAGTCGGCGGGAGTGAGAAGCGATTTTAAGGTAGACTATTTACGTGCATTTCCCATCTTGTTTGTCGTTTGTCTCTGACGGGAAGTGAGACTTTCATTTAGGAATCGGAGGACAGGCGTATGAAATCGGACAGGAGCCGAATCGGGTTGATTCTGCTTGGCCTTGCACTCACCGCTTCACTGCTGCTTGCGCAGGCGAAGAAAAGCCCGGATCAGCCCAGGCGGACGGTTTTCCCAGAGCGCGTCAGCTGGGCTGGATTCGATGCCAGGCAGCTGCTTCAGGAGATCGATGCAGACCGTGACGGCGTGATTACGCGCGACGAATGGGAGCGGTTCTTTCAGGACCACGACGACAACAAAGACGGACACCTCACCGCGGAGGAAATGCAGCCTGCCGGCCGCCAGGGCGAAAGCGACGAGGCGGTCAATCCCAACTACGCCCGGGAGATGGCCTTCCATAGACTGGATGCGAATAAGGACGACGTCATGGAGCGAAACGAATGGCCCGGCAACGATCGATTATTCAAGCGGATGGATGCGAACCGCGATGGGGTGATCAGCCTGGAGGAGTTTCTGTCCAGAAACGGCCGCTATTGGAACGTACTTTTTGAGGATCTCGATTTGAACGGGGACGGCATCATTACCCGCAATGAGTGGCTCGATTCCGAAGTTGCCTTCAGGCGATTGGACCACGATCGCAACGGGGTCATCGATCGCTTCGAGTTCTACACCCCGAAGTAAATCAGTGACCCGTGATCAGTGGTCGGTGGCCAGAACTCACTGACCATGCGACTCGGCTTTTCTCCCTGCCAGCTCGGCGTTCTCTGTGTCTCTGCGGTGAGTTTTCTGGTTGCGGCTGTGCCGCTTCAGACTGCCAAGGGCAAAAGCCTTTGCCTGCGGGAAGGATTCTTGCCAGCAGCAAAAATTGAATCACGTGACAAGTCGGCAGTTGGCAGTAAAAATCTCACTTGGAGATGGATGTACCAACTGACGACTGCCTGCTGCCTACTTCTGGCGTCGATGCCGGATTTGTCCCGGCATGGCGGCTAATGCCTCTGGTTGCGGATAAGCCGCCGCGAGTAATTCGTGGCGGATTTTTGGGGTGGAGGTCGATATGCAAAGTCCATTTCGAGGGTTTCCGCCTGAGACGCTGAAGTTCCTGCGCGAGTTGAAGCGCAACAACAATCGCGAGTGGTTTCTCGCGCACAAAGCGATCTACCAAGAAAAAGTGAAGCAGCCGATGGTGGATCTCGTCACGGCTCTTGGCGGGGCGATGCAGGGCTTTGCGCCCGAGTTGGTAACAGATCCCAAGCGCGCCATCTTTCGCATCTACCGGGACACGCGGTTCAGTCCGGACAAGACGCCCTACAAGACTCACATCGCAGCCCACTTCACCCCGAGCGGGATCGGAAAGAACATTGGAGCGGGGCTGTATTTCCACGTCGATACCGAGGAAGTTCTGGTCGGGGGCGGATTCTACATGCCGCCGTCAGCGGAGTTGCGCCTGATTCGCAACTATGTTGCCTCTCATGCTGTCGAACTAGGCAAGATTCTGCGCAACCCCAAATTCAAGAAGCTTTACGGCGGCTTGCAGGGTGAACAGCTGACGAGGGCACCCAAGGGCTTTTCACCAGATCATCCCGCGCTCGATCTTCTGCGCTACAAGCAATTCGTCGCTTGGTTTGAGCGACCCGCGGCATTTGCCGAAACCCCGGATCTATTCCTGCTGGTCCTCGAGGGCTTCGTCTCCCTGATGCCGCTCATCCGCTATCTGAACGCCGCACTCAGGGTTGAGATCCGCCTGCCGGACTGAATCGTCCGGGACGTGGAATCAGAAGGCGACGACCTTCATCTCATTGCCGGAAGAGCACAGCCGCGGATTGGCTCTGACAGCACATTGGTATCGAGCAGGTATGCGACTGTCATATTCTTACTCGCCTTCCAATGCTTCTATCCCGCACGTTCCGGGTAAAATCCGGATCAGCCCAAACCGCTTTCCCTACTCCGGATTTCAGAAAATCCTGCAGTAAGTTCCAAAATCCTCGTTTACCAGCGCGGATGCGCGTGTATTCTGTGATAGACAGGATAACCGCGACGGGCTTGCCGCGACGCGTGATCTCGATCGGCTTACCCCGCTCCGCTTCGTGGATGATCCCCGGTAACTGATCTTTGGCTTCTGCAATCGTGATCTGTTTTTTCATTCGTCTTCTTTGAAGCAATATGGCCATCTAAATAGCCATAATGATATCAAGCTCTTTCCTGCGGGGGAACTGCAACAATCCACCGGCCAGCGGCTGACGGAGTTCGAGGCCTGAAGGGATCGCGCGGTCACAGGTTCAGGCAGACGACGCGGGTCTCCGTGAACTCCTGGATGGCGAAACGAATGCCTTCCCGCCCGACCCCACTCAGCTTTGTTCCGCCGAATGGCATCACATCCAGGCGATAGTCCGTGGAATCGTTCACGATGACGCCTCCGACGGCAAGGCGCCGGATGGCGGTGAAGGCGTCCCGCAGGCTCTCGGTGAAAATGGCGGCGTGCAGGCCGTAGTGAACGCGATTGGCTCGCTCGATTGCCTCGTCCAATGAAGCCACTCGGTAAAGCGATACGACCGGTCCGTAGATTTCCTCCTGATCCAATCGCACTCCATCGGGTACGTGCTCCAATACTGTGGGCCAGAAGAGGACATCGTCGCGCCGGCCGCCGATCAGAATTCGCGCACCCTGATCCACGGCTTCTGACACCCATTCCTCGACGCGCAGCGCCTCCTGCAGGCTGATCATGGCGCAGACGTCCGTCGTCTCGTCTATCGAGGATCCTGCGGTCAAATGTGAGACGTGTTCCACGAATCGCTCAGCGAAGATATCGTACACCTTTTCATGGATGAGGACTCGCTGCACACCGATGCAGTTTTCGCCCGCCTGGGCGAATGCTCCTGCAGCGATGGAGGGAACAGCCCGGCCCATATCCGCGTCGGGCATGACGATCACGGGCGAGTTGGAGCCGAGCTCCATGGAAAGCTTCTTGATACCGGCCTGCCTTGCGATTCTCTCGCCGGTAGCAACTCCGCCGGTAAAGCTGACGGCGCGGACCCTCGGATCGGACACCAATGCCTCGCCCAGATCCTCTCCGTAGCCCGTTATCACATTGAGCCGGCCCGGTGGCAAACCAGCTTCTACCAGATGGCAGGCCAGTCGGAGGGCTGAGAAGGGTGTTGCTGTGGCGGGTTTCAGCACGACAGCATTGTCGGCCGCCAGCGCCGGGCCGATCTTGTGCGCCGCCATGGCGAGCGGGTCGTTGAACGGCGTGATCGCTCCTACGATGCCGACGGGAAAGCGGAAATAGTAACCCACCCGGTTTTCCGACCCGATCCTGCTGTCGAAGGGGAGGGTCTCGCCTGCGATTCTTCGCCCCTCCTCAGCCGACAAGCGCAACAGGGTCGCCGTACGCGGCGGTTCGCGCCGGGCCTCCCGGATCGTCTTGCTCCCTTCGCGCGCGATCGTCCAGGCATATTCGTCTTTATGCTTCTCAACCAGGTCCGCGGCGCGCATCAGGACGCTGTAGCGCTCGTGCGTGGGGAATTCCTCTACCAGCGAAGCCGCCGCGGCCGAGATCGCTTCGCAAATATCCGCCGCGGTGCCTGCCGCTATAGAGCCCACGAGGTGTCTGTCGAGCGGATTGCGCACGTCGATCGTAGATTCCCTCTGCACCCATCTCCCGCCGATCAGCAGTCCAAGGGGCTCCCGAAATGTGCCTTTGACCATCGATTCCATGCACTCTGTACTCACCGCAACCTCCATCCGTTCAAGGACCAGACGCTAGCGCCTATTTCGGCCCAATGTCAACATTACATAGTATGCATGATCCAGCGTCGCACCGCCGCGCATGAAAATGTGCGATCAGGCAGGACCCGGCTGCCGGAGAGATCTTCCGTGATCTCTGCGCCTCGGTGGTGTAGGCTAGGGGCCGGGAGGGAAAGCTTATGAAACGCAGGGAGTTCCTTCGTAGCGCCGCCGCCGCGGCAGGCGCTGGTTTCACTTTGTCTCACGCACAGGCGGCCAGGAAAGCAAAAGGTGTTCACTGGCTCGTCGGCTGTTTCAATAGACCATGGACCAAATGGGACCTGGATACCACTCTCAAGGGCATCCATGATGCAGGTTACCGGATTACTGGCCTGCTGAGCAGTACCAAGGAGGAACCTTTCATTGGATCGGGAGCGACGCCGGAATATCTCAAGGGTCTTAAGAAAAAGATCGCCGCGCACGGCCTGACCGCAAACATGGGTGCGCTGCGCACCAGGCACGATATTCCCTTGGATGACTCGATCCGCGACGTGCAAAAGCAAATCGACAACGCCCATACCCTTTCACTGCAGTACCTGATGAGCTTCGGGGTCGACAGACCGGAGCACTACGACCATTACTACCGTGTTATGGCCGCCGCGGCAGCTTATGCACAGCAGCGAGGCCTGAAGGTGGTCGTGAAGCCTCACGGTGGTGGGAGCGGCGCCTCGGATGACCTGCTGCGCTGCCTCGAGAAGGTCAATCATCCGAACCTCACCGTCTGGTACGATGCCGGAAATATCATCCATTACACGGGCAAGGACCCTGTAGCGGAATTGGAGCGGATTGTCCGGTATGTAACGGGTTTCTGCGCCAAGGACTGCGGCCAACAAAAGGGCGAGGTGATGATCCAGTTCGGGACTGGCAAGGTAGACTTCAAGGGAGTTTTCAGCAAGTTAAAGGCCGCTGGATTCAAAGGGCCCGTGATGGTCGAATGCTGCGCGCTCGGCCCGACGCCGGACGTGGTTACAGCAAATGCGAAGGCCAACCGGGAGTTTTTGGAAAAGGTCTTTGCCGACATCTGAGATCCTGGACCGAATAGCACTAACGAATGACGAATGAAAAACCCGAATCAAATATTCGTCCTTCTACATTCGTCATTTGAAAAGTGCCGCCTTCGCACGCAGAAGCTGGGAGGATCTATATGCAAAAACGAATTCAACGCAGAGATATTCTGAAGATGACCTCCGCAGCCGCGCTGGGTGTGGCGGTAACGAAACCAGCTGCGATAATGGCCTCCTCCGCTGAACAGCGTTCCCTCCGTGTGGGCGTGGTGGGAACGGGCAACCGCGGCCGCAGCCTGCTGGGAACCATGCTTCAAATGAAGGGCCTAGCATTCCCGGCGCTGTGCGACATCAATGTCGACAATCTCTCTGCCGCGCAGGACATGGTGGTCAGGGCGGGCCGCTCGAAACCAGAAGGCTACTCGAAAAACGAGGAGTCCTTCAAGGACTTGATGGCGCGCGAAGATATTGACGCGGTCATCATCGCGACATACTGGAACTGGCACACGCCGATGGCGGTTGTGGGCATGCGTTGCGGCAAGTACGTCGGGGTGGAGGTGCCGGCGGCGCTTTCGATCGCCGAATGCTGGGACCTGGTGCGCACGCACGAAGAGACGCGCGTCCCCTGCATGATGCTTGAGAACTGGAGCTTTCGCCGCGACAATCTTGCCGTGTTGAACATGATTCGTGCGGGTCTGTTCGGCGAGATGGTCCACTGCCACTGCGCGCACTCCCATGATTGCATCGATCACTGGTTCTTCGGCCAGCAGGGAAACATGCGGTGGAGCGCGGAGTATCTGATCAAGTACAACCGCGACCAGTACCCCACCCACAGCCCTATGGCAACGAAATGCCGGTGAAAGTATTTGCAAGCTGCACGGTTCAAAAGAGTTCCATTTCCCGCTGAGTTCATACTCTACCACAATGGCAGAGCTGATTTAGGTTCGAACAA
>Ga0315277_10002604_pt1 | contig 25082 bp, 25 predicted proteins | sample YL17G05_15_MG_FD_203695 | JGI IMG/M metagenome (GOLD analysis project Ga0315277, IMG submission 203695) | Sediment microbial communities from Yellowstone Lake, YNP, Wyoming, USA - YL17G05_15 | ecosystem: Environmental > Aquatic > Freshwater > Lake > Sediment | place: USA: Wyoming | collected... | reverse complement strand
GCAGCAACGCCAGGATGCTTTCCAGGCCGCTGCCGGACTTGATGAAAAACATCCCCGTCCATGCCAGGGGGAAGATCAGCCCCCAGCTGACGTTCGGCGGTTTCAGGTAATAGGTCCGCATGTCCTTGACCAGAATGCTCCAAAAGGCGATCCAGAGCTTCATTGGCCGCCTCCCGCTTTTTCTTTCTCTTTGCGCATGGCATCCGCTTCAATGCCGGTGATTCTCACGAAGACGTCCTCGAGGGTCGGCCGTATTTTGCGGGCCTCGGAAACCCCGACTCCTTGGTCTTCCAGGAAACGGACAAGCGGTCCCACGCGAACAGGCTCGTGGCTTGCCACCCGAATCAGGCCATGCTCCGGCGTCGTGAATTCGAGGCAGGAGAAAGACTCAGAAAGTCTTTTTTGTAAGCCCTTCAGCGTGTTCGCGCATGTAATCTGCACCACATGTTTCCCCTGGAACGGCTGGAGCAGATGCTCGACCGTATCGATTTGCACGATGCGACCGGACACGATGAAAGCGATGCGGTCACAAAGCCGCTCAGCTTCCTCGATATAGTGGGTGGTCAGGAAGATGGAGGTCCCGCGCCGGTGCAAATCGGCGATCAGCTGGCGGAGTTGCCTGGCGCTGGCCACGTCGATGCCAGTGGTGGGTTCATCCAGGAAAAGGATTTCGGGTTTGTGGATGATCCCCGCGGCGACGGTGAGCTTGCGCTTCATACCCCTGGAATAGCCTCCGAACTTGCGGTCTGCCGCCTGGATCAGGCCGAAGGTGTCCAAAAGCTCCCGTGCCCGGGCCTTACGTTCCGCCTTGCCCATGCCGTAGAGGGCTGCGCAGAAGCACAGGTTTTCGAAGCCCGTGAGTTCAGGGTAGAGATTGCTTTCGTCTGGGACCACGCCGATCAGGTGTTGGGCTGCCTTGGAGTTTCCCATGCAGTCAATGCCGCCTGTCCGGATCGTTCCAGCGTCCGGCCGGGCCAGGCCGGTAAGCAGGTTGATGGTGGTGGTCTTCCCCGCGCCGTTGGGCCCAAGAAAGCCGAATAGCTCGCCCTGACGCACGGTAAAGGAAGCGCTCTTGACCGCTTCGACATCCCCGAACCGCTTGGCCAGGTTGTATGCCTCGATGGCCGGAGCTTCGCTCGTCATTTAGAATCTCCCGAATCATGACCGCATGGAGGTCGCGAACCTGTCTTCGTGAAGAGCAAACCGAGGAATCCTGCCTCGGGAACAATGCCGGTCTCGACGCGCGGCTCGGTTTCGGGCGATCCACCCGGCTCCCAGAAGAGCGTGCTCGCCGCATCCTGGAAGTTGAACCCCGCGCTTTCGACCAAGACTATTGTCTCCGATGCCGTGCGAAATCGGGCTCGGGCATAAACAGGGTGTCCCTCGGAGCCTTTCCTCTCATATGTCCTGCCCCATGGGCTGTTCGCCGGGATGACCCCGAGAAGAAGTCTTCCCTCCGTACGCAATACGCGGCGGCATTCATTCAGAGCCTTTTGGGAGTCGGCAACGAAACAAAGCGCCAACGCCAGGAGCACCCCGTCGAAAGAGCAGTCCGGGAAGGGGAGGTCTTCAGCGTACCCCCCATATGTCTTGATGCCGCGCCGGGCCGCGATTTCGAGCATTCGTGGAGATGGATCGATCCCTTCAGCAACGTTCAAAGAGGAAGCAAAGCGGCCGGTGCCGACACCCACCTCCAACCATCGACCACGCCGATCTCCGCAAGGCAGGCGAAAACAAGCCAAATCGGCATTGAATATGGCTTGCCCTTCCGGCGTGTCGTACCAGCGGTCGTAGCTTTCCGCGATGGGATCGAATGCTTGCGTCAATCGAATCTCCCGGTTGGCGGTTGCCTTGTTCAAACCGTCACGAGCCTGTCGGAGTCGCGCACGATCTCGTAATGGTCCTTGAGGGTCGCCAGCGGGCAAACCTCCGACCCTTTGGAATTGCGCAGTCTCAGGCAGGTCCCGCACGCCAAGAATTGACCTCCTGCGTCAAGGACCATCTGCGCTTGAGCTTTAACGTCGAACTTCGGGTCGTCGATCTTGTCGATTTCCACGCCTCTGCCCGAGAGGAAGATACGTACCTCGTCACCCTGCTCTAGGCTGAAGAGCGCCAGACGCAAGGCGTTGAAAACCGTCTCCGGGTCGGTCTTGGTAATGATCATTCCGAGTTTCATCGGTTTGTCCCTTTCGGTTGGCGAGTCTTCCTCACTCGCAGGCAGCGGCGCACGGTTGAGGGCCTTTCCATATGGGGTGGCCGACGGCTGCGTGTCGCTCGGGACTGTCTCTCTGATGGTCGCGCGAGGTTGCCTTCAGCTCACTTTCAGCCGGCACGACCCGGCTACGCTTGATCGTGCCGAGGCGAACGGCGCGGGTATTCTCGCCCACGAAGTCCCAGGCGATAGTTCCCGCCACACCCTGCCAGGGCGAGAGTTCCCGAACGGCGTCACGTATGCGCGCACGGTTGAGCCCGGCTTTGCGGATGGCAGTAATGAGCAAGCGTGTGGCGTCATAGGCCTGGGCGGCGGCGAAATCAGGGAAGACGCCACACCGCGCTTGGAAGGTTTCCGCAAAGCGCTGAAATCCGGTTGTGGGATCATCGAGCAGAGGAAGGATCACTCCCTCGGAGGCAGTACCCGCGGCGACAAGGAAAGCCCGCCGCCCCATCGACGGCCCGCCGAGGACCCGGCCAGCGAAGCCCTTGTCACGCAGCGTGGCGAGCAGTCGTCCGCTGTCGAGGGATCCCGCCAGCAGCACGACAGCCCCAGCCCGCGACCGTGCAACGCGCTCGGCGAACTCTGAGAAATCCCGCGTCCCGCTCTTAAACACGTATTCGAAGATCGGCCCCGCGCGCTTTGTTGACAGGAACTTCCTGAACTCCACCAGGAACACATGGGAGTCATGATCGGTGGCGGCAAGAATCACAAAAGGCTCGCCGCGTGCCAACAATGCCTCGCCGATGACGGGCGCGGCCACGTGATCACCCGGCAGGGCAGAAAACATCCACGGCACGCCAGCGAGGTTCACCGTCTTGTCAGTGCTGGCCGGGCTGATGAGTGTGAGGCATGCCTTGGCCACAACCTGCTCGGCAAGGTGAGTGGAGGGTCCGTCGATCCCACCGATTATGGCCCAAACCTTGTCGTAGTACGCCAGGCGCGCCACTTTGCTGACTCCAGTCCCCCAGGGATTTTCGGACCACACCGGAATCACTCGGAATGGAAGGCCTCGATACCCGCCCTCCGCGTTGGCTTCTTCGACAGCCAACGTCACCGCGCGCCAGATGTCACCACCTTCGGGATGCGCGGGATCGCTGGGGCCGAAGTAGCCGATCAGCACTTCGCGGAGATCCGCCGGCTCAGGCTCTTCTCGGCCCGGGCCGACATACTCCATCTGCTGCTTGCGGGCTTCGAAGTAGGGTTGGTCGGACTCGTCCTGTTGCGCGAATCTCAGGGCGGGAATCGCGAGGATAAGCAGCAAGCCGAAGTTGACTGCAAGCGAACGCGTCATTCCTTCGCAAGGCCGGTGTCCCCACCGGCGTTTCGTTCCCTCTGTGACGGCATCCTCGCCGTTGGTAAAGCCCCCGGAGGCCCCCTGGGTTGCATCGTCTGGGCCCTATTGGCACACAGTCGCTCTCGCCCCCGGCGATATGGGCATGACCTCCCCGAGATCAGATCCCGGACCTTGTGCTCCGCGCACCGACCATTACTGGGACGCGGGCGTACGGCGTGTTTCTGCCACCGAGCGGCTGACGCGATCACGTGGAGGGATGTAGCCGCGCGGGATGTTCAGTTGTTCCCTCGAATAGTACTTCCAGTCGCCGCTCTCGAACTTGGCCAGGAAAACGTCACCAACGTCGTCCAGTGCCGCACTGAGCGGGATATCACCAGTGACCCCAGGCCAGGGCCTGGGCAAGTAAGCGATCATGTCCCGGATCTTGGCCCGGTTCAGGCCCGCCACTTGGGTGGCCCAGATCAGCAGGTTCATGCCATCGTAAGCGTGGGCGGCGTAAGTCTCTGCCTCCTCGCCGAAGCGTTCACGGAAAGCTTTCTTAAAAGCTTCCAGCTTCGGGTCTTGGCGGTCGGGATTCCAGGGGTAGCCGCAGATCACTCCTTCCGCTTTCTTGCCCGCGATCTTAGCGAATTCTTCTTGCACGCACCGGTCCGAGCAGAAGAAGGGTCGGTTCATGCCCATTTTGCGCATTTCATTCAGAATGTGCGCGCCATCCTCAGCGTCGCCCCAGTGGACGACGGCATCTACCTTCGCCGCCTTCAACCGCTCGATCTCCAGCGTGTAATGCCCGCTGCCCACCTTGTAGGCCATCTCCATCACGATGGGGAAGCCGAGGCGGCGGCTGCCATCGTTGATTTCGCGAACGCCAAACCGGCCATACCGGTTGCTGGCCCGGATAATGCCGACGCGCTTGTAACCCATCTTGCGGTAGAGATAATCCACCAGGAGGTAACCCTGCTGGCGGTCGTCGCCGATGACGCGCGAAACCCAAGGGATGTTGGTCTCGATGAACGTGGGGTCAGTGTCGCCCGCGGTCATCATAGGCACTTCGGCCTTCAGGGCTACCCGGATGGCGATGTGGGTGTTGGCGCCGTCAATCGTGCCCAGGATGGCCCACACCTTCTCGTTGTAGGCCAGCTTGACTATTTCGCTTCCGGAGGCACCCCAAAGGCCGTTGTCGTTGTGGACGACGAGTTCGAAGGGGATACCGGTCTTGCGATAGCCTCCGCGCGCGTTGGCGTGCTCGATGGCCAGGCGCGCGCCCTGGAGCATCTTGACCCCCAGGGACTCTTCATGACTCTTTCCGCCCGTCGCGACCGAGACCGTGGACATGATGGGGCCGAGGAACCCGAACTTCACCGACTTGACATCTGTGGGTTCGGGGATGGCGCGGCCCGGTCCCGTGTATTCCATCTGCTCGAGAAAGTGTTCCTTGTAAGGCTTGATACCGCTGAACGGCTCAACATCCTCGGCCGTGTGGCCGTAGTTGCTGTCCTTTTTGAGACCCAGCTCCGGGGCCTCGTATGAGTGTAGCGAGTTGATTTTCTTCAGTATCTCCAGCACCGCCGGGTCGTTGCGGTCGATTTCCGCTGGTGCCGCATCTGCGGAATCGCCAGCCCACGCAGGCCAACCCACGATCATTAGCGCTGCTATGCAGAATCCTAACCAACGTGCTTTCATTGTCCGCCTCCTTGGATGGGAGACCCACCCCAAACTCGTCCGTTATCCCGCTCCTCAGTTACCTTTTCAGGGTGGCTACTCCCCCAACCCCACCGACCTTGGGCGTTGGTTGGGCCTTCGGCGCGGGGATTTCCTGAGAGTTCGCCAAGTAAACCGGATGCAGTGGGCGCTCGCGCAGGCCCGCGTAATAGTCAGGACCGATTCCCCAAGCCAGTCCCTTGGACGTTCCGATCCAGATATCTCTGGCATCCACATCGCCGTTGATGGTGAACCTGTTGGGGAGGGCGAGATCCATTTCTACCCTCTCGAGGACCTCGTGTCCCCGCTTGACCTCGGCCACGCCCCGGCCGGTCTTGGGATCGCGCGTGTACACCACCCAGGTATCGCTGGGGAAGTCCGCCATCACGCTGAGCCCTTGATCGGTGAAGAAATAGGCCTCATTGGCGCTGCGCGCCTTCACGTTGTTCGTAAAATCGCTGGGCGGGCCCCCCTCCTGCTTGTAGAACCCACGCCAGTGGCGGCCGTCGTAGCGGCATGTCCCAAAGTAGGTAGAGACCCAGAGAGCCTTTTGGACGTAACTCACGCCGGTGGTAATCACATGGACGACTCCGTCGTCGCGGTAGAGATCGATTTCCATCTCCTTGTCGGGATCAACGTATTCCTTCCACCTTTCGGTAGCCACGTCGAACTCCAACACACCGCTCCCCCATATGGCTAGATACACCTTCCCATCCGCATAGCAGACCCCGTAGTTCCAGATCTCCTCCATGGGAGAGTTCTTCTCGGTGTAAATCGTCCACTCGCCGGTCTTGGTGTTGTACCGGCTGGCGCCGGCCGTGGTCGCCGCCCAAACGTTGTCGTTCTCAATGGTTACGGCGTAAACCACGTCGTTCACCAGCCCGCTGTTGAGCTGATGCCAGTGGTCGAAGCGCCCGCCGGCCAAGCGCGCCAGTCCTCCACCGAAGAGACCCAGCCAGACTTCGCCGGTCTTGGGATTGACGTCGATGCCGGTGATCACACGCCACGGCAGGCCATCTTCCTCGGTCCACTTGCGGACCTCCCCGGTGCGCTTGTTGATACAGGCTAAGCCTCCCTCCGTTCCGACCCACACCCGATCGCCGTCCACCTTAACGCTCATGATGTGGTCGTCGGGCAGGCCGTCCTCCACCGTGAAGTACTTCCAGTTGGTGTAAACGTAAGGGAGCTTCTTGGTGGGCGCCGACTCAGCGTTTCCGCCATGCGGCCACAAGCCCGCCAGCAGCACTATCAAGATCGCTCCTGTCAACAGCAAGAACTTGGTCATCTTTGCCGGTGCCTTCATGGGGTTTCCTTCTCCTCTCCCGGCTCGGCGGTGGTGAGTCGCCTGCCAGCGCTATAGCGTCTTCAGGAACTCGATCAGGTCATTCAACTGGTCTTTCGTCATGTCATTCGTCACACCGTGCGTGTCGTTCGGGTTGTAACGCGTCCAGATCTCTTCCAACGTCGGGGCGATGCCGTTGTGCAGGTACGGCGCAGAATCGTAAATGTTATTCAGGTGCGGCGTGTCAAACTTCGCCACGCGGTTGTACATCATCTTGCTGCCGATGTTGTGCACTTGCCGGTCGGTGAACAGCGGCCCTCCATGGCACGTCGCACAGCGGTTGCCGACGGGGATCTCTTCCCCGGAATTCTTCATAGTCCGGAAGAAGACCTCCCGCCCACGCCGCTGCGCCTCGGTGAGTTCGGCGCCCAGCGGACGGTAGCGGTTGGGCGGCCGCGGAATCGTCGAGATGTAGTTCACCAGCGCCGAGAGTTCCTCCGGCGTGAACGGCTGGATGCGCGTGAAGAACACGGATAGCCTCGGCCCGCACTCGCGCGCCAGCGTAGGATTGGTCCCCTCCCACTTGAACGGCGCGGTATCCAGCACGCCGCGCAGCGTGCGGTTGTCGACGGGGCTGATGCCGATGCCATCGGGCTCGATGTCGAACGTCAAGCCATTCACGTGTCCGTCGGGATGGCAAGAGTGGCAGGAGAACTGGCGCCGGAAAGTTATCCGTGCGCTGTGAAACAAGCGCTCACCCCGCCGGACATCAGTAATCACCTTCGGCCCGCCCAGGTCCACGCGCCCCACGGCCGCGAGCTTCTCAATATCGATCACAGTCAGCGAGTCTTCGAGCGCATTGGCCACATAGGCCGTGCGGCCGTCGGGACTGACCACGAGGCCCCGCGGGCTGTTTCCTGTCGCAATGTGCGTGACGATGAACTCTGTCGGCTTGCCGAGGTGGTTGGGGAAGACGTGTTCGCGCTCGTAGGGCGAGGCCTGTTTGAGCATGGCGATCAGCTTTCTTACATCCACGACCGCCACGCGGTCCGACCCAGAGCTGGTGACCAGCGCCCAACGCCCATTGGGCGTGAAAGCCACATCGGTCGGGTCAGGAAAGCAAAGCTGCGGCTCGTCGAGCAACACCTGGTCCGTGCGGCCGTCTCGCCAGACAATGCCCAAGCCGCTGGTGATCGTCCATCCCTGCAGGATGCGGGTCATGGGCACAAGGTTCTTGGTCCGCGTCACGGTCACGAACGCGAACTCCCCGCTCGGGTGCCACGCCACTCCCTGCAGATAGTTGGCTTCCGGCAGGATGTAGCGGTCCTCGACCAGCCCGTGCTCGGTTTCGATCACCGTCACCTCCGACTTGGCCGGCTCCCGGAAGGGTACGGGCCTCGAAAGCGTATTGGTCACCAGGATGCGTTTCCCGTCCGGCGACAGCGCCAACGACGAGGGATCCCGGCTGGCGCTCAGGCGACGTATCTCCTTTCCGGTGGTTGCATCGACGACGGAGACGCTGTCCTCGGCGGTGTTAAGCACGTACAGGAACTTGCCGCTGGGATCGGTCAGGACCCCGTGGGGCTCGTCCCCTACCCGCCATTTCTCCATCAGCTTGCGCGCCGCCACGTCGATGACGGCCACGCTGTCCTCCAGGCGGCTGCTCACATAAGCGCGGCGGCCATCGGGGCTGAAAGTGACGTCGGTCGCCTGACCGCCCACGGCAATCTCTGCCACCTTCTGTCGCGTTCGCGCGTCAACAACAATCACAGTTCCCGAACTCTCGCAGGCTACGTAAAGCTCTTTCCCATCTGGGCGCAACGCCATATTTAGCGGGGTCTTGTAGACCGGATCCTCGACCGGCTTAAGGAGTTTGGTAGGGTGAAGGATTTCCTTCCATGCCCCCTCGATATCGAAGGTTCGCTTTGCCGCGGCCACTTTTCCATCGGACCTACTGTTCACGAGCGCGATGGGCATCAGGCGCGTGGGGTGCTCTATTGCCTTGATGGCCTTCGGCGCGTCGAAGGATTTTTCGTGGGCCTTCGCGTGGCACGGCATGCAAGTTTCCGGCGTCACCGGCTTCAGGCCCGAGGCCATAGCCCCGCGCTTGTCCATCATGATGGCCTGCGGGGAGTACTCGCTCCCGGGCCCGTGGCAGGCCTCGCAACCCACTCCCTCGACCGGCGTGTAAGATTCCAGTGCCGTTCCCGGCTCGGGATTCCCGGCGGTCGAATGGCACTTCAAGCAAGCCTGGTTTTTCTGAGGGTTTTCCGTCGCGCCTAGTCGCCGGGCTACCTCTTCGGCTTGCTGCGTACCGAGCACGGCATAGGCGCGTGCGTGGGCGCTCATGCGCCACCGGCTGTACTGGTAGCCCATCATGGGCCCGGTATGACACTTCCCACAGGCCAGCGAACCCATGAACTTTGGCCCCGGCTTCACCGGCGTTTTGCGGCCCGGATCGTCCTTCTTCGCCATCATCTGGAATTTGTATCCTTCCGGCGTTGGATGGGCGACAGTCTTCCAGGCTTCTTCTATGTCCGGTTTGGGCTTGTTATGCACGGCCACGTGTGAGCCCTTCACGTTGTGGCACGTCATGCAGTCAGCCTTGGAGGGCATCTTCAGTCCTGCCATCATGGCCGCTTGGCGGTCCATCATAACCTTGGCATCACTGTATTCGCTGCCCGGCCCATGGCACTTCTCACACTGCACACCATCTTGGACATAAAAAGTCGGATCTTTCTCCCAGGGTTCGGCATCCGCGCCCGTGGCATGACAACCCAGGCACATCGGCGACTCTTGCGGCTCCACCGGGATACCGCTCAGCTTGGCGATCTCCTTCGCTTCCGGTTTGGCCAGCACGGCGAAGGTCTCCGAATGCAGCGACATCAACCAGCGGCTGTATTGGTCTCCGCCGGCTTTGTCATGATGGCACTGGGCACAGACCCGAGCGCCGACGTATACGGGCTGCCGCTTCTCTTCGCCGGCACGCGACCACACCAAGGTGAGGCTGAGTCCCATGATCGGCAGCAGCCACAGCGTCCATCGACAGGCCCGTCTTACAGGTCCTCCGCTACTGAGCATTTTGGACCACCTTAAAGAATTGGTTCGCCGGGACGTCCTTGAACTGTTGAACCTTACCGCCCGGCCAGCGGATTTCAACCAGGTCGGCCTTAGTGGCTTTGCCTAAGCCGAAATGCGGTCGCGGATCGGACTGCGAGAGGTACCCCTTGACGGCCACGACGTCCTCAACCTGACGCAGGTTCCCGACCTGGACGGTCACCCGTGCTCCGATGGCATCCGTCTTGCCGTTGGGCCGCTTCACCTCCACCGTCAACCAGTTGTTGCGGTTACCGCCGTCGTTGCGCAGCAGGCGTGGGTGGTCATTCAAGTTGCAGACTAGGATATCCATGTCGCCGTCATTGTCATAATCGAACATCGCTGCGCCGCGTCCCACGTATTTCTTATGGAAGTACTCGCCCGATTCAGCCGACACATCCAGGAATTCCACGTCCGGCTTGCCACTGTTGCGCAGCAGTACGGCTTCTTCCGTAAACTCATGCATAGCGTGGCCGTTGGCCTCGAAGATGTCGAGGTAGCCATCGTTGTCGTAATCGAGCAGCAGCCCGCCCCAACCCGCGTACTGCCCGCAGACCTCCGCCACCTTCGATCGCGCCGTATAATCCTCGTAGAAGTCTCCACGCTTCACGAGCAGGGTCTTATAGGACAAGTCAGGAATGAAGAAGTCCATCCAGCCGTCACGGTCCACGTCGCCGATGAGCGGCCCCATGGAGGAGACGCCTTGGCCATTCTCACCGAACGCAAGTCCCAGTTCCGTTGCTTTGTTGACGAAAGTCCCCTTGCCGGTGTTCTCGTAGTAGTAGTTCTCCATCGCGTCGTTGGACACATAGATATCGAGAAAGCCGTCGTTGTTCAGGTCGGCCGCCATGGCGCTCATGCAGCGCCCTTCGGGGTTGTACACACCCGCTTCCTTGGTCACGTCCGTGAAGGTCCCGTTGCCGTTGTTGCGATAAAGTGCGTCGGGTTGACCGTGATAGCTGAGCGGGCCAGGGTGGCCGGCGGCAGAGTAGAAGTTGCGGAATGCCCCCGCGTCATACTCCAGGTAGTTGCACACGTACACATCGAGCAGTCCGTCGTTGTTGTAGTCGAGCCAGGCTGCGTTCAAGCTCCAGTGTGGATCGCCTAGTCCTGACTGCTCGGTGATGTCTGTAAAGGTGCCATCACTGTTGTTGCGGTAGAACTGATTGGCACCGTAGTTCAGCACGTAGAGGTCGACGTCGCCGTCGTTGTCGAAGTCCGTCGCCGAGCAACCAAAGGCCATGTCGTTGCCCGTCACGCCGGCCTCGGCCGTCACGTCCGTGAATGTCCCGTCGCCGTTGTTCCGATAAAGCGCATTCGAGAGCTTTTCGCGCAGATCACGGCCGCGGTTGTCGTTGATGTCTTTTCGCCAGCGCCCGTTGGGAAAGTAAATGTCCAGCCAGCCGTCGCTGTTGTAATCAAAGAAGCAAGCCCCGTAGCCTGCGGCCTCGACAATGTTGGACATCTCGTAGTCGCCGTAGCTGTGCTTGAAGCGAATTCCCGACTGCTCGGTGATGTCGGTGAAGGTTGGCAACCCAACCTGGGCAACATCGGTCGCAGCTACAACCGCGACCCACATCAGCCCCAGCAAGGCGAGATCTCTCGCGCGTTTCATCCTTACCTTCCTCCACTGGTGCGCTGGCTGGAGGGCTTTGTTCCCTGTCCGACCCACACATCCCACAGCGCTCCCGTGTCGACCCACTCGATAAACGTGCGCTTCTCGTCGTCGGTCAGGGTAGCCGCACCTTCGGGAGGCATCGGTTTCACCTTCGAACTGGTCTTGGCACGAATGTCCCAGGGGCGGGAAGTGTCATGACCGAAGAGATGCCAGACAAGGGGGCTGGTTCGTGCGCGTCCCGCGTGGACGTACCGACCCAAGGCGGGGCGGTGCTCGCCAGCCGGTTCGGGGGCAGCGAGCAGGCTTTCGTAAGCACGGTTGAAGTAGGCATGGCTGCCATGACCCACAAGTTCCGACCCGCCATCCAGCCGCGGCGTTTTGCCCGACCCGTGGCAGGAGACGCACTTGGCCTCGACGATGGGCATCACATCGCGCCGGAAGTCCACATGCCGCCGTCGTTCAGGCGGCAGGGTCAAAGATATGGAGGGCTTCTTCACCGCATCCACCATGCGATTCTCCGGGGTCAGCTCCTGGTCTTCGTGGCAGCCGATGCAGCCCCGTGGCTCGTTGTTCTTCACCCAAATCCACCCGCAACTGCGCAGCGCCATCCCGTGCTCATCAAGTAATTGGAGTTCGATGGGAATGTCCGCAGGAACTTCCACATTGAACGACCCGTCTTCCTCAACAGGGACTTCGCCCAGGAAACGGCGGGGAAGCGTGGGCGGAATGCCCGCGTGAGTTGATCCCGGGCCGCTGGCGCCGATGGCAATTCCTTCCGGGAGGAAGGAACCGGAACCGGCGTCCCCAGTCCGGCGAGGCAGGCCTTCTAGCACCCGTACTCTCTTCACAGTTCCGGGTGCCGACCATTGCGAGCGGTCCAGGTCGGAGATGTAAACGTTGAGGCAGTAAAGCTTTCCCCGCGGGTTCTTGGGTACGAAGGACTGCTTCGATGTGGGGTCATCGATATCACCCGTGGCCACAAAGACCGAGGAGGAGCGTCCATCCGGCTCTGGCCGTGGCGCGAGTATCTTGACTTGGATGTCATGGTGCTTCGGATCGTCAAAGACCAATTCGAACCGCCCCGTGGAGGGGTCAAGTCGATAAATCCCGTGGTTGCTGCCCTCGCCGGCGAGGCGGCGCGACACCAGGATCCTTCCATCTGGCAATGGAGAGGGCGAGTGGAACAGGCCATCACCGGGACGGGTGATCTGGCGATAAGAGGCCAGGCGCCGGCGGAGGTTGACTGCGGCCAGCGAGCCCGCGCCATCCCAGCCCACCTCGTCCGCCTCGACAAACACGACCAGTCCAGCCGCAGTCACCGTGGGCATTTGCTTGACGCGGCGCCCCTGATCACCGCAGAGAAGCATCAGGTCTGTACCGTCCTGATTCAGCTCGAACAGGCCGACGCGGCCCAGCGGTCCACGCTCCAGCCGGCTGCGCTGCCACATGGCAAAGATCAGCCGGCCGTCCCAGTTGAGGAACGGGTCGAGGCTAGAGGAAGGGTTGAATGTCAACCGCGAGACGAACGTCCCGTCGAGCTTGCTTGAATAAAGGTTGGTGGAAGGGATCGGAGCGAACTCATTGAGTTCTCGCGCTGCGGTACTGACAAAGGTGATCTGGTACCAGGGTTTGTCTGCTACCAGCGTGTTCAGAGTTGACTGGTAGATGGGGCTGCGACAGTTCCCCAAATCACGCGTGATTTGGCGGACTCCGGACCCGTCGGCCTCCATTTCATAGATGTTCCAATTCTCGGAGGCTTGCTTCTTTCCCGCAAAGAGAATGCGTTTCCCGTCGAAGGAAACGTCGGGATCTGCCGCGCTGTGGAATCCCTTGGTGAGGACGCGCGGCGTCGCGCGGGGTTTCAGGAGTACGATCCGTCCCCCGTCGCTATAGTCAACCCGTAGCGTGCCGCCTGCTCTGGGGGGAGCTTCTTCCAATTCTGACCCCGCGGGCAATTGCGTCAGCACCAGTGGCGCATCGAGTGTCACGGGGCGACGCACTCCGTTCACACAAGGCAAGAAATAGCTGGTCGCCCCAGACGGCGGTGATGCAGCCTGCGAGCTATCCGTGCGGCGTGCCGGCCCGGGAGGCTGGGCAGCGGGTTTCTCCGCTGCATCGTTGGCCGGAAGAATCATCAGAATCAGCAGGCCGGCCACGCCGGCTACTAGGAGTGCCTTGAGGCAGATGTGTACCCCGGTGGGCGTTCGACGTTCCATGACACAGATTAGGAGTTCTCCGTTCCCGCGTGCATGGCCTGCTAGACGCTCCTTTGTTCTTTCCTTCTCACCCAACCCGTCATTGTTGGCAGAGCTCGGCATACGGAAAACTGAGCAATGAATGTGGGTGCGGGAGCCTTCCCGTGCGGCCTCACAAATCACTCACGCCGCATGCACGGCAGCAATGAATTGTTCCTGCCGCGCATCGATGTAATGAATGATCTTTCTCAGCGTTCGCGGACTGATAGCTTGCGCCGCGTCGCACTTGGGCTTGGCCGCGTCAAGGCGGTCGCTGGCCACCTCGATGATCAGCCCGTGCGCGCCGAACTCGATGGCCGCACGGCTCGCTCCCTCGACCATCGCCGAAACGCCCGTCGCATGGCTGGGATCGACAATCACAGGCAAGAACGTCTCCCCCTTCACGGCCGGGATGACGTTCAGGTCGAGCGAATACCGAGAATACTCGCCGTTCGGATAGGCCTTGATGCCCCGCTCGCACAAGACGATATCGAAATTACCCTCGTTGGCGATGTACTCGGCGGCGCCCAGCCATTCGCAGAGGCCCGCCGCCATGCCACGCTTGAGCAGAACCGGCTTGTGCGCGCGTCCCACCTCCATCAGCAACGGATAGTTCTGCATGTTCCGCGAACCCACCTGGAGCATGTCCGCATATTCCGCCACTTGCTCGACCAGCCGCGGGTCCATGACTTCCGTGACAACGGGCAAACCCGTCTCGCGGCTCGCCTCGCGCAGAATCTTGAGTCCCTCGAGCCCCAGACCCTGGAAGTCGTGCGGTGAAGTGCGCGGTTTGTAAGCACCGCCACGCAGCATGTCCGCGCCGGAGCCCTTGACCGCCCTGACGACTTCCAGCGTCTGTTCGCGACTCTCGACGGCGCACGGTCCGGCGATCACCACCGGCCGCTCGCCGCCGAAGCGCACCGAACCCACCTGCACGACACGCGTCTGGGCCTGGCCATAGCGCGGATTCGTCTTGCGGCTCAGCAGGGGACAGATGCGGGGCAAATCGTCGATCTCGACTTTTCCTGCAATCTTCATGGGAACCTTCTTGGCGGAAAATGGAGAACGGATGGCTCCCTGCGTGCGCCACCCGAGGCTTAAGCCGCTATCGTGGTCCGGTCACCGTTGTCCGAGTTCGAAGCTCCCCGGTCCGACTCGAACATCGCCATCGCCTCGATCTCGATCAGCAGGTCGGGACGACAGAGAATCGCTTGGATGCCCGTGGAAGCGGGCAGAGGATTCAGGCCCTGCTCTTTCAGGAACTGCGTCCGAATTCGGTTGAATTCCACGTAGTCGCGCTCGATGTCCCGCAGGTAGCAGGTGGTGCGAACCACATCCTTCCAGGTGGCGCCTTCCGCCTCGAGCAGCGCGGTGATGTTGCGATACGTTCTCCAGGTTTGAGCGCCTAAGTCGCCGACGTGAATAGTCCGGCCCTGCTCATCCACACTGGCTGTGCCGGAGATCAGGAGGATGGTGATGCCTTTGATATCCAACCGCAGCCCGCGTGAAAACGCCGAGCCGTACACGGGCGCCTCGTTTAGAGCCTGTGGCGCGTTGATGGCCTTCTTGGGAATCACCTTGTGTGTGCTCTCAGGTACGGTGGCCGTTTCGGCAGCCAAATTCCGCAGACTCATGGTTCACTCTCCTATTGAGGTTCGCAGACACCTTGAGCCGCAAGCAGGAAGGGCATTAACCCTGGCAATGCCTCTATGGCTCATCGGGCTAAGTCTTGTTAGTGCGAAGGAAGCTCGAATCGATTGAGGGGCAGGAAACTTGTGAGGAGCCTGAACTGGGACCGCGGCGCGCAGCGATCTCGCGTTGCGCGTCCCCTGCGCCCCACCAACAGGCGCAGGCGCTTTGTGTGCATGAACTAGTGGGCAGAAACTCCAACTAGCACACTGCATCGTGCTGGGCCTCCACTGTATTGACGGCCACCCCCTGCGATCGAGTCTGAGGGCGCCATTCATCGAGCCGGGCTGCCTCCGCCGAAGCCTGCTGCCTGGACTCTTCCTGAGGCCGACCCACAGACCAACCTGCGCCGCCCGCAGTAGCTGCTTCCCGTTTGGGAAATCTCGGGCCCAACACCCCGTATGCGCCAAGAGGCGCGTAAAACTGACAAGCAATCAAGAGAGCAAATATCTTATAAGTGTAATCTACACCCATACGATGTGGAGGTTGCTGTGCCCCGTCAATGACCGGGCTCAGAAATCTACTTGCGGGAGACCAAATGTACCGATTTAGTGCTTAAGAGTTGCCTGCCTAATGCGCCTGCAGGAGATCGATAACGCTTTTCGCCTATGTCTTAATGTCACAGAGGAGGAGGCCTCCCTGACAGGAGTAGCCCAACCAAGTCTGAAAAGAGGGTTGAGTTGAGGCGCCATCTCGACCGACTGGCGTGCGCCAGCACGGGCTTTCCGGCTGCGACGACTCCCTAACCTTGTCAGGACCGACGCAGGACTACACCGCGGCTCGGCAAGCGCAGTCTCGCGTCTTTGTGCCCATCCGAAGTAATAGCGATGGACAGAGCCTCCCACGTTCAGCCGAGCGAGTCCACGATTGTGATCGCGTCTCGGATGTAATTTGGACAGCGATTCGTGAAGAGGTTTTGGCGAAGTCCCTCTTCTCGCCCCTCTTTAGTGAACACGTCCACCCCCAACAGCTCGCGGCAGGTTATGGCCCCATGACGTTTCTTGAACTCGCCGACAAAGCTGGAAATGCGGCCGAACAACTCCGCTTCCTTGTCCACGTCTCCATAAGCGGGCTTAGTGCTACCATGTCGCAGGCCCAGTATGAGGTACCCGCTAGCCACAGCCCCGCACTCGCCGCCTATCCCTGACCCGCCCGCGAGGGCATTGGCCATTCGTCGAGCCACCATGGGATCAATGCCGAAATCCGCAGCGTAGGCCTCAAAGACAGATTGGGCACAATGGAAACCCATCCCAAACTGCCTTAGAGCTCTGTCCACGCGAGCCTCGGTAGGCAGGCCCATCGAGGGAGTTTTGTTTCCGCTCCCTTCATGCTGCGGCAGACTCTCGGCGAGCGCCAAAGTCGGACATAGTGAGCAGGCTGCGGCGAGGAACCGCCGACGCCCGGGTTGGGCCGGTGCTTTTCCTGAAATCGTCTTGTCGCCGTTTTGTTTTGCCTCCATAGGTCCTTCCTTACAGCCGGAAGCCCGATCGAGTCCAGGCATCCTTCCTGGCACTCCACTTCATGAGTCCCCTCTTATTGTACTGGACCGATCAAGGTCAGTTTCCGGATCAGAGAAAATCGAGGTGCGAGTGACGATAATCCTCGGCGCTTCCGGCTCCTGCCGAGCCGCGTGCACAGAACGTTTGACAGGTCGGCTGAGGCCGCGTAGGTTCACAAAGGGAGCTGCGAAGGCATCTGCCCACTCGCACTGGGGAAGCCATGAAGTACGTTTTCGGCCCCGTACCGTCACGCCGCCTGGGTCAGTCCCTGGGGATTGACCCCATCCCTCTCAAAACCTGCAACTGGAATTGCGTCTATTGCCAGTTAGGTCGAACCGCTCCACTGACTAGCAACCGTCGGGACTACTTTCCTCGCGGTGAGATCGTTCAGCAGGTGAAAACTGCCTTGGAGGCCCACCGGAGGGAGGAAGTCGACTGGGTCACCTTCGTCGGTTCCGGCGAGCCGACGCTCCATATCGGCCTGGGCTGGATGATTCGACAAGTAAAGACTCTCACCAGCATCCCGATCGCCGTGATCACTAACGGGTCGCTGCTCTATCGATCTGACGTACGCGAGGAGCTGCGCGCGGCCGATGCTGTTCTTCCCACCCTCGATGCCGGCACCAGAATGCTCTACCGTACGATTAACCGTCCTCATCCTCACTTGACTTTTGCCAGCCTCGTGGACGGGTTGACTGCATTCCGTCACGTTTATGCTGGCAAGCTGTGGCTGGAAGTCATGCTCGTCAAAGGCCTGAACGACAGCGAGGAGGCGCTCAAAGACCTGGCCGCCGTGTTGGGCAAGATCGCACCAGATGCGATTCACCTCAGCCTGCCTATCCGGCCCCCGGCGGAACCGTGGGTGCAGCCCGCCGACGATGAAACCCTAATGCGTGCTACAGCGATCTTGGGCCGTACTGCCGGCCTCATCCACCCGGTGGAGGGTGAGTTTGATCTTTCCGGCTGCGAAAACATTCTTGACGCCATCGTCGCCATCATCACTCGCCATCCGATGCGAGAAGAGGAACTCGTGCGGTCTTTGAATCGATGGGCACCCTGCCGCGTGACAGAGGCGCTTAGGGAACTCGCAGTGAGCGGGCGAGCGCAAGTTATCTCCCGTTTCGGGCACCTGTTCTGGATCGCGGCTGGCGCCAGATATGGCGAGAAGCTGGGAAGTCACTCGCAACGGAAAGGCCAGGCCGGACCGGAAAAGAACCGCCACTACAAAGCTGGTCAGAATCAACGTGCGAGTCCCGACAAGGACTAGCTTCGCTCCCAGGTCAACCCCGCCCTCTCACCTGGGTGGTCTCGTCTCTGCTTCCGGCACCGATAGCTAACGCCGCGATCGTCGCGCTACGGTCACACCAGCCTACTGGCCTTGCGTCTGTCCGGCGAGGTAGTTCTGAACGCCGAGCTGGCTGATCAGCCCGAGTTGCGACTCGAGGTAGTCGGCGTGTTGCTCCTCGTCATGGAGCATCTTGAGGAAGAGCTGGCGGGTCCCGTTGTCGCCCTCGGCGGCGCAGACCGCCATCGCGGTGTTGTGTTGCCGGATAGCGTCGGCCTCGTCTTTAAAATCCAGCTCCAGTTGAGCCTTTGGGTCGTCCCCAATCTTCGGGGCCAGTGGGACGTCCACTGCCGGCTTGCCATCCAGGTAGAGGATTCGTTCGATCAAGCCCTCGGCGTGGCGCATCTCTTCGATGGCGCGTTTCTTGGTCGCGGCCGCGAGTTTCCCGTAACCCCAAGCCTCACACATCTCAGCCTGCATCATGTACTGCACGATTGCCGTGAGTTCTGCGCTCAGAGCCCGATTGAGTCCGTGGATGACTTTTTCGCTTCCCTGCATATGCCCTCCCAGGGTTATATCGTCGAGCGGGTTCAATCGACAGAGTCGTAGAAGCGGTCAGTAATCCAGCGACAGGATGCGGCCTTTGGTGAAATTGAAAAATGTCGTCTTGTCGGCAATCTGGATCCCCGGTGCGAGGTCTGCCGCAGTCTTGCCGGCAGCTTTCAGACAGCCCGGACAGGCCATCAGGGTGACTTTGCGCTCGCCGAGTTTCTTGATTTGCGCTTGTGCGGTCGGGAACTCTTTGAACTTCACGTCGGGCGCATCTTTTAGGACGATCTCCACGGCTTTGATATCGAAGTACACCAGCACGTCTCTGTCCTCGGACATCATCTCCGCCATCCGCAACGCCATCAGCACCCGGTGCGGGTCATCCGGTCCGTGACTGATATGGATGAACACACCATCGCGCGTTGCATTCTGCGCCTTCACGAGCATCACCGACAAAATAAGAGCCGCAACACTTACCACGAGTAAGCTTTTCTTCATGGCTTCTCCTTTTTCCGCCAATTTCCGATTTCAGTTCTGGCTTCGCGGGGCAAGGTAACCCAGCCCGGCTGTCGGTTCAATTTGGCCCTCCGGATTTCTGTTGGAGCGGCAGGGCGACTCGCTCTGCCGGGCCCGGCCCACAGAAGATGAAGCCGCCGCGCTGACGAACACCCGGTCTTTTCATATCCAACTCCTGGCCTGTTTCCTGTACCTCCGGTATGCCTCTCCGAAGGTTTCTTCCAGCATAGATTCCTCAATCCTGATGAACCTCGCGTCGAGAAGAACGGCGAGTAGCAGAAGGATGAACCAGGGGGTTAAAGACCCCAAGAGAACCGCAATGCCCGCGATGCTCAGGATCATTCCGAGATACATGGGGTGACGGCTCACTCGGAAGACGCCTTCCGTCACAAGGACGCGAGACGACACGAAGGGTTTGACCGTCGTCTTGTGCCACTTGAGGGACCGATCCGCAAGGACATTCAGGATGATGCCAAGGACGAGTGGCAGTATTCCAAGAAGCCTCCATGGGAAAGGGATCAGCTCTCTGAACGGCAGCAGAAAGTGCAGTGTAACGGTGAGGAGGATGGCGATCAGGAAGCATACGGGTGGCAAAAGTCTCTTCTTCTCAAATCTTCCGACTCTCGTTTATCTTGGCTTACGCCAAACACTGAAGCACACTGCACGCCCTACAGAGCCTCCGCGCGATCGCCCATCGGACGCTTGAGAAATTTTCCTTGCGCCCGGGCAACAGTTACTTGCTCCTGAATCATCTCCGCCTCAAGAACGTACATTCGCCGAAAGGTTTTGGTGAGGCGTGCGTTTACCTCAGCAACGCGATCCGGAACGACCGGCCGCACAAAACGAACCGTTAACTCACCCGTGACGGCTTGGATTCCGTAGGCAAAAAGGCAATTCGTCATCGCTCCATCAAGAAGTGCAGTAATGACGCCGCCGTGGAGTTGCCCTGGGTACCCCTGGAAGACTCTATGACACGCGAATTCGGCGTGCACGACGCCGCCTGCCCCAACGTGGTACTCGACCCGCAACCCCAGCGGGTGCGAGGGCGCGCACACCACGCAACGCTCATGTCCTCGACTGCGCAGCTCTGACAAGTGCGCTCGCATCTTATCAGTGGTCACACGAGTTTTCTCCTATCTTAAGCTCGCCCGCGATGTAGGCGGCAACCAACCGTCCGGGAGTCTCGGGCTCGGCGCCCACGATCACCTGAATCCCTTGTTCAGCAAGGAGGCTCTCGGCACGCGGCCCCATTCCTGCCGCGATGACCACATTCACTCCCCGCTTCGCCAGCCAACGAGGCAGCAGACCGGGTTCGTGGGGCGGGGCCTTGACTTCCTCCTTATCCGCAACGGTTCCCGACTTCGAATCAAAGTCGATCAGAGCAAAAGTCTCACAGTGGCCGAAGTGCCTGGAGAGATGCCCGTCCTGAACAGGTATGGCAAAACGCATTATGGCCTCCATGGCTTGCGTAGGTTTATTCTCTTTCATTCTTCACAAATGCCGCGCCGGATCCCAGACCTGACCGCCTCAAGCTGATTTCGCGCGGGCGCGCTTTCCCTCGGTCCCTTCCCTGTCGGCAGCAACCGCTTGGCTTCCCGCGACCGCTGTGGCCACTGGTGCAGTCATGGTCTTGAGATCTGGCTTCGTTGGCAGGCTCCAGTTCCCCCTGCCTGAGCCGGTCGATGAGTCGTGACGCCGGGACATCCGCAGGCCCGTACCAAGCGCGAATCCCTGCAGCCCGAAGGATCTCCAAGGCGCCGGGGCCGATGTTGGAAAAGATCGCATCCGTGCAGCGATGCTGGACGAAAATATCCACTACGCCTTTCCCCATCAACAGCCTGTTGCGTTGGAAGTTCTTTTGGTCCGCCTTCGCATCATAGATCAACAGCCAACCGGCCATGCCAAAATGCGGCGAGAGAGGTGATTGCCAGTCGGGACGTAGAAGCGTCATGCCTACTTTCCCCATTGAATTTCCTCCATTAGAGAATCCCGTTTGCCCACTAACTTGTCCCCGCCATTTGCATGATCAGGATGGTGGCGATTCCTGCCAGCAGCAACGTCATCTGCCGAAAACCGGAGTGGGGGTTAATCTCGCGGTTAAGACCAGGAATCAAGTCCGCTGTGGCGATATAGATGAAGCTCGCGGCGGAGATGGCCAGGACGTAGGGGATAATCCTGCTCAGCGACGACAACGCGAAGTAGGCGATCAATGCCCCCGGCAGAGTCGTTGCGCTGGAGAGCAGGTTGAGAAACAAAGCCCGGCTTCGCCCGTAGCCACTCTCGAGCAGGATGGCAAAATCCCCGAGTTCCTGAGGAATCTCGTGGGCAATCACCGCCAGCGAAGCAGAGATTCCCAGTGGAATCGAGGCCAGGAAAGCAGCAGCAATCGCAAAGCCGTCCACGAAGTTGTGAAACGCATCCCCGGCCAGAATCAGCGGCCCCGCCGCGGAATGGACATCACATTCCGCTTCGTGGCAGTGTCGCCACAGGACCCATTTCTCCAGGATGAAAAACAGGACAATACCGAAGAGTGTGGTCGATAGCACAGCCCGATGCTGCCCGCCTTCGAGGGCTCGGGGCAACATCCCCAGAAAGGCCGCGCCGAGCAACGTCCCTACTGCGTAGCTGACAAGGCTGGGAAGTATCTGCCGACGTCTCTCCTCCGCAAAGAGCAGCAGCCATCCCGCACCAAGCGCTACTCCAAGACTACCCAGAACGCTGAAGACCACTACCCACGTTATGATCCGCAAAGCGACACCCGCTGGGCGGCCTAGTTCTGGCTGCGAATATGTGCCGTCACCAGCTTCAGGATCTCCGTTGCACTGATGGGTTTCTCCAAGTAGTCAAAGGCACCCAGCTGCATGGCTTCCAGGTAGCAGCCCATGTCCACACTGCGAGCGAGCACGAGCACAGGCGTGTGGCGGTCCTTTTCTATTGCCCGTTCCACAACGCGCCGTCCTTCGAACGCCGGACTGCCTTGGCTGACGATGACCAGATCCACAGACTCGCCACCCAGGCAGGCAGCTCCCTCTGCATAAGAACATACACAGTGCACATCGTACCCGCGCTCCCGGAGCATCCCACAGTACTCGCACATGTCACGGGGGTCTTCGTCAACCACCAGCAATTTCGCCTTGGGGATGGTTGCTTCCTCGCGAGAGTTGCTATTGCCAACGTTTGATTTCATCATCTGGCACCTCCGAATTCTTGCACCCGGCGGCTCGCCGGACACAAGTGCCACTGCTGGATAGGCGGTGCGGCGCAGCGGCCCCTGACAGAATCTAGGCCGGGGATGTTCCAAGCTTGCGGCCTTCGCGCCGAGGACCTCCCGGGCCGCTGGGCCCGAGTCGTTGCCCGCGCCGACACCCGTGGTCTCGGCCGCGTTCCCCGTCGGCGCGATGAAAATTGAGGCTCTGGCAGCTCGGGCACTCCGCTGGCCTCCCCGTCCCGAACGCCACCTGCCACGTGCGACGGCAATCGCTGCACCGAAAAGTTCGCATATCAACCATGTTGAAATTCCCTCCCTCGATTCTTAAAGCTTTGCCCTCCACCAGCGCTTCGGCCACCTTGCGGCGCGCGGTCTCGACAATCCGGCCGAAGGTGGGCCGCGAAATGTTCATCCGTTCTGCGGCGTGCTCCTGATACATCCCTTCCTTGTCCGCGAGGCGCAGCGCTTCGAGTTCATCGACCGTCAACACGACCTCCTCGAGCTCGGTGAGAGGGATGCCTGGCGGTTTGAAGTAGGTGGCATCAGGGTGTTGAGCTATACGGCGGCAAAGGGATGGTCTGGGCATGTTTACTCGCCTTCGACAACACGGCCATTATGAGCATATGCTCATAACTCTGTCAAGGGCAAATTTCGTGGGCGGCGGAGGAAAGTCAGGAGCGAACATCCGAAAAGACAATGGGGAGGGCCGGCACTGGCCCTCCCCATCTAATCAGAAAACCCACTTGAAGGTTTAGCGACGCCGGCCCGCCGACCACTGCGGAATCCCCTGAGCGTTACGCAAGATCAAACTTTTGTCTCCTTTTTTGACCTCGCGGGCCAGCAGAGCGTCAGCGCCTTCGTACTTGATTTTCGACCCGATCACCTCGACCTGGTCCCCTGCGGCGATCTCAAACTTCTTCTCCGTGAGGAACGCTGAGGGGCCGACGTGCACGTCGAGAGTCTCTGTGCCGGTCTTCAGCGTGAGGTGCGTGCCGGGCCAACCCATCGGGCTCGTGTCCTGGGTGACCTTTTCGACCGCGCCCTTGACCGTCACTTCGGTCGTAGGGTCGTACTTGGGTAAGCCTTTTCCCCCGCCCAGGCGTCGCTGGGCGAAGCCGAGCGATGCCACAAGCCCCAGCGCCACGACGAGAACCACAAACCCAGTCATATCGCGATTGATTTTCATTGCTGCTCTCCTTTCATTTACTGAGAAATGCCGACCTCGGAGCCCAGGCTGCGGTACTGCTTCTGCCACTCCTTCATCGCCTTTTCCATCTCGCGAGCCTGAGTGGCGATGTGCTGGGCGTCCGGGTTAGCCTGGCTCATTTCCTGGTCCATCTGTTGAGATTGCGTGTGGATGCGGTCGCGGGCTTGGTCCATCCTGCGAATACGGTCCTGGACGGCCACCCTCTGCTCTTCGCTGAGGCCCTGCGCGAACCGATCGTGTTCTTGCTGCACGGTTTGGATATCGTTGCGGAGCTGAGCGTGCTGTTGCCGGAACTGTTCGTTGTTAACGCCACCACTCTTGGCTGCCGTGGCCATGTCGCGGGCCTGAGTGCGGACCCGGTCAGTCGCCTGAGTTGACGTACGGTATTGATCTTGTTGCTGGTCTGTGGCGTGAATACGCTGGCGTTGCTGGTCACGGGTCCCCGTCTGGGCGCCCACTTGCCCTTGCTGTCCGCCCCGCGGCTGCCCCGAGATGGTGGGACCCTGTCCCTGCATTCCCCCGCCTCCTCCACGTTGCCCGCCGCCCCCGCCGCCTCGCTGGGCATACAACACCGGGCTGACGGCCAGTGCAACGATCGCTGCCAATGTCACGAATTCCCTTCTCATGTTCTTACACCTTTCGCCGGGCCACCTCTCTATGGGCGGCCTGCGTCCTGGAATTGTCTTCCAACAGGATAAATGCAATTCCTCGCGATTGGTGACAAAGAAAGTGGGGGCCGGCAGCGCGCCTGTGCCGCCCCTGCGGCGTTCTTTGTTATCGCCTACACGGACGGCGAGTATTTTTGGCGGTTGGCAACGACCTGAAGCTGAAAGCCAGGCAGGGCACCCGCATTCAGGCGCACATTCGGGATGAACGCTGCGGACACGCGATTTCGCCAGCCTTACGGCTGCAATTCCAGGAAGGTGGCCCAAGCATGGGCACGCTCCGCGCCGTTAGGGGCCTTCAGGGTTGCTTCGGTCACGATTCTCCGCTTCCGCTTTTCGACCACCCAGCCCCTGATTCGCAGTTCTTCTGCAACTTCGACGCGCTGACGCAGTCTCACACGTATTTCGCAGGTGAGCGCGCGAATTCCTGCGGCGGCGACCGCCTTGGACATTGCCTCGTCGAGCACGGTAGAAACGATGCCGCCGTGAATTACGCCCCGATACCCCTCCCAGACCTCGTCGGGCCGCCACACTGCGGTTACGGCATCGTCTCCGTCCGGTGCAAAACAAAGCCGGAGTCCATGGGTGTTCCGGCTTCCGCAAGCAAAGCATCGATCGTTCGGCGGCGCGATAGGCGCACTGGATGGGACTGTCATTGATCGTGCACCCCGTTCTCGGTGTTGCAGCTCATCGGAGTGTCGCCTGCTGGCGCTGGGCACTTCAGTGGTCACAGGAGTTTGCGCCGGTGACGAGCACGGCGTTGAGATAGTTGCCCGCTATCACTTCGGGTTCCTGGCTCTCAACTCCGGTCAGCACTTCGACTCCGGCCTGCGCGAAAAGAGTTCGTGCACGTGAACCCATTCCACCCGCAATGACAAGGGAGACCCCGCGGTCGCGCAGCCAGCGCGGCAGCAGGCCCGGCTCGTGCTCCGGTGCCGCCTCCTGCGCTGAACCGAGGATCTCTTTCTTCGTCGTGTCCACATCGATGAAGGCGAAATGCTCACAATGCCCAAAATGCTGGGCCAGT
>Ga0315277_10002603_pt1 | contig 25082 bp, 18 predicted proteins | sample YL17G05_15_MG_FD_203695 | JGI IMG/M metagenome (GOLD analysis project Ga0315277, IMG submission 203695) | Sediment microbial communities from Yellowstone Lake, YNP, Wyoming, USA - YL17G05_15 | ecosystem: Environmental > Aquatic > Freshwater > Lake > Sediment | place: USA: Wyoming | collected... | reverse complement strand
ACCGGGCGTCGGTTCGGGCGAATTCACAACCGATGCGGCGACATTCGGCACGATGGTGACCTCGGTCGGTGACGACTTCGGCGACGGCAGCACGGAGAACGGGCTGCGGGCGCTCATGCACGCACTCGAGTGGTATCCGTGGCGCAGCGGCGCGGCCAAGATCCTGGTGCTGATCACCGACGAGAACGCCAATCAAGACCTCAGCAACCTTGGGACGCTGCTGCCGGCATTGATCAACTCCGGCGCGATCATCAATACCGTGGTCAATCCGGGTGACAGCGCCGGGTACTCGACGCTGGCGCCGGGGACCGGCGGCATGAATCTCGACTTCACGGGCCAGTGGGGCGCCAATCTGGCGGCTCTGGGCGCGCAGATCGAGGCGATCGCGGGCGGCAATGCCAACGACATCGGCATCGTCTGGGGCAAGCAGGTAGTCCTGCAAGATGGTCAGGACAACGCCTATGCGCTGTGGAATCCAACCGGTCTGCCGGCGGGTCAGTACTGCGCGTGGACAGTGGTCATTGATGAGGTCGGCAATGTCTATAGATCAACGCAACGCCAGGTGTGCATCATCGACAAGACGCCGCCGGAAGCGTTCATCGCCGGCTTCGGCATGTCGACAGAATGCCCCGATTGCCCGGCGCACACGTACTGGATCTATGGACGGTCATGCGATACGGACGTTGACTACGTCCAGTTCCAGTACCGTCCGGAAGGCAGCACCAGCCAGGCGGCGTGGACCGGGATCGGGATTTCGACCCCGATCGGTGCCGACACCTCAGGTATGTGGTGGAAGGCGCCATGGAACCCCTGCCTGCTTTCGGGGAACTTCGAGATGCGCGTGGTGCCGACCGACACCAGCGGCAACGAGGACTTCGACATTCAGCCGATCCTGCATGTGACGCTGAGCAGTTGCGGCATTACGATTGCTTCTGCCTCTTCGTCGGATGCGGAGGTTTGGTTTGAGGATCAGCGGTTCGACAACTTCGGTCTGGTCAACGTCGATCTGAAGACAACGTCCAAGCTGTACAACAACTTCATGATGGCGGTCTGGGCGGATCTGAAGGGCGATCTCACAGTTGAGAAGATCCCGATGTGGGTGCCCGATCCCGACAGCCCGGAAATGATCGCTGGCCGGTTTGCCGGTTCGGATGCGGTGAAGCTGGGCGGCACGGGGTGGTTCTGGGAGTCATACATCACCGGGACCGGCACCAGCAAGGTGTCGCATCTGAAGCGGGGCGACGTGAACGTCTGGCCGCTGAAGGCCGACGGTGAGGCGCGCTGCAGCAAGCGTGACGTCAGTCTGGGCGCGAAGATCTGTCTTGAGCCGGATGCCCTCTATGAGGACAACGGTGTCGTGACCTTCCCGGCGCGGATTCCGACGGTCAATCTGTCGCAACAGCACTTCCAGGCGTGGCCGGTGAAGCCGAGCACGCGGCTGGTGACGGCGATTCGTCTGACCACGGAGCTCGAGGACGGGTTACGCTACGGCACCTACGCGCACGTCGAGATCTCGTATGACGCGGCGGCGGTCAGTACGGCCGGGCTGCAGTCGAAGGATCTGACCGTGGCGTGGTGGGATGGTGACCAGTGGAACACCAACTATGGGATGATCGCCGACAGCACGATTAAGGGCGGCAAAGCGTACTTCGCCACCACCGACGTGCACGGCATCTACGCCGTCGTGTCGGCGGGCCGGGTGTGCAACACCGGTGCGCTGACGGTTGAGCCGGCGGGGGCCAAGGTGTACGTCGATCTGGCGACCGACATTCTACCGCCGTTGCCGACGATCTACACCACGGTCAAGTCGAACATCGAATTCGGCAACAGCAACCGCGACATCAACCCGAACGAGATCACGGTGGTGCTGGACGGCCAGACGACGATCTACGCCGATGGGACGAACCCGACGACCGGGTTCTACACCACGACGTGGGACAAAGTGTCGGGGCTGCTGATGACGAAGTGGAACAGCACGGCGCCGCGTCTTACGCCCGCCACTCCGCAGCAACCGCACACGCTGACTGTGTTGGCCTTCAACAAGTCCGGATTCTGCGCCGAGAACACGTACACGTTCGCGGTCGATGCCGAAGAGCCGAATGTCGTGGTCACGGGCAACGAGCTGTGCGCCAATCCGACGTTCAACGTCCGGATCGTCGATAACGGCGGTGCGGGCGTCGACTGGGATTCGGTGTACGTTGACGTGTACGACATCACCGGGTCGGAGTTCAGCGTGGTTCCGAAGAGCCGGCTGATGTTCACCGAGTCGCCGGATGCGTTCGATGACGACACCATTCCCGACAACTTCGATCGCTCCACCGGGACGTTCTCCTTCCAGTTGGTCGGACACTTCGCTCAGGGCCGTCGGCTGAAGATCGTCATCTATGACGGTGTGCGGTCGACCTACTACAGCGCCGAGTGCAACTGTGAATACTACTCGTACAACCATGACTTCGACGGTGTGCCCGACATGGTCGGCAATCACTCCGAAGTCGTCGAAGAGCTGTACACGGTCTGGGGCTCCTGCCAAGGCGGTGGCGCCGGCGAAGTCGTGATTTCGACGACCGGCGGAGACGGCAATCCGTTCGATCCGTGGCAGGGTCAGTTCATCGCCTTCGACCTCAACGGCTTCGATGGCGGCGGGGTGGTGACGGCCAAGGTCTACGATTTGGCGGGTGACGAAGTGGCCAGCATCCTCAACACGGCAGTCGGCGCGACGGTGACCCAGGTCAGTTGGGATGGACGCACCGACAAGGGCGACTACGTGGCCGAGGGTGTGTATCTGATTCACTTCTCCAGCGTCGGCGGCCAGGCAGCGGGAGCGAAGTCGCAGGTGATCAAGGCGGTGGTCAAGCGTAAGTAACCACGAAACGTTCAGTCCGCCCCGTCTTCTCAAGGCGGGGCGGACACAACCGATAACGAGGACAAGAGTCTAATGATGTCAAAGGGAGAAGGAACAATGAACCACACGTGGGGCAAACGGTGGGCGATGGTCCTCGGCACGGCGTTGGTATTCGTGGTGGGACTGTCGGCGCTGGCCAGCGCCTCGGATGACAACCACGCGCTGCCTTTTATGCGGACAGGCGTGGGCGCCCGGGCCTATGGTATGGGAAACGCGTATGTGGCGGTTACCAGTGACGCCACTGCGGGGTTCTTCAATCCGGCGGGACTGCGGAAGATCTGCAAATGGGGATTTTCCAGCATGCTCTCGGCGGACATGGCGGCTGATCGCCAGTTTAACTACTTGGCGATCGCCGGGTCCTTCAAGTGGGGCTCGGTCGCCGGTTCGTGGATCAACGCCGGGATCAAGGATGTCGGCTTGGTCAAAAACGGGGTGACGTCGACCGACGATTACATGGACAACTACTTCATCCTGTCGTATGCCAACTCGACGGCCAAGTTCCGTTACGGCGGCAGCTTCGTGATTGCCAACAACAAAGTGGCGGAGGCGACCGGTGTCGGCGGTGACCTGGGCTTTCAGTGGGACATCGACAAGCAGGCCACTTTGGGTCTGATGGGGCAGTCGCTCGGCCTGAAGGTCGGCGATGACCATGTCCCCTACAATCTCCGGCTGGGGTTGGCGGTCATGCCCGAAGTTCTGGAAGGGTTCACCTTTCCCTTCGAGATCCAGAAGACCCAACATCGGGATCAAATCAAGTTCCGTCTTGGCGGCGAGTACGCGTTCAACTTCGACGGTTCGGACTACGGCACCGCGATCCGTGGTGGTGTCGATGACGGCGCCTTCTCACTCGGCGCAGGGCTGCGGTTCCGTCAGTTCAGTCTCGACTATGCCTATGTGGCCGAGCAGCAGGACTTTTTGGGTGAGAATCACCGCTTCAGCCTGACCGGGAATTTCTAAGTCGGTGATTTGTCAGGGAGTGACGGGAAGCCGTCCCGCGTGGGAGCGCGGGGCGGCTTCGTGCTTTGGGAACAGGCTCCCGTTCCCACGGCTGACGCCGTGGGCTGTTATTCTTCGCTCGTGGATGGGATCTGAGGCCGCTCGCAGATGACCAACGCTTCATTCAACACTGTTCTGGCTCTCAGCATTGATGTTGAGGGGTTCGCGGAGTCGCACGCGCAGAGCGTCCCGGTGGCCCCTGAGTATCTGAGGCCCGTGCGGTGCGACGCGGAGATCTCCGGCAATCTTCCCATCGTGCTCGAGTTGTTGGCGCGGCACGACTGCCGGGCGACGTTCTTCTTCCTGGGCCGAATTGCGCGTACAGCTCCGGATTTGGTCCGGCAGGTGGTGGACGCCGGGCACGAGATCGGCTGTCATTCGCTGTATCATCGTCGTATCACCGGGCAAAGTCCGAGCGAATTCCGTGAGGCCGTGCGTGCCGCCAAGGGTCATCTGGAAGAAACCGGCGGCCAGCCGGTGATCGGGTTCCGCGCGCCGGATTTCTCGATTGTCCGGGACAATCGCTGGGCTCTGGATGAGCTGCTGGCAGCGGGATTCGCCTATGATTCGAGTGTGGTGCCGACCAATGTGCACGACGTCTACGGAATGGCGGACGTTCCGCGCGGTGTGTTTCGTTGGCCGAACGGGCTACTTGAGTTTCCGCTGCCGGTTGTCAGCATTCTGCGCCTGGCGCTGCCGATCGGCGGCGGCGGGTACTTCCGCCTGTATCCCTTGACGTGGACGCAGTGGTTCTTCCGTCGGCAGGCCCTTCTGGGCATCCCCACGGTCTTCTATATTCATCCCTATGAAGTCGGCCCAGTGGCGCCGCGCTTACCGAAGCTGGGCATCACACGACATTTCCGTCACTATGTTCGATTGGGACAAGGCTGTAAGCGATTGGGGCGACTGTTGGATCGTGTGCAGTTCACGACGATGGCCGACGTGTTGGCAGGGATAGGGATGCTACCGGACGGACACGCGACACGCAAGCAGTGACTATGAGCGCGAATAGGCACGAGCGGATTGGTCAGGAAACGGAGGAGGCCCGCGCCTACTTCGAACGCCGCGCCGGCTCTTTCGATCGCCTCTACAGTGAAAAGGACCAGAATTGGTTTGTGCGCCGGCTCAACCGTCGCTTTCGTTCCGACATCGTGCGGCGATACCTCACGACGTTACGCCACGCCGAGGCGATTGGTGCACGTCGTGTGCTTGATGTCGGCTGCGGGTCAGGGCGGTACTTGACGGCGCTGGCGGAGTTGGGCGTCGAACGGCTGGTGGGGATTGACTTATCCGCGGCGATGCTGGAGCTGGCGCGGGAGCAGCTGGCGGCAGTACGATCCGTTGACGTTGAATTGGTCTGCGGGGATTTCATGCGCTGGTCGACAGAGGAGCGCTTCGATCTGGTGGTGGCGATGGGCTTCTTTGACTATCAGTTAGAGCCGGCGCCCGTGCTGGCGAAGATGCGGGCGCTGGTAGATCATTCGGTGATGGCTTCTTTCCCCAGTCGGCATTGGTTTCGGACGCCGTTTCGTCAGATTCGCTACCGTTTCAAGCGCTGCCCGGTGTTCTTCTATGATCGTGAAGACATCCTGTTTCTGAGCCGGGCAGCAGGTTTCAGCCGGGTGGAGATCGCTGCCATTCCAGGAGGCGGGATGGATCATGTCGCGACCTTCTGGGTCTGACCTTCGAGCAGGGATGGGCGAATGGTCCCACGGCTCGTGCCGTGAGCCGCAATCCAACGCCGCCTCGGATTCTTCCGGCTCCGAAGGGTCCGAGAATTCAAATCTGGTCGCACCGCCGGTGCAAGCTGCTATAAGTCGAGGATTCCATTTGCGAGGCCCCTTGTCCTCGTCTTGAATCGAAGCTCTGAGACATGCTCGATTGTCATGAGGGATACGAGCGCATATCTCAGCAGGGGGCCATGTCGCTCTTGTATCTGATTGGCTGGCAACGCGTTAATTGGTCGCATTTCGGGTCAAGTGGCGGATACATCCGGACAGTAGATCATCGCTCCGAAGCCTCCTGAGTCTCTCTTCGTTTCCACCTGCCGGTTGTACGGTGTCGAGTTGGCGTGCCGACAAGAGTATAGAGGGAGGTTCGAGATCATGGATGCTGATGGTGTTGGCTGTCGGCTGCGGCTCCGTGCGTGCATTCGGGGGAGCATCTGGACGTTGACCGGTCTGCTGGTGTTCACATCGCCGGCTTGGGGTGCACGGCCGAAAGTGCACTCGTGGGATTCATTCTGGCAGCAGATGGGGAAGCCAGCGGCGAGCGCGCACAGGACCAAGCCGCAGACCGCGCGTACGCTGCATCTGCCCGCGTCGCCCCAGTGGCGAAGCGGATCATCTCGAGCGCTCACAGCGGGTGGACGGCTGGCGGCGGCGCTGGACACGTGTGACGGCTACTGGCAGGGAACGCCGGAGTTGCGTTCGGTGGGTTGGATCTATGGGCAGGAAGTGTATGCCTCCTACCAGGACCCGGTCGAGACCGGATGCCAGAATCCCTACCCATTCACAATCACCGACGTGTTCTGGGCGGTCGTTGTCGATGAGGATGTGTCGTTGCCGCTGCAGCCGGTGATTGCTTCGAATGAAGGGACGTCGGACTGCCCATATCCGGGCATATTGCTCTGTCTGGGCGAGGCGGACACTGTTGACCTGTCGGCCGGCGCCTGGATTGTGCAGATGCCGATGAATATGGAGTGCAGTGTCGCTGAGCCGTATTTCGCGTGCGTGTACCTGCCCGACGCGGCCGGCTACGGCATAGCCGATCTGATCTTTGACGCGGACACGTTGGATCCGGCGATGTGCCGCAGTTACGATGACTGGGGTGAAGGATGGCAGGATCTGGCCGTCGCTTTCCCCAACATGATTCTGTTTTCCCAGGGCGAAGCACCGGAGCCGACCTGCGCGTGTGACTGCCACGGCGATCCGCAATGCGACAGCGTTGCTACAGTCTCTGATGTTGTGAAGGTGGTGAACGTCGCCTTTCGGAGCGCCGCCCCAATCGTCGATCCCAACGGGCACTGCACCCGGAGGACCACCGACATCAACTGCGACGGCGTGACCACGGTGTCGGACGTTGTGTTCATGGTCAACGTCGCCTTTCGCGGCGGCAGCCGCTCGGCGAATATCACCGATCCGTGTCCATAATCGCTCTGCGTCCCCGCTGGGGGCTCGGGCAAACACTCGCCGCCGCTCGTACTCGAAGATGGTGGGTGCGGAGCACCCATCCTACGATTACGACGGGTGACGGCTGTCGGCTTGACGGAGTTCCGCCCGGGTGGCGGCGGCACGGCGGAGATGTGGGACGATGATCGAGCCGCCGACGACGAGGCCGACGGCGAAGATCTCATCGAATTCGGAATCCGTAACACCCTGCTGAATACATTGAATCATGTGGTAAGTGATGCAATCGTCGCAACGCAGCACGAGCGAGGCGACTAACCCCAGCATCTCCTTGGTTCGGGCGGGGAGGGCGGCGTCCTGGTAGACACTATGATCGATACTGAAGAAGCGTTGGATGTGCTTGTGCTTTGACTTGAGAAGAACCTCGTTGAGCGCCTGGCGCTCGGCCTGGAATTCAGTAACGGTCTTGCGGGGCATAGTCAGTTTCTCCCATAAGATGCGGGGGGCTGGAAGCTCGTGTCGTCTCTCGAATTGATTGGAGATCCGGCCACGGTCTCAGAGAGCGGGTTGGTCAGAATTCCCACTCTCTCTCTTCCCCCGCCGTATCAAAATCCATACAGCGCGCCGAACTTGGCGTTCATGTAACACATCAGTGGAGCGGGACTGAGCGGTTTGCCAGTGACACGCTGCACGAGGTCGGCGGCGCGATAGCGTCGGCCCTGCGAATGGATGCGGGTGCGCAGCCATTCCTTCAACGGGGCGAAGTCGCCCCGGGCGAACATGGCGTCGAGATCGCCCAGATCGAGTCTGGCCTGGGCGAAGAACTGGGCGGCATAGAGATTCCCGAGCGAATAGGTGGGGAAATAGCCGATGTATCCACAGCTCCAGTGAACATCCTGCAAACACCCTTCGCTGTCTTTGGAAGGTGTCAGGCCGAAAGAGGCTTTGAACTTCTCATTCCAGACGGCCGGGAGTTCGTCCACCGACAGATTCCCGGAGAAGATGGCGCGCTCCAGTTCAAAGCGGAGGAGGATGTGGAGGTTGTAGGTCGCCTCATCGGCCTCGGTGCGAATGAATGAGGGGCGAACATCATTGATAACGAAGTAGAAATCATCGAGCGTAACGGTACCGAGGGCCTCGGGGAAAGCTCTCTGAGCTTTGGGGAAGAAGTGCACCCAGAAGGCGCGGGAGCGTCCCACCATGTTTTCCCACATGCGAGACTGGGACTCATGGATGCCCAAGGAGATCGACTCGCCGAGCGGGGTGCCGAACTGCCGGGGGTCGAGTCCCTGATCGTAAATGCCGTGCCCGGATTCGTGCAGGGTGCTAAAGAGCGCATAGGCGAGGTTCTTGTCATCGTATCGAGTCGTGATGCGGGTATCGCCGGGGCCGATGCCGGTGCAGAAAGGGTGCACGGTGATGTCAAGGCGTCCCTGTTGGTAATCGAAGCCGATCGCTTCGGAGCAGAGGCGGCCAAAGTCCTTCTGCCGGTCGACGGGATAAGGGCGGTCGAGGATATTCAGGTTGGGGCGACGGCTCGAGCCGCGGATCTTGTCCAGTAGGCCAACCAATTCCGCACGCAGTTGGGTCAGGATCGTCTCCGCAGTCGCAACGGTGGCCCCGGGCTCATAATCGTCGAGCAGGGCGTTGTAGGGGTCGTCCTGGTAGCCGACCGCTTCGGCCTCCTGCTTCTTAAGGTCGAGCATCTTCGCCAGCCAGGGTTTGAAAATGGCATACTCGGACTTGGCGCGCGCCTCTTCCCAAGCAGTCTGGCCGAGCGAGGCGGTGCGGGTGATCTCCTCAACGAGCGATTGCGGCATCTTTGCGGCACGCTCATAGGTGCGGCTCACCTCGCGGACGATGACGGTGGCATCACCGTACGGGTCGGCGACCAGGCTCGAATTCCTAACCGCATCCAGCAGCTCGCCGATGCGTGGGTCGACAGTTCTCTCGTGGGCCATGCCGGCGAGGAGCGCGAGCTGTTCGGCGCGGTGCAAACCGCCTTTTGGCGGCATGTGGGTGCGTTCATCCCAGCCCAACAGCGAGGCACACGAGTACAAATGCGAGATGGTCCGGGTCTTTTGGTTCAGTTCGGCGAGGGCCGCTTGCGGTGTGAGCGACATAAGGGGGGACTCCTTGTCTTCCTGCCGGCCAGGGAGGGTGGTTTCGGCTCTGTAACGCAGTTCAGATTCGTTCGACCGGTCGAATCTCTCGTACGATCTTAGGAAAAGCACGGGGGGAAATCAAGGCGGTTGGACGCTCTACTGGCCGCACCCTCTATTCGGTAAGCGGGATCTTCGACTCAGAAGGTCCTCACGCTCCCCTCTCCCGGAGGGAAACGGTGACAGAGACATGTGATTTCCGGCTTGCCTTTGGGGCAAAGCGGTCGATCTCATTATGAGGGGATGGAGGGTTCTGTCCAGAAGCCTCACCTTCCGGAAGACTCGGTGATCGTCCCGCCTGGAGTTACGAGAACCATGGACGGTTCGCAGATACGTCAACTGCATGAACTGGCCCGGCTGTACGGGGTACAGCCTTCCTTTCATAACGTCGAACACAAGCGGCAGTGGGCCACTCCCGAAGTGGTTCTCGCAGTGCTGCGCGCCTTGGGTGCGCCGATCGCCGGTGCGGCCGATGTCGTTCCGGCGCTGCGTCAGCGGCGCCTGGCAATGTGCGAGCAGACGCTGGAGCCGGTGATTGTGGCCTGGGGAGGGCGCCTTTCGCCGATCATGCTACGCCTGCCGGAGGAGCTCGCGGAGTGCAAGATCGCGTATTCACTCGCGCTCGAATCGGGCGAGCTTCGGTCGGGTTCCCTTGATTTGTCACGGCTGCCGATCGTGGCGGCTGAAGAAGTGGAAGGCGCACGGTTCGTCTCTCGAACGCTTGCTCTCTCAGAACGGTTGCCGTGGGGTTACCATCGACTGACGATCGGGATCCACGAAGCCAATCACCAATCGCTCATCATCGCGGCGCCGGAGACGGTGTACTCACCGCGGAGCCGGCGTTCCCGCAGCCAATGGGGAATCTTCGCACCGCTGTATGCCCTGCATTCCGCACGCAGCTGGGGGGGCGGCGATTTTACCGACGGCGAGGCGTTGGTCGCTTGGACGGCCCAAAGCGGCGGGAGTATGGTAGGGACATTACCGTTCCTGGCGGCGTTCCTCGACTTCCCGTCCGACCCCAGCCCCTACACGCCGGCCTCGCGGCTGTTTTGGAATGAGTTCTTCATCGATGTCACACGCCTGCCCGAGTTGGCGGCCTGTCAGCGGGCGCAGGCCATTGCCGGGAGCGATGAGTTCCGGCAGGAATTGCAGGAACTGAATGCGGCGCGGCTGATCGAATATCGTCGCCAGATGGCGCTGAAACGCCGGGTGCTGGCGGAACTGGCGCGCCATGTCTTCTCACACGAAGGCAATCGCCACCAACAGTTACTGCGCTTTGCAACTGCGCATGAGGACGTCAATGAGTATGCCCGCTTTCGCGCGGTGTTGGAACGGCGGCGTGTCAGCTGGCCGGAGTGGCCGGCGCGGGAGCGTGTTGGTGATCTGCGCGATGGCGATTATGATAGTGACATTCAACGCTATCATGTATATGCACAGTTCGTCGCGGATGAGCAGATTGCCGCGCTGGCGGGTCGAGCCGACAGCGACAAGGTGCGGCTGTATCTTGACTTGCCTTTGGGCGTGCATCCCGAAGGGTATGACGTCTGGCGGCATCAGGATCTCTTCGCGCGCGACGTCTCCGTTGGTGCGCCGCCGGATGCGTTCTTTCCCACCGGTCAGGACTGGAGTTTTCCGCCGTGGCGCCCGGAGGCGATGCGCCGACAGGGATACGCATACCTGATCGACTGTCTGCGCCATCAGTTGCGCTACGCCAAGATGCTGCGCATCGATCATGTGATGGGTTTGCATCGGTTCTACTGGATTCCGCGCGGCGGCGCGGCGCAAGACGGGGTCTATATTCAGTATCCCAGCGAAGAGATCTATGCCATCATGAGTCTGGAATCACGCCGGCACAAGGCGGTCCTGGTCGGTGAGAATCTGGGGATTGTTCCGGGGTACGTGAACCGGGCAATGCACCGTCACGGGATGGCCGGGATCAGCGTCGTGCTTCACGACTTGGTGGTCGATCCTGAGGGCGCGTTGCGGCGGCTGGCGCGGACGCCGCGAACGGTCGCGTGTTTGGGGACACATGACATGTATCCTTTTGCTGCCTTCTGGCGCGATGACGACATCGCCGACCGGCTGCGTCTGGGGATCGTCGCGGCCGAAGAGGCCGAGCGGGAACGCGAGCAGCGGCGTAAACAACGGCAATCCCTGGTCGCTTATCTGCGGGAGAGGGGATTGATCGGCCCGGAGGGGAGTGAACCTGAGGTTCTGCGAGCGGTCTTGGTGCTCTTGGGGCAAAGCGGCGCGCAAACCGTGCTGATCAACCTGGAGGACCTCTGGCTGGAGAGGGTCCCGCAGAACATCCCCGGGACGACCGACCAACACCCGAACTGGCGGCAGAAGGCGCGTCTGCCGTTGGAAGATCTCACGCGGCAACGGGAAATTGTTGAGATGTTGGCCGCGATTGACGATCTTCGGCGGCACCGGGCGCCGGCGCGGTAGGCGTGAGAGATTGACGGGAGCAGGAAGAACAATGTCCGAGACACGCACCACAGGGCACAAGCACCCGCCGGTGAAACAGGCCACGCTGTTGACGGCGGATGACCTTCATCTGTTCAATGAGGGGACGCATTACCGTCTCTACGACAAGCTCGGCGCGCATCAGATGGTTGTGGACGGCGAGGCGGGGACCTACTTCGCGGTGTGGGCGCCGGATGCCCGGCACGTGTACGTGATGGGCGATTTCAACAGGTGGAATAAGACCAGCCATCCGCTTCTGCCACGCGAGCGGTCGGGGATTTGGGAGGGGTTTGTCCCCGGGGTGGGACGCGGGGATTTGTACAAGTTCCACGTCATGTCGCGCTACCATGGGTATCGTGTCGACAAGATCGATCCTTTTGCATTTTGTTGTGAAGAACCGCCGCGCACAGGTTCACGGGTGTGGACGCCCGAATACACCTGGGGTGACGGTGGCTGGATGTCGAACCGGGCGCGGACTCATGCTTTGCACGCTCCCGTGTCGATCTATGAGGTGCATCTGGGATCGTGGCGGCGCAAGCCGGAGGCCGGCCATGCGCCGCTCTCCTATCGCGAACTGGCGCCGCACCTGGCCGACCACGTGTGCCATCTGGGATTCACCCATGTTCAATTTTTGCCGGTGATGGAGCATCCCTTCTATGGTTCATGGGGGTACCAGACTACGGGGTACTTCGCGCCGACCGCGCGCTATGGCACGCCCGAAGACCTCATGTACCTGATCGACTATCTGCATCAGCAGGGGATCGGGGTCATTCTCGACTGGGTGCCATCGCACTTCCCCACCGATGACTTCTCGCTCGGGTTCTTCGACGGCACGCATCTTTATGAGCACGCCTATCCGCAGAAGGGGTTTCACCCTGATTGGAAGAGTTACATCTTCAACTATGGACGTAGTGAAGTGGCCGCATTCCTGATCTCCAGCGCCATGTTCTGGCTGGACAAGTACCATGTTGACGGATTGCGGGTCGATGCGGTCGCGTCGATGTTGTATCTTGATTACTCGCGCGCCGAAGGGGAATGGATGCCCAACATCCACGGGGGGCGAGAGAATCTCGAGGCCATTGCCTTCCTGCGGCGTTTCAATGAGGAGGTTTACCGCCGCCATCCGGACGCGCACACGATCGCAGAGGAGTCGACGGCGTGGGCGATGGTGTCGCGGCCGACATACGTTGGGGGGCTGGGGTTTGGGTACAAATGGGATATGGGGTGGATGCACGATAGCTTGACTTACATGACCTTGGATCCGATTCACCGGCGCTACCATCATCACGAACTGACCTTTCGTATGGTGTACGCCTTTATGGAGAATTTCATCTTACCATTGTCGCACGATGAGGTTGCGCACGGGAAAGGGTCGCTTCTGGCAAAGATGCCAGGGGCGGACGACTGGCAGAAATTCGCCAATTTACGGTTGTTGTTGGGGTATATGTATTCCCAGCCGGGGAAGAAGCTCCTGTTCATGGGAGCCGAGTTCGGCCAGTGGCGGGAGTGGCAACACGAAGAGAGTCTCGACTGGCATCTGTTGCGATACGCGCCACACCAGGGCGTGATGCAGTGGGTCAAGGATCTGAATCACTTGTATCGCCATGAGCCGGCTCTGCACGAGGGCGATTGCGAGCCGTGGGGATTCGAATGGATCGACTGCGATGACGCGGCGGCGAGCGTTCTCACCTTTTTGCGCAAGGGACGAATGGGCGGAGCGCCCGTTCTGGCGGCGTGCAATTTCACGCCCGTGCCGCGCCTGATGCATCCGGTCGGCGTGCCGCAAGGCGGCATGTGGCGGGAGATTCTCAATAGTGATGCTGGTACCTACGGTGGTAGTGGCATGGGGAATCTGGGGGAGATCACGACTACGGATCGGCCGGCGCAAGGACGGCCGTATTCTCTGCCGCTGACCTTGCCGCCGCTGGCGATCGTGTTCTTGAAACCGCGAGAAGAATGAGGCGGCCGCGTCGTTCCCCGCGTTCCAGAAGGATCTTCCGGGCATGTCGGGACAACGGTTCATCTGCATCCATGGGCATTTCTATCAGCCGCCGCGGGAGAACCCGTGGCTGGAGGCGGTGGAGACTCAGGACAGCGCCTACCCTTACCATGACTGGAACGAGCGGGTCACGGCGGAGTGTTATGCACCTAACGCCCGTTCGCGCATCTTAGACGACAAGAAACGCATCATCAAGATCGTCAACAACTATGCTCGGATCAGTTTCAATTTTGGTCCCACGCTCTTGACATGGCTGGAGCGGGAGACGCCGACGCTGTATGCCGCGATCCTCGATGCCGATCGTCAGAGCCAGCGAGCGTACTCCGGGCATGGGTCGGCGCTGGCACAAATCTACAATCATATGATCATGCCGCTGGCGGTGCGGCGTGACCGCTACACACAGACACTGTGGGGCATTCGCGATTTCTTGCACCGGTTCAACCGGTGGCCGGAAGGGATGTGGCTGGCGGAGACCGCAGTTGATCTGATGACACTGGACATTCTCGCGGAGCTCGGAATCAAGTTTACGATCCTCGCCGCCCATCAAGCGCGTCGCGTGCGAAAAATCGGCGACCCGGCCTGGCGCGACGTTTCGGGCGGGGTCGTGGATCCCACGATGCCTTACATCGTGCGTCTGCCGACGGGAGGTTCGATCGCGATCTTTATCTATGACGGCCCGATCTCACGCGCGGTCGCCTTTGAGCGGCTGCTGACCAAGGGCGAGAATTTCGTGACGCGGCTGATGGCGGCCTTCGATCCGTCGGGCAGCCGGCCGCAACTGGTAAATATCGCGACGGATGGAGAGACATACGGGCACCACCACCGCTTCGGTGACATGGCGCTGGCGTATGCGCTCGACTACATCTCCAGCCAAGAATCGGCGCGGATCACCAACTATGGAGAATATTTGGCAACGCATCCGCCGACCCATGAGTTGGAGGTGATGGAGAATACCGCGTGGTCGTGTGCGCACGGCGTGGAACGTTGGCGGTCGAACTGTGGCTGCAACTCCGGGAGCCATCCGGGATGGCAGCAGACGTGGCGGAAGCCATTGCGGGACGCCTTCGACTGGTTGCGGGACGAGTTGGCGTCGCGGTACGAGAGTGCCGCGGGCGAACTGCTCAATGACCCGTGGGTGGCGCGCAATGAGTATGCCAGTGTTGTAATCGATCGGGGCCAGGAAACGCTGGAGCGTTTCCTGGCGGCACAGTCGGCGCGAACGCTCTCGGCCCGGGAGCGGATTAGGGTGCGTAAGCTCTTGGAGATGCAGCGGCATCTCATGTTGATGTACCACAGCTGCGGCTGGTTCTTCGATGATCCATCGGGAATTGAGACCATCGGGGTCATGCAGTGTGCGGCGCGGGCGATGCAATTGGCGACGGAACTGTATGCGACCGATTGGGAAGGAAGGTTCTTGCAGCGGCTGAAGAGTGCGGCCAGCAACGTGCGGGAGCTGGGGGATGCCGCGGAGATCTACCGCCGCAGCGTCAAGCCGACGGTGGTCGATCTGAACGCGGTGTGCGCGCACGCGGCGATCCGTTCGCTGTTTGCGGATTCCGGAAACCAAACAACGGTGCACTGCTATCAGGTGCGGCGCGATGAACGGCTGCGTCAGGATTCCGGGCGGGCGAAACTCGGCGTCGGGCGCGCGGTGGTCTCTTCATCGGTGACTGGTGAGGAGGTGACGCTGACATACGGAGTGCTGCACCTGGGGGGGCTCAACCTGGCCGGCGGAGTGCGTGAAGAGCTGGGGGACGCGGAGTATCAGGCGTTGATTGAGTCGGTGCGCCGGGCTCTAGGAGACGGGGATCTTCTGCAGGTGATCCGTTTGCTCGATCATCATTTCCACGGGTTGCCGTATTCGCTCAAATCGCTGTTTCGCGACGACCAGCGGCGCGTGCTGGGCGAGATTCTCACGCCGACGCTGGCGGAAGCTGAGGCGGTGTATCGGGAGTTCTACGAACGTTCGGTTGAAATCCTGCGTTTCCTGACGGACAATCAGATCCCGCCGCCGGAAGGGTTCCGGGAGGCGGCGCGCTTCGCCTTCAATGCGGCCTTGAAGCGCGAGTTGAATGCAGCGGAGCCGGACTGGGAACGGGTGGGAGCTTTGGTAACCGAGGCGCGCGCCACCGGAGTTGCCCTCGACGAGCCCGGCCTGGCGCTCCTGTTCAAACAGGCGGCGGAGCGGGCCACGCGGCAGTTTGGCGCGGCGTTCGATCAGTACGCGCAGTTGATCCGACTGATGGCGGTGGTGGATCAGATTCAAGCATTGCCGTTCTTTGTGAATCTCTGGGAAGTGCAGAACATGTTTTACGATCTGCGGCAAGCGGTTTACCCCGGGTTCAGCGAACGGGCCGGTCGTGGCGATGCCGACGCACGGCGTTGGGCGGAACAGTTTGTGATCCTGGGTGAGAAGCTGGCGGTGCGGGTGGAGTAGAGTCCTCGCTCATCGGTGTTGTCGATCCTGACCGTGTTCCCCTTCGGAAAGAGAAGATGCATCTGGACAAACGGGCGAACAAGGGGGTCAAACCCCTTGTTGATCCATCAGGTTCTGGATGCGCCGCGCATCGCTCCGATCCCAATCCTCATATCTCAAAGAGCCGATTCCATGGCGCACTGTGACGGCTGCACGAACGGGCGAACAAGGGGCTGAAGCTCCATGTCGATCCACCCGGTCTTAGAACGCCACCTTCTTGGGGAGGTTATGTGACCGCTTCTACCGTCTGGTCCTGCGTCATGGCCATGTCCGTTCGGTGAGTGAGAGAAACAACGACTCCGTGACATCGATGCAGTTCCGGTGCTTGACTTGAGGGGGCGCGGGCTTCAGATTGTGGCGATTTGGCGGCGGGGACCCAAGGAGAGGGCGCACGACGGCAAGAAAGGGCACAGGGTAGTCTGGGACCCGAAGGAATTGCCCCCAGCCGCTGACAGCGGATTCAACCATCAATCAGAAGGAGAAAACAGAGGATGAAGACTCGAGTGTTGCTGTGTGGCGCGGTTGCTTTGGCGGTGATGCTGGGGAGTGTCGCCGCGATGGCGCAGGAGAAGGGAAGCGGGAAACCGGGGACCCAGGGCGACAGCATGAGCATGGACGCGATGATGCAGGCGATGGCCAAGTACAGTACACCCGGTCCCGCTCACCAACTGTTGGAGAAGATGGTCGGCAAGTGGAGCATTGTTGTCAAGATGTGGATGGATCCGGCGGCGCCTCCGACGGAGTCGAAGGGGACCTCACAATGCGAGATGACCTTGGGCGGGCGCTGGCTCCGCGAGGAGGTTCGCAGCGAGTTCATGGCACAGCCGTTTGTTGGTGTGGGGTTAACGGGGTACGACAACTTTCGGCAGCGGTATGTCGGCGTGTGGATGGACAACATGAGCACGGCGCCGATGCTGTCGCTGGGCACAGTCGACAGCACGGGAACGATATTCAACTTCAGCGGCACGATGGACGAACCGGTGACCGGGGAAAAAGACAAGGAGTTTCGCAACGTGCTGCGCTGGACCGGTCCCGACCAAATGGTGTCGGAAATGTACGATACGATTCCCGGCAAGGGCGAGATCAAGGTGATGGAGATCACCTACACGCGGGCGAAGTGAACCGCGGCGCCCCGATCGTGCCGGAGGCATTCTGATCGGGGTGATGGAATTGTTCTGTCGGCTGGCAGGAAACGCGGGCCGAAAGGGCCGGTCTCTCTGTCTGTTGGCTGCTGGCCGCACCATCGCCGGAGGGGCGGGCGTTTACCGAGGGGGTGGCTCATGTTTTTTGGGCGCACACGGGATGACGACATCCAGGAGTTGTTCGACCGTCACATTCGCAACTCCGTTGAATCCGCCGAGTTGCTGCAGGGACTTCTTCTGAACCTCGACCGCGGTGACGACTATGTCACGGGTGTGGTCCAGAAGCTCGTGGAGATGGAACACGCGGGGGACAAGTTCAAAGCGGAAATCCACCTCGCGGTTGACAAGACGTTCATCACACGGCTCCACAAGGGTGACATCGACAAACTGATCCATGAGATGGATCGTGTCGTCGATCACATCAAAAAGGTGGCCCTGTATATTCGGGCTTACCGTTTGACCGGGAGCCGCGCCGAGGCAGTGGAGTTCTGCGGCATTGTCATTGAGATGACGAAACTGCTGGTCGGGGTCATCGGCGGGCTGGCGAAACCGCAGATGGCGGCAATCCGGGAAACCGTAGCCCGCATCGACAAGCTGGAGGAAGAGGCGGATTTGTTGCTCTACAGCAGTCTGGCAACGCTCTTTGAATCAGAGGCGGACGCCAAGGCCGTGATCAAGTGGCAGGGACTACTGGAGAAGTTGGAGGACGTGACCGACAGTTGCCATCACGTGGCTTCGATCGCGATTTCCATCGCCCGCAAGGAGAGTTAGGCCGGCGATGTCGGCGATTCTTGTCCTAGTGCTCGCTCTGGTGCTGGTCGCCGAGTTCGTCAACGGCTGGACCGACGCGCCAAATGCCATTGCCACGGTCGTCTCGACCAAGGTATTGTCACGCACGCAGGCTGTCGTGATGGCAGTGGTCTTCAATGTCGTCGGCGTGCTCTCGGGCACCGCCGTGGCCACAACGATCGGCAGGGGAATCGTGGATCTGGCGGTCATCAACCCGCCGACCATCGCGGCGAGTCTCATCGGTCTCATCGTTTGGGGGGCGTTCGCGGCGCGGCTGGGAATCCCGACCAGTGAGTCGCACGCTCTGGTGGCCGGACTGGCGGGGGCGGCGCTGGCGATGGCGGGGCCGGGGGCGCTGCTGTGGATCGGGTGGAAGAAAGTCCTGATCGGCCTGGTGATGTCCAGCGCTGTTGGTTTCACCTTCGCCTTTCTGCTGACAAAGCTGGTGAAGAAGGCATTTTCTGCCAGCCCGCCTGCGATCACGGGCAAGCGATTCCGGCGCTGGCAGGTGGTCTCGGCGGCGTTCATGGCATTCAACCACGGCTCCAACGACGGCCAGAAGTTCATGGGCGTCTTTGCCATGGTGCTGGTGTTGGGTGGGGTGTTGCCGCACTTCAGTGTCCCGCTCTGGGTCGTCCTTACGTGCGCGGTGACGATGGGCATCGGCACGTCGGTGGGGGGATGGCGGATCATCCGCGAGATGGGAATGCGCATGGTCGATCTTAAGCCCTGGCAAGGGTTCTGTGCCGAGACAGCGGCTAGCATCACCATCTTCTCCGCCTCACACTTCGGGATTCCCTTGAGCACCACGCACTCGATTACCACCTCCATCATGGGTGTGGCAGCATCGCGGCGCTTCTCGCGGGTGCGGTGGGACATCGCTGAGAGAATGATGGTGGCATGGGTACTCACTTTCCCGATCTGCGCGGTCATCGCCTATCTGGCGGCGCTGCTTATCAAGACAGTCTTCCCAACGAATTGAATGTACACGGTGGCCCCTGGCTTTCTAATCGGGTTCGTCCGCTCGTTAGAGAGCATGGACATCACTGCCGGGTTTGGCCGGGGCCATCGACACCTCTGAGCAGAGGATCATCCGCTCGCAGGCGCAGGAGGACTCTCCATGTTCGAGCATCGGCATGAACCATTGCTGGCACGGGCGGCCTTTGTGGCCCGTGTGGTCCGGCACGCCGGGATCGCGGCGGCGGATGAACGAGGGAATGAAGGCAAATCTCGCAATACCGGAGGACAAACATGCGGTATTCTGTATCGAGTTTGAGCATCACGGCATGCGGCTTCTTGCTGGCGGGCATGTGCTTGATCTTGGCTCTCGCCGGCGACGTGCGGGCCCAACAGCCGACCGACACGGCCGCAGGCGCCCCACGGTTGGACTCCCTGGCCAGGGACGTGGCGCTGCTGAAGCGGATCAAGATCAGCGGGTATCTGCAGGTACACTGTGAATCGCATGAAGACTCACGCGACGCGACGGCGGATGCCTCCGGGAAGATCGCGAAGTCCAATGCGGACGCCATAATCGTGAAAGAAGGCCGGGCGAAAATACAATACCAGGCGGCGAAAACCAGCCGGTTCACGTTCTACATTGACGGATCGCGGGACAAGTTCCGGTTGATCGAAGCGTACATCGACCTGACGCACGAGTTCGGAGGGAGAAAGGTCGAGTTGTCGGTGGGGCAGGAGAACATTCCGTTCGGGTATGAGATTGAGTATCCCACTGCGAAGCGGAATTTCCCCGAGCGCAGCACAATGGAACGGAAACTGTTTGCCGGTGAGCGCGACCGGATGATCAACTTGACGGTTTGGCCCGATCGCCATCTATCCCTTAATGCTGCCATCCTCAACGGGCCGGGGATTGTCGACAATGATTTTACGTGGGAATCGCCCTTCAAGGGTGCAAAGAACTTCGTGGGACGGGTCAAAGCAAATGCGGCCACCGGGTATCTCAGGGTGTCGGGAGGCGTCTCGGCATATGTCGGCACGCAGTTCGACAAGAACGATGCGCGTGATTTCCAATCGAGCAAGGATCGTTGGGGAGTGGACGCACAGTGTTTCTATCCGTTGTTCCCTCGTCTGGGCGAGACAGTGCTTAGAATTGAGGCGGTCGTGGCGCGAGAACGCGGGCGGGCCGCACGCGGCGGATATGCCTGGCTGGCGCAGGACCTGGCGAAGCGGTTCGGCGCGGCGGTGCGGTTTGACAGCTATGACCCGGACGTTGATCTGAAGGACGGCAGTAAGCTTGACCAGGTGTCATTGGCGGGGCACTACTTCTATGATGAGCATGTGCGGATTACGCTCGACTATGACTGGCGACACAATGAGGCGGTCACGGGGAAGGAAGATCCCAAGGACAACATTCTGACGTTGCAGTTTCAGTACGCGTTTTGAAGCGGGGACGGATTGGACGAAATTGTGTCCCGCGGGATTCTGGACTTCGTCATCCCGTCAGGTGTAGCGGGATGGAGGCTCATCGCAATGACGCTGCCGGAGGCGACAGTTGGTTTCATAATCCCATGCTGTGACCGGATGCTGCCCGTGGCGCCGGGTGCCCTCACCCGGCGCTGCGGTCGGGTGTGGGCACCCGACCGCACAGGAATGAGGTTGTGAAACCGATTATAGGAGGGATCGTGGTGTTTGAGCATCGACATGAACCATTGCTGGCACGGGCGGCCTTTGCGGCCCGTGTGGTTCGGCACGCCGGGATCGCGGCGGGAATCGTCGTCGGCTCGTTGGCGATCGGCGTAGTCGGGTATCACGTGTTTGAAGATCTCCCGTGGGTTGACGCTCTGGTCAATGCCGCCATGATCCTCGGAGGGATGGGGCCGGTCAATGCCCTTCACACCACCGCCGGGAAGATATTCGCTGCGTTCTATGCACTGTTTGCCGGGCTGGTCTTTCTGATCGGCCTGGGCGTCCTGTTTGCCCCGGCAATCCACCGTTTCCTGCATCGGTTTCATGTGGAGAACGAGGAAGAACGATCCCACGACGGGGAGTAGTTTCCAGCAGTCTGCGAGGGGCAAAGGCCCCTTGTCCTCTTGCCAGCCGGATATGTTCAGGCCCGACACGAGTACGACCAACTGAGAGTTCCGATTGCCGGCCGTCAGCCCCGGGTGGGGACTGTCTTTCCCGGAGGGGTGCTCTTCGGAGTGCGGCCGTCATCGTGGCAGCTCGCGCAATTGGGCGGGGAATTGTAGTGGCGTCCGGCGTGGCACTCGGTGCACTCAAGCTGGGCGTGCGTTTCATCAAGTTGCAGTCCGGTCACCGCGTGGGAGAAGTTCTCCTGGTTCCAGCCGGCGTGGCAGGCGGCGCACGCCATCGTCAGACGGCCGATGCGTCGCCCGGTCGGATGGCAAGCGCGGCACTCCAGACCTTTGTGGTAACGGCTCAACTCCCAGCCGGTAGCGGCATGAGTGAAGGCGGGGCGTTCTTTGGTGTCATGGCATTTGTTACAGCGGTCTTTGGCGTGGCAACTGTTGCAGGTGGCGTGGATTTCCTCCTGGGTCCTGGCCACCTTGACCGGTCTTTCGAGATCATGACAGCGACTGCAGCTCTCCTGCTGGTGACAATCGACGCAGCGCAGACCGAATAGTTCGATGTGCTCCTGGTGATAGAAGGTCACGACGGGCCCGGCGGCGTATGGAGTCTGGTAGATCCTCCGATCTGGCTCGATGATCTTCGGGTGTGAAATCCCCATGATGTCGGAAGAGTCTTGTGCTGCCGCGTCCATCGCCTTCCCCGGCTGAGGGAGATGGCATACGACGCACTTGGTGTTGTGACTCCATTCACGGTGGCAACTGAGACACTGGCGGTGATAGGCGCCCTTCAGGCCCGGTTGACGCAGGTTGTTGGGGTTGGTCTCGCCGCCATGGCATTCACGGCACGGTGAAATGTGCCCGGGCGGGCTGTAGTGGTGGCAGGTGGCGCAGTCGTTCCCCATCTGGGCCATGCCGGCGTGCAGCTTGTGATTGAAGTGCACCGGCTGATAGAGGTCGGCGAGTTGATCGAGGAGGGCCGAGTCAGGCGCCTCAGATAACTCATGCGTGCCGGTGGCACGCGACATCATGAGGCGGGTGCACGGCTGCAGACAGGGCTGTGCCACTGTCGGGGCGCTGCAGGTGTGACAAGTGGAACAGTCGAGGTGTGGCATCTCGACCGGATGCGAGATGGAATCGGCCGCATGCGAGAAGCCGATGGTAATCGTACGGAAGATCATCGTGAGGATCAGCGAGATGATGATTCGATTCATGCCCGTTGATCCTCCATCGCACTTCGCAGGCGGGACCTTTGACAGCAGGCTGCCTGTCTTTGTGCCGGAGCGATTCTCTGATGCATGTGGCAACCGTACGGGTCTGTGCTTCAAGGTACTCGCCCCATCGGAACGACGCCGGCGCGATGGCGTGCGATCAAGGCAGCGTCCCGGCCTTCGGCTTGCGGCTCACACGGCGCCGTGATCACCGGGAAGGTCATCACGAACCAGCGATAGATCAGAACCAGCGCGCTGACCAGCCCGAGCGTGACCATGATTTCCATCGGCGAGGGGAAATAGGTCTTCTGCGGGTAGAGCGGCTGGTAGGCGACCAGGAACACGTTAATGCGATTGAAGGCCACCCCCAGCACGACCAGCGCCGCCGACACAAACAGACCGGCCAGCGAGCGGCGAACCCGCGCCTGGGCCAGCAGGATCATCGGCACGACCACGCCTACGGTCAGTTCGGTCAGGAACAGGGTGCTGCGGAGCGAGCCATCGAACGCCAGCGGCCAGAGACCGCGGATGGTCAGGTCGATCACCTTGGCAGTGAGATAGACGCCGAGCAGGATCGGCACAAAGCGCGCCAGCGATGCGAGAACTTGCTTTTCCAGGCGCAACTTGAATGAACGCGACGCCAGAATCGACTCGAGGATCACCATCGGGAAGCCGACCGCGACGGCCGAAAGCAGGAAGAGCAGAGGCAAGATCGGGGTCCACCACAGGAGATGCATTTTGGTGGGCGCAATCACCATCAGGGTGCCGAGCGATGACTGATGCAGGCAGGAGAGAACCACGCCGGCGATGATGAACAGCGAAAGGACCCGTCCCAACGTGCGCCGGGCCATGCTGAGAAGCCACGCGATCGACTGGTTCAAGAGGGATAGAGATCCGGGTAGATTGACGTGTCCGGCGAAGCGCTCCACGACGACCGGGAGAAACTCGATGTACAACACGGTCAGATAGATCATGACGCACATGCCGACTTCGAAGAGGACCGAATTCCCCTGCCACATGCCGGGGAGGAGCGGGTGCCAGACGTTGTAGTAGCGGCCCAGGTCGGCGAGAAGTCCGATCACGACGAAGGTGTACCCCAGCATGGCAGTCAAGAGGGCGGGGCGGACGACGGCATGGTATTTCTTCTTATGGAAGATCTCGGCGAGCGCGGCTGAGGTGAAGCCACCCGCGGCCAAAGCGACACCGGAGGCGACGTCGAGGGAGATCCAGATCCCCCAAGGGTACTGGTCATCGAGGTTGGTGGCGGCGCCGAGCCCGGCGATCAGGCGATAGACGTAGATCAGTGCACCGAGCCCGGCGACGGCGGCGAGAATCTTGGTGCCGGTCGTGAAATACCGGGCGCGGACCGGTTGCGGTCGCTCGCTAGGCATCATGGGAGGTGTTTTCTGGCCTTTGATCGCCGGGGATGCGCTTCTCCTCGCGCAGCGAGTACATGATCAGCCCCAGAAGCGCATACAGCGCCAGCGGCGGCACGAATGAACGAAAGATCCCATGCTGGATCGATTCGGTCAATTCCGGGATGGGTCGGTCCGCGAGTTTGGGGAGCTCAGTGTTGATGAAGTCGGCGCCGGCCAGGTACATCCAACTGGTGCCGCCGGCTTCGCGTTCGCCATAGACATGATCGACGTACTTTCCCGGGCTCTGGATGATACGACTGTGCGCCAGCTCGACCAAATCGGCGCGGCGGCCGAAGGTGAGCGCCTCATTGGGGCAGATCGCCACGCACGCCGGCTTCAATCTCTGTTCGAGCCGCTCGAGGCAGAAAGTGCATTTGCGCACCTGCGGCGCCAAGGCGTTCCGGTACTCATACGCCGGGATCTGGAAGGGGCAGGCAACCATGCAGTAGCGGCAGCCGATGCACTTCCATGCGTCATACGAGACCGGGCCACGCGGGTCCTTTTTGAGCGCGCCGACGATGCAGGCGGAGGCGCAGGCGGGGACATTGCAGTGCATACACTGCACCTTGATCGTATAGGCGCGCTTGGGCTCGGTGGCGTTGACGAAGCGGTTGACCACGGTGTAGGCCGTGGCATCGGGGCGACGATGCCGGTCGAACACCGACTTGTCTTCGAAGGCCGGCAGTTCCTTATCGGTGAGTTTGTGCTCGCGGGCGCAGGCCCACTCGCACTTACGGCAGCCGATGCAGACGACCGTGTCGACCAGCACCGCCCAGGCATTGTCCTGATCAACCCCGGGCTTCTCTGTGCGAGCCCGCAGGGGGCGTGGCGCCAAAGCGGCGGTGCCGACGGCGAGGGTGGCGATGAAGTCGCGGCGTTTCATGGTCGCTGAGTCCGGTTCTCTTGAGGGTGGTTCGATCAGAATCGTCTTGTGAAATAGGTCACAATCCGTGTTCGTTCTACCTCTCCATCGTAAATACGATAACTAAAGCAGTCTCGGTTGTCAAATCGCGTCCTGATATTCTGGGGGCTGTCGGTTGATCTGTCGCCCAATCGCTCGCGTAACTGATTATAGGATAGCGTGATGCGCGAGCGCGCCGAGAAGCCCTGAAATGTTCTGACTTGTGATCCGATGGCGGTATGCTGACGCGGATCAACAAAGTCGTCAAAATGCGTCATCTTTCACAGAGAATCAAATGGCGGCGAAGAAGGGGCACACTCATAGAATCAGTTTCATGCCTCAATTCTCTGTCCGAGAGCTTCTTGTGGCGCCGGGTGCTCACACCCGGCGCCGCGGGGGGGTGTGGGGAGCCCAACCCCCAGGGGGGGGGGTTTGTTATAAGGTTTTA
>Ga0315277_10002601_pt1 | contig 25086 bp, 22 predicted proteins | sample YL17G05_15_MG_FD_203695 | JGI IMG/M metagenome (GOLD analysis project Ga0315277, IMG submission 203695) | Sediment microbial communities from Yellowstone Lake, YNP, Wyoming, USA - YL17G05_15 | ecosystem: Environmental > Aquatic > Freshwater > Lake > Sediment | place: USA: Wyoming | collected... | reverse complement strand
TCTGGGCCGCCTCCTGTTTGAGCGCGACTTCATCTTCGACGGAGACGTTGTCACTGTAGAGGAAGACGTGCTTGTTCAGGCGCAAGGCCTGCCGCGACACCCCGGCGGCGAATCGCCCCGGAACGGAAACCAGGACCCACTGGGCCTCGGGCAGCATTTTGGCCGCGGTCTCGAGGCTGCGGGGATGGTACTCCTGGTCCCCTGCCCGACCGCGGCGCGCGGCCACGAGCTCATCCACCTTGGCCAGGGCCGCTTGAGCCGAGGTCTCATCCGTGCCGCGCACTACGATGATGAGGTCATCATTGCCGGCGACTTCGGCTTCGGCAACCAGTAGGCTGCTCTGCGCCAGGACTTCTTTGTTGGCCTTGGTGCCCATGACGACCCCGGCATCGAGGACGCCGGGCTGTTCCGTCAAGGCGCGCTGCAGCTGCATGAGGACGATAGAATCGTAATAGGCTCCCAAACGAACTTCAGCCTTGATTGTTGCCATCGGGCCTCTCTTCTGCTGGACTCGGGATGCCGATCCGTCCTGGACTGTGGGATGCCGACGATAAACCCTCCCCTTCCTCGCCCAGGTACGGGGGGCTTTCCTTCTATAAGTAGTACGCCCCGTGGTTATCAAGCAGACCGAGGGGATGCCGTGCCCCCAGGGTCACCTGGGCCGCACACGCAAGTCCAAGCCTCCCCCGTCCATCCGGCGGCAATCCAGGGTCACCCTGGAAGCGCTCGGGGGAAATGAGCATGCGGCACCGCATCGAGCGCAAGCTAGACAGTCACCTCATCGGGCACGACCAACGTCTCGTTGGCCTTGATCACCTTGTCGGGCACGTCGAAGTTGAGCGCCGAGCCCACCAGCTGCTCGGAGTAGTTCTTGATAGCCTGATCCCAGTACTTCTTGGTCACGTAGTACACCCGGGCCCCGCCCAGTTCATGCTGCACATCCGGCCAAGGGTAGCTGGGCTGCGCCATACCCAAGAAGCCGATTCGCCAGCCATTGTAGCTCTCATAGGTGGACCAGAATTCCTTCTGGCCGAGAATCTCGAAGGCATAGTACGCCTTGCAGTAGAAGAGCGCGGCGCCCAGGCGGCCGCCCCGATCGAACGTCATTGTGTGATGGCTGATGTTGATGTCTTCATTCATTAGGCGGCCATTGACCAGGCCGGCCAGCTTGCCGTCGATCATCCCGATCAAGACGTACGGATCTTTGATGCGCTTGCGGTACCACCCGAGCAGCTCGGCGTATACCCTGGCGCCGACAATGTCATAGAAGTCACGCTCGATATCCATGACTTTCCGGACGTACTGCATGAGGGTCTTGGCTTCCTCGATTTTCGCCTCTCGAATGAACATCACCCCGCCGGTCGGGAGCTGGATGGTCGCCGGGGGCCACGGCTTGATGGCCATCGGGTAGCCCTGGAGCAGCGGTTCGATATCCCGGACGTTGATGGTGTACTCTTCGCGAGATACGGGCACTGGGGGCTCGAGGCGCATGGCTGGGTTCTCCTTCTGGAAGAGCTCGTTTGGGGATGCCTGAGTATATGCATTCTGGATGGACAAGGCAAGCTGAGGCCGCGGCCTTCGGGATGCGGAGAACATCCGGTGCGCGGCACTCTTGTCCGATCTGCCCGAGTCCGTCCCCGAGCGGACTCCGCCAGCAGCGGGTAGGCCCTGTTGATCTCGACGGAGGCCACAACCTGGTTCATCGTCACCGCCGCGCCGATCGTGATCCCGCTTGCCGGGTCGAATGAGATTTGCCTCATCCCCTCCAAGCCCTTGACGTCGACCAGATCCCGGTCCTTCGACGCTCCGTCGCCCATGCGGACGATGGTATCGGTGCCGCCCATGAAGGGACGTGCGTCCTCGGCGTGTTCAACCAAGAAGCGTCTGGTCGCAGCTGGCCGTGGTTGCATGCACCCGTCGCACGAGCCAAGCCTTTGAGGAATGACTCCCAGGAGGGCGCGTCATGACCCCTAGTTGCAGGGCTGTAGGTGAGTCGATAACCGTCATTGGATTTCTGGCCGGCTCGTGTGAGCCATCAGGACCGCCGGCCAGGGAATTTGCAGAGACCACGATTCGCGCCCATGAATGGGTGCTCGGAGTGTCGGCGAGCGGTCACTATGCCAGTGCCTTGTCCACGCGCGGCTTGACCTCTTTCGTAAAAAGATCAACGACTGTCTCGATATCTTGATGAGGAAGGGGCAGCGGGTACATGGCTATCTCGCGAATGCCCGTGCGCGCAATTTCGACAATCTGTTTGACGATGCCATCCACGGGCCCCACCAATGCCTTTTCGTGGACCATTTCGTCGGTGATCACATCGTTGTACTCTTCGATGAGTGCGAAGTCGCCCACATTGCGAGGCCGGCCGCCATAATCCTCGATGAACTGCCGCAGGGGGCGCAAGCGCTCGTCCCACTCCGGTTTGTAGGTGAACATGCTCTTCCAATTGGGGAAGATCCCCCATAGATCGCCCGTGATCCATGGGCGCACTAGGTCGGTGCCGGCTCGCAAGTCATCGGTGATGATCAGGTTCACGCGAGTGACAAGATGGGTGTCCGAGACCGAGCGGCCCGCGACTCGGGCGCCAGCCTCGACTTCGGCAAGGGCTTTGGCAATGACGTCAACCGAGGCCAAATCGCCCAGGACCACCTGGTCTGCCACTTCCCCAGCCAGCCGCAAGATCTGTCGCCCGGCGGAGGCGATGGCGATGGGAATGTCGGGCCTTGCCGCAAAATCCAACTTGCCATCGCGGAAATAGACGGTTTGGCCCTCGAAGGTGACCACGCCTCCTGCCCACAGCTTGCGAATCAGCTCGATCGCTTCGCGCAGCGAAGTGACGGGCCGTTCGCGGTGGAGACCCATGGCCTGCAGCCCGCTGAACCCGGCTCCGATCCCCAGCACACACCGACCCTCCGCGTATTCATCGGTTGTCGCCATCGCCATGGCCGTGATCGCCGGGTGACGGGTGTAGGGATCGGTGACGCAGGTGCCCAGCTTGATGCGCCGGGTGTGTTGGGAAAGGAAAGTCAAGCTGGCATATGGATCACGGAAGAACTTTTCGTCCGCAAACCAGATGTGTTCAAAGTCGCCATCTTCGGCATACCGGGCCAGCCTCAACAGCTTGTCCGGCGCGTGCTCACCGAGAAGTAGCAGCCCAAAGCGCATGTCGCACTCCTCGCAACAGACTTATGTCCTGGCCGAACATCCCGTCCGCTCGACAACCGATCTCGATCGGAGCTGCAATATACTCCATTGAGGGGTATGTGTTACACGTGGTCCCCAACCCCACCCACAGCCCACCGGGCTCGCGCGCTTGGCGCCTTCTCACACTTTTGCGCTTGACGCTCGCACTTGATGCTCGGGTGGCCCGGCCTGACCCATCCAACCCAGCCGAGTAGATCCGTGCATGTCATCTCAGTCGATTCGGCAGCCAAAGGTGTTGATCTCTTGAACCGCAATTTGCTCTTGACTTTCACACCCTCGTATCGTAGATTTCTATCTGACGCAATCTACTTTCATAAGGTGAAAACCAAGCCGCGCGGGACTGGTGCCCTGTTCTGGCAACCATGAGCTGTTCGACCCGGGCCGAAATGATCTCGACCAAGCTGCGGCAAGCCCTCAGCCGGGGCGATCTCCATTCGTCCTCGCCCTGGCTCGATCTGCCGACGGTTAGCCCATGCCGCGCGTTGGTCCATTGGATCGGAGAGTGCTGGATGAAGCCCTTTGAATTTCACGAACCGACATCCGTCGAAGAAGCTAGCGACCTTCTCCTGCGCCACGGAAAGGCGGCGGTCCCACTTGCTGGAGGAACCGCGCTCTTGATCGACATCCGGCACGGGGAGATCCAGCCGGGCCACGTTATCAGCCTGTGGACGATCCCGGGTCTCAGAGACCTGCGCAGCAACGGAAGCCTGCACATCGGGGCGCTGCTCACCGTGACGGAGTTGGGTGAAGCCTTGCTGGCTCCAGCCGTTGAGGGGCTGCGAGAATCGGCTCGCTCGCTCGGCTCCTGGCAGATTCAGAACTTGGCGACCGTTGGCGGCAACATCTGCAAGGCTTCCCCCGGCGCCGACCTCGTACCTCCCCTGCTGTGCCTGGACGCCGACCTTGAGCTGCAATCTTCGACAAAGCGACGCGAGGTCCCCCTCGATGGGTTCCTCGTCGGCCCGGACCAGACGGCGATTGCTCCCGGCGAGGTATTGACACACATCCACGTCCCACCGCCTCCTCCGCGAACCGGAACGGCCTTCCTGAAGCTCATGCGCCGTCAGGCCCTGGACTGCTCAATCGTCTCTGTCTGTGCCCGCATCTCCCTCGACACCGACGGCACGACCTGCACTGAGGCCCGCATCGGGCTCGCCGCCGTCGCGCCCAATCCTTTCCGAGCCAAACGCGCCGAAGCCGCATTGTTGGGAACCCGGCTCGACGGAGAGACCCTTCGCCATGTTGCCGCGCTAGCTCGCAGTGAAGCCCGACCGATCTCCGACGTGAGAGCGTCGGCCGAGTACCGCAGTCTGATCGTTGCAGCGCTTGTGGAACGAGCGATCCGTCTGGCCGCCGAACGCGCCAGGGGTGCAACGGGAGGGAAATGAGGATGCCCATCACGATTTCCTTGGACGTCAACGGCAAAACCCACGTTCTCGACATCCAGCCCCAGGAGACGTTGTTGCAGGTGCTGCGCGAGCGCCTGGGCCTGATGGGGACGAAAGCGAACTGTGAAGAGGGTGAGTGCGGAGCCTGCACGGTGCTCTTCGACAACAAACCGGTCAACAGTTGCTTGCTGCTTGCGGTGCGGGCGCAGGGCAGCCCCATCGTGACCATCGAGGGCTTGACCGAGGACGGCCGCCACGCTGCCCTGCAAGCGGCGTTTGTCCAGGAAGGCGCCATCCAATGCGGCTATTGCACGCCGGGCTTTCTGCTTTCCTCAGCCGCCCTTTTGGACAGGAATCCTGCCCCGACCCAGGATGAGATCATCTTCGCGCTCTCGGGCAACATCTGCCGCTGCACCGGGTACACGAAGATCGTGCGGGCGGTCAAGAAAGCCACGCCGGGAGTGGTGTCAGAATGACCAACGCCAAGACTATAGGTCAGCGAACCCCGCGCCAGGATGCCGGTGCCAAGGCGGCTGGCCGGTTTGTCTACGGCATGGATTTTCAGCTCCCCGGCCAGTTGTATGGCGCCATCCTGCGCAGCCCGCATCCCCACGCCCTCATTCGTTCGATCGACACCCGCCGCGCTCAATCCCTCGAAGGGGTGGAGTCGGTGCTCACGGCCAAGGAGTTGCCGGCGGGGCTGCTCATGCCTGGGGTGGTTTGCGATCAGCCGCTCTTGGCGTCCGATCGGGTGCGCTACCACGGCGAGCCCGTCGCGGCCGTCGCGGCACGAACACCAGCCGTTGCGGAGCAAGCGCTGCAGCTCATCACCATCGAGTACCAGCCGTTGCCTGCTCTCGTCGACCCAGAGGAAGCGATGGCGCCTGGCGCGCCTCTTGTCCACGAGGGCTGGGAGGCCTACCAGGCCGAGCAGGGCCTTGTCCGCGAGCGGAACATATGCTGCCATGCCACACTGCGCGCCGGCAATGTTGAAGCGGCATTCGCTCAGGCCGACGCCGTGGTCGAGGAGACGTACAGCACCGAGAGCGTCCATCAATCGCACCTCGAACCGCGAGTGGCCACGGCACAGGTTCTGCCCGGCCAAGTCCCGACGGTCTACACGAACACGCAATTGCCCTATTGGATCCGCACCAACGTCGCCCATGTGCTCGGCGTTCCCGAGGAGACTGTGCGCATCGTGACCACGGGGATCGGTGGCGCCTTCGGCTCCAAGCTGTATCCGCAGATTGAGCCCTTGGCCGCGCTGCTCTCCCAACGTGCCCGGAAGCCGGTGCGCCTCCTTGTCCCGCTGAGCGATGAGCTGTTGGCCGGTTTGCCGCGGCACCCGACAAAGACGCGGGTGAAGAGCGGCGTGATGCGCGACGGAACTCTGGTAGCTCTGCAGGCCACGATGGTGATGGACGGGGGGGCCTACGCCGGCTCAACGCCGGAGATCGCTTCAGTGGCTGTGCTCTGCCTGGCCGGCCCGTACCATACGCCCAACGTCGCCATCGACGTCTTCGGGGTGCTTACCCATAAGACCAACTTCGGGGCTTATCGTGGCCCCGGCGGCCCGCAAAGCGTGTTCGCCCTGGAGACGCACTTGGACGAGGTCGCATCTCGGATCGGAATGGACCCGCTCGAACTTCGACTGCGCAATCTGCTGGACGAGGGTGACCTGGCGCCCAACGGTCAGATCGTGACCGCTGTCGGATTGCGCGAAGCCGTGGAACGTGCCACGCGAGCCATTGACTGGCACGAGCCGGCACGCCCCAACCACGGGAAAGGGCTTTCGCTGGGCTGGTGGACGACCACCCTCCAGTTGTCCAGCTCCGAGGCACTGCTCGATGAGAATGGGAAGGTGTTCGTCCGCGTGGGCACTCAGGAAATCGGCACCGGCGCCATCATGGGAGGCGTGCGTCAGATCGCGGCGGAGGCTCTTGGACTCGACGTCGACGATGTGATGGTTGAGGTGCAGGACACCCTGTCCGGGCTGTGGGATTGGGGATCGCAGGGGAGCCGAACAGTCTCGAATGTCGGGCGCGCGGCCCAACTCGCCTGCCAGGAACTGCGCCTGAAGATCCTGACCCTCGCCGAGCAAATGCTGGAGACTAACCGGGACTTGCTGGAAATGGCCGAGGGGTGCGTCTTCGCGAAGGAATCGCCTCGGGACCGGATCTCCTTGAAGGAGCTCGCCCAGCGATCACCGGAGGGCGTCCTGCGCAGCCGCGCCGAATCCCGTCCGGAACCCGCCACCTACGATAAGACGCGCCTGACCTCGTGCCTGTATCCCGCCTTCCACCACCCGAGCTTTCACTGCCACGCAGCGGAGGTGGAGGTCGACCCCGGCACCGGTGAGGTCCGGGTGTTGCGCTATGCGGCGGCTCACGATATCGGGCACGCGATCAACCCCACGCTGATTGAAGGTCAGATCGAAGGCGGTGTGATGCAGGGGATCGGCATGGCACTGATGGAAGAAGTGCTCTACGATAGCAAGGGATTCCGGACAAACACGAATTGGACGGACTACAAACTACCCACCATCGCCGACCTGCCGGAGATCGAGGCGATCATCGTCGAGCATCCTTCGACGCTCGGTCCCCATGGAAGCAAGGGACTCGGGGAGTCCCCTGTCCTCCATCCGCCGGCGGCGATCGCCAATGCCATCGCTGCCGCAACGGGCGAGCGTTTTCGTTCGCTGCCTGTGACAGCGGAGAAGATCGCCCTGGCCTTGGATAAGGCGGCAAAACCCGCCCCGCCGCAGCGGCGCTAGTTCCACTCGCTATTCGACCAAGAGAGAATTCCATGGCCAGTATGTATCATGTCGAGATCATCAAGGCCAAAGGCGACCAGAGAGCCCTGGAGGATTTCCTGCGCAGGGAGTGTCTTCCTTACTGGCGCGAACATGGTTTTGAAGTCCGTGTCTACTCGCGCCAGTACAGCTTGGGCGAGGGTCCGACCTGGCTGTTCACCGGATTGGAACGGCTGTCCGATTTCGATCGCTGGCCGGCAATGGCTACCGGTGATGCGCAGGGCCAAGAGCTGATGCGACGCTTGGAGAGCATGATCGATGATCTCCACGCCAGCGTCATCCGTGATGTGGAAAGCCCCGACTGAGGTCGTGCGTGCCGTCTGCCTGAGCATGTGATCGCGCTGCACGAGGACAACCTTGAAAGAGGTGGCAGGACAAATGAGACCGCCCACGCTAAAGCTTATGATTCCCGGCCCCATCCAACCTGAGGCGGAGGTGCTGGAAGCCATGGGTGGGCCGGTTCAGCCCCACTACGGCCCCGAGTGGACTCGGATTCACAATGAGACCCTCGATATGCTGCGACAGGTGTACGGAACAAAGGGGGACGCCTTCATTCTTGTGGGATCGGGGTCGTCGGCGCTGGATGCCTGCCTGGGAAGCGCACTCTCCACCGGGGAAGAAGTCGTGATTGGCGTCAACGGCTGGTTTGGCGAGCGGCTGGTGACGATTGCCCAGCACTACGGCTTGCAGGTGATTCCGGTCACCGCTCCCTGGGGGAGACCCCTCGATCCGCAGGGTTTTCGCGAGGCCTTCGAGAAGCACCCTCAGGTCCGGCTGGGGGCCGTCGTCCATCTGGAAACCTCGACCACGATTGTCAATCCCATCGAGGAGATCGGGCCTTTGGCCATCCGCTATGGCCGAGTGCTGATGGTGGACGCAGTGTCATCCCTGGGCGGCATCCCTCTCCACATGGACGACTGGGGGATCGGGATGTGCGTCTCCGCTTCGCAGAAGTGCCTCGGAGCGCCACCTGGCCTAGCGACCATCGCCGTCAACCCTTCGGCCTGGTCGCTCATCGATCGCGATGAGAACAAGGGGCACGGCTGGTATCTCAACTTGCGTGTCTGGAGGCAGTACGCAACGGACTGGGCCAGCTGGCATCCCTTCCCGATCACCATGGCGACCAGCAACGTCCTGGCGCTGCGAATTGGCCTTGCGGGACTGCTCGCTGAAGGCATCGAGCCGCGCATGAAGAGGTACCGCGCCTTGGCGCTCCGCTTGCGCCACGGTTTGCGCGAGATCGGGATGACCCCCTACACGCCCGACGAACTTCTGGCCGCCGTGCTCACCGCCGCCTACGGACCTCCGGGAGTGCCGACCGGTGAGATTGTGACTTACATGGCCGAGGTGCACCACACCAAGATCGCCGGGGGGCTGGGGCAACAACTCAAGGACAAGATAATCCGCATCGGGCACATGTCACCTACGGTGAGCGATACGGACATCGACGAGGTCCTACACCAGCTGGCCGCCTTTACCCCAGCATGGCGCGAGGCGCCCTAGCCGTTATTGCGGTTACCAGAGATCGGGCAAACAGAATCTGAGGAGGACACGATGGCAGGTCGGCCGTTGGAAGGAAAAGTTGCCCTTGTGACGGGGGCGTATCGCAACCTCGGCGCAGTCACGGCCGAAACTCTGGCTCAATACGGCGCCTCGGTGATCATCAACGATTTGGATAGGCCCGACTTGGCCCCCCATGGCCAGACATTGCTCGAGCGCATTCGCGCCCACGGCGTCCAGGCGACCTCCATTACGGCCGACCTGTCACGATCCGCCGAGGTGAAGGGTCTTTGTGAGCAGGCCCTGGGGGCCTTTGGCAGGGTCGACATCCTCATCAACAATGCCGGACCCTTCAACATGGATCCCTATCTCTCCCTGGCAGAAGAGACCTGGGATCTGGTCATCAACGTCAACTTGAAGGCGGTCTACCTGACCGCCAAGCATCTGGCCCCGCCAATGAAGGCTAACGGCTGGGGACGGATTGTCAGTATGTGCGCTGGCTCGGCCTTCATCCGCAATCACAATGTCTACACATTGGCGAAGTCGGGCGTGCAGGTGATCACCGAGTCCCTGGCCCTCGAGCTCGGGCCGGAGATCACGGTCAACGCGGTCTCTCCCGGCCAGATCTATGAGAGCTTGCCGGACATCCACGCGTTTGACCCCACCTTCGGCGAGCGGTATCTGGCCCGCACGCCCGCCAAGCGCTTGATCCGGCGTTCCGAAGTCGCGGAGATGATCGCTCTGTTCTGTCTTCCGAGCAGCGCCACAATCACCGGAGTCACCATTCGGCTTGATGGCGGCGCGGAGATTCCGCGGTTCTAGTTGAAGGTTTCGGGGGGGCAGCGCCCTTCGGCCGAGCGCTGCCACTTGGCCGCTCGTCGCGCAATCGACGGTGTCGCCTGCGTGAGCGGAACGTGAAGGATGGAGCGGGTTGGCTTCCTGCGTGCCTTCCACTCTGCAACGTGAGACCCACGCCAGTCCCTGTCCACCTACCGCGGCCGAGCAGGGTTTTGGCCTGCGGCCAGAATCCCAAGCGCATCATGAACCGTAGAGATGTCGCGCGAGGCTAGTTTGGGCCCGGCTCAGCGGGTGCTTGAGCCGTAGGCTTGTACTTCGGATGTTCCTTGGCCAGGCGACACGCCACGCGGTGGCCCCCTCCAAGATCGTACTCTGGCACAGGACGTCGGCATTCTTCCGCGACAAACGCGCAGCGATCCTGCAGCGCACATCCGGGTTCCAGTCTGCGGGCCGTCGGGGTCTCGCCCCTCAGCAGGAGACGGTTCCGTTTCACGGTTGGATCGGGGATCGGAATCGCCGACAGCAGCGCCTTGGTGTAAACATGCGTCGGGTCATCAAACACGTCTGCCGTGCGTCCTTGCTCCACGATCCGCCCGAGGTACATCACCATGACCCGGTCGCAGAGATGACGGATGGTGCTCAGGTCGTGCGAGATGAAGATATAGGAGAGATTGAGTTCTCTCTGGAGTTCCTTGAGCAAGACGATCACGTGAATGCGGAGCGACATATCGAGGGAGGAGGTCGGCTCGTCCAGGATCACGAGTTTGGGGGTCGTCATCATGGCGCGTGCCACGCCGACCCGCTGCTTTTGGCCTCCGCTCAGTTGGTGTGGGAGTCGGTCGAGGTGTTCGTACTCTAGATTGACCCTGTGGACCGCCGCGCGAAGTTGCTCATCGCTTGAGTACAGGCCGTGGAGTTGCAGGGGTTCCCGCAGCGTCCTGCGGACTGATAAGCGCGGATTCAAGGACTCACTCGGGTCCTGGAAGACCATCTGAAAGTCCTTGCGCCTCGCTCGCAACCGGCTGCGTGGGATGGCCGTCAGGTCGGTCCCCTCGAACTCGATCCGGCCGCGGGTGACTTCCTCAAGGCGAAGGATACAGCGTGCCGTCGTGGTCTTGCCGCAACCACTTTCACCCACCAGGCCCACGGCTTCGCCCGGAAAAACGTCCAGGCTCACGCCGTTGACCGCGTGAATCGTAGTCCGTCCTTCGCGGTACTGCTTGTGCAAGTCCCGGACGCGCAGCAGGGGCTCGGTCATTCCGCCTCCCGGTTGCGCAGGTGGCAGAAAACCACATGGTCGTCCGCCAGCCAGCGAGGCTCTGGCCGTTGGGTCCAACAGGCCTCCAGAACGTACGGACAGCGATTCGCGAATCGGCAACCGACGCTTTCATAGTCGATGCTGGCGAAGGCAATTGCTCTGGAGGCATCGAGCTCAGCCCCTTTGTCCACGCGCAGGATGCTGGCCAGCAGGCGCTCCGTGTACGGGTGGCTCGGTCGCTGGAACAGACTGAAGACCGAGGCCTGCTCCATGATCTGGCCAGCGTACATAACAGCCACCCGGTGGCAGACCTCGCTCACGACGCCCAGGTCATGCGTGATCAGAAGCAGGGAGGCCCCTACCTCCGCCTGGATTTCCTTGATCAAGTCGAAGATCTGGGCCTGGATGGTCACGTCCAGCCCCGTCGTTGGCTCGTCGGCGATCAGCAGTTTGGGTCGACAGGCGAGCATCATGGCGATCAGGACTCTCTGCGCCATCCCACCGCTCAGTTGATGGGGATAGGCCCGGGCGCGGGCCGCGGCATCCGAAATCCCTACGTGGCCGAGCAGCCCGATGGCTTCCCGTTGGGCTTCTTCCCTTGTCATCCGCTGGTGCAGCATGAGGGCACGGGCCACTTGGTCGCCGGCGCGCATGAGGGGGTTGAGGGCCGCCCGAGGGTTCTGAAAGATCATAGCGATCTGTGAACCACGCACCCGCCGCATTTCCGGTTCCGTCAGCGCCAGCAAGTCCTGCCCGCCAAAGGCCATCCGTCCCTCAGCGACCCGGGCCGCGGGCGGCAGCAGGCGCATGATGGACAAGGCCGTCATGGTCTTCCCCGAGCCGCTTTCCCCCACCAGCCCCATCACTTCATTCGGCAAAACATCGAAGTTTACATCGAGAAGAACCGAGCGGGACTGCTCATGGTCCTTGACATCCAGGCGCAGGGAGCGAACTTGCAGCAGGGGCTCCGGCATCATCGCTCCTCACGCGCCAGGAGGTCGCGCAGACCATCACCGACGATGCTGAAGGCGAACGCGATGAGCACGATGGCCAAGCCAGGGAATAACCAAGTCCACCACTCCCCTGTGATGATGCGCTGGGCACCTTCCGCCACCATCACCCCCCACTCCGCCGTCGGAGGCGTTATTCCCAAGCCGAGAAACGCCAGTCCAGCAGCGTCCAAGATTGCCCAGCCCAGGACGAGCGTCAGCTGAATGAACGCCGGCGTCAATGAGTTCGGCAGCAAGTGAACCAGGACCACACGCCAGCTCGGGTTACCCACGCTGACGGCGGCATCGGCAAACTGCATCGTGCGCACCCGAAGCATCTCGCCCCTCGTCAGCCGGATGAAGTAGGGAATATAGGCAATGCTGATGGCCATGATCACGTTGGGAATCGTGTCGCCCAGGATGCCAGTCAGCGCCATCGCCAGGATGAAGGCCGGGAATGCAAGCAAGACGTCGACGACGCGCATAATTGCGTCATCCACACCACCCCCGTAGAAGCCGGAGATCGCCCCAACGGCCGCCCCGATGAGAAAGGCGCTTAGCGCGACGGAGAAAGCGATGCTGAGGTCGAGGCGAGTGGCATACAGCACGCGGGAGTAGATATCCCGTCCAAACTTGTCGGTGCCAAACCTGAATTCCGCCGAGGGTGACTGCAGCGTGGCCTGAGGGTTCGTGGCATTGGGCGCGTAGGGGGCCACTTCGGGGCCGATCAAGGCCACGGCTGCATAACACAGGATGAGAAACATCCCGAACGAAAACAGCCGCCATCGACCGACGAAGCCGACTCCTCGGGACCAAGAGGAGCGCTTGCGCTCGGGTGCGGCACGTGCACGTGGGTTCAGCGTCGTTTCCACGTCAGCCCAGTCGAATTCGCGGATCGACAAAGCCGTATGCCAGATCGATCACCAGGTTGAGGCCCACGTAGATCACGGCAATCAGAATGACAAACCCTTGTAAGGCGTTGAAATCATTGATCGTCAGCGCATTCCATGCATACTGACCAATTCCAGCCCAGGCGAAGACCTTCTCAATGATGACATTTCCTGCAATGAGGTAGCCAAACACGATGCCGATCATCGTTAGAATGGGTATGAACGCGTTGCGCAATCCCTCGCGCAAGACCACGCTTCGCCGAGGCACGCCAATAGCTTTGGCCGTCCGCACGAAATCGGAATTGAGGGCGTCCAGCATCGCGCCGCGCGTCATCTTGACGATGGGCGCGCTGACGACGAACGCCAGCACAGCCGCCGGCAGCCAGAGATGGTTGAGAGCGTCGAGGAAGGTCTTCGTCTGGCCGGCCAGAAGACTGTCAATCAAGAATAGTCCGGTGACGTGCGAGGGTTCAGCCACGCCGATCGTGAGCCGATCCAGGGGCGCCGGCGCCCACCTCAGCGTGTAGTAGAAAACATGCACGGCAAGCAGAGCCAGCCAAAACAGCGCCTGGGCGGCTCCCAGCGTGGCATACAATCGCACACCCTGGTCGATCCAGGAACCGGGAAAGACGGCCGCCAACACTCCCAGGACCAATCCAACCGCGAGCGCCAGGATGAAGGCTGTGGCCGCGAGCTCCACGGTGGCCGGCAGGCGCTCGCCGAGTTCTTTGAGGACGGGCTGACCGGTCTTCCAGCTTTCTCCTAGGTTTCCGCTGAGCACATCGCGTGCGTAGCTGGCAAACTGCACGTAGATCGGCTGATCCAGTCCCATCTCGCGTTCATACTTCTTGATCAGCGCGGCATCGGCCAGCGGGCCGGCGCGCAGCGCGGCCGGGTTGGAGGGCAGGATGCGGGTCAGGAGGAACGCGAAAACCACGACGCCCGCCAGGGTCACGATCGCCAGTCCAGTCCGGCGGAGGATGTACTTCAGCAGATGAGGCAAGCGGCCCTCCGAATCGACCTCACCTGCACGCGCCTTTCGCCCATGCGTGTCGTTGCTCTTCCTTCCTGCCCCGGGCACGAGTGCCGGGGCATACATGCCCCCTCAGCGGTATCCGCCCGCTGTCATTCCAGGCACCCTGAGCAGGCAGGGGCACACCACGTGTGTGCCCCTGCCCTTGCGCCTCATGCCAACGCGTTCGCGACGCGCGCCTACTTCTTGCCGAGGAAGGCGTAGCGTAGCGTCAGATCATTGAAGAGCGCAATCCCACTGACGTTGGATCGCGTCGCAATGATCCACTCGGGTGCGTACAAGTAGATCCAGGGCACTTCTTCTTTTACCACAATTTCCTGCCCGCGCCGGCTGAGACTCTCGCGCTCGGCCGGATCACGACTGAGCGTCAGGTCGGCGATGATCTTGTCGAGCTCCGTGTTGCAGGTCATCGAGTAGTTGGTGAACTGACCGCACTTGAAGTTCCAGGTGAACTGGAAGGCCGGGTCATTGCCCCAGGAGTACCACTCGAAGATGTAGAACGGCAAGGTGTGCTTGCCGTTCGCGTCCATTGCATTCAGGAGCTCGTTGTACTGGGCGACGGGAAGGGCATTGATGTTGACGGTCACCCCGATCGTCGCCAGCCCGGATTGAATCCAGGTCGCCGAATCCACTCGCGCCTGGTCCTCCTGCGGCACAACCAGGTCGACGGTGAATCCCTTCGGATAACCGGCCGCAGTCAGGAGCGCCTTGGCTTCTTCAACAGTGCCCTTGTCGTAAGTGAAGAAATCCTTGGTATGGGTCACCATGCCTTCGGCAATTGGCGATCCCGGGTTGGCGCCGAAGCCATAGATCACATTGTCGATGATCGCCTGGTAGGGGACGACCATCGAGAGCGCCTTGCGGACCCGGACGTCATCAAACGGCTTCTGAGTCATGTTCATGCCGGCATGGTAAACGCGCGTGGTAGGGACATGATGGATCGTGATGTTGGGATCTGCCGCCAGCGTCTTCAGGTCGCCGTACGGGAGACCCAAGGCCACGTCGACATCCCCGGCGCGCAGGAGCTGCTCACGCGTCGCCGCATCCGGCACCACGCGGAAGATCACCTTGCAGTTATGGAAGTACTCCGGCCCCCGCCAGTAGTTGGGGTTGGGCTCGAAGACGTACTCGACGCCCGGGTTCCAACCGGTGAGGATGTACGGCCCGCTGGAATTCGAGTGGGTCCGGAAGTATTTCTCTGCCCACGGGTCGTCGGTCGTGGCATTGGCTTCGGCGGTCACCTTGCTCATAGCTCCCAAGACCTGGAAGCTGAGGATGATTTCCGCCAGCGCCGCCGGCTGGGAGGCGGTGATCTTCAGCGTGTAGTCATCGACGGCCTGGACCTGGTCCATGGACTTGACGGCCATGAATCCCGTCAAGAGGGTAATGTACCCCGGCCCTTCGAGGGCTCGCTTCAGCGTGTAGTAGTAATCCTGAGCGGTGATCGGGGTGCCATCGGCGAACTTGGCGTCCCTGCGCAGGTGGAAGGTGTAGACCGTGCCATCGGCTGAGACCTCGTAGCTTTCCGCGCCTGCGCCGACGAACTTCTCTGAGCCGATAAAGACGTTATTCCCCTTGTCGACCAGCTCTTGTTGAATGAGCGGCTCGTAGAGATTGGCTGTTGCGTCGTAGGCCGCGATGCTGCGGAATTCCATCGGTTCGACGTGGTCGATGTCGCCGTCATAGGCGATCACGATTGTCCCCGCTTCCCCGCAACCTTCAACGGGCGGGGTGGTCGGCGCGGCCACGGTGGCCGGCGCGGGCGCCTCGGTGGGCGGAGCGGTCGTCGGCGCCGCGGCAGGCTGGCAGGCACCGAGGATCATGGAGACCAGCACGAGCACTGACAATAACCCAAAGGACTTCGTTCGGGGGTTCATTTCTCCTCCAGAGTTGCTCAGGTCGGGTTGATGGCAATCGGACGGCCGTTTCGATCAAGCCATTCATTCCTCCTTTCCCAGGGGGACGATGCTCGTTCCCCACGCACCCCCAACCCCCTCGATGAACTGACCGATCTCGGCGACGATCTGCCGGAGTGCCGGATGATGCGCCATGGCCTTGCGGTACTCGTCAAGATCGCTCACCTGCAGGACCTCGATGTAGTCATAAGGCGGTGAGCCCTCTCCCTCGACCGGCCCGACGAGCCGATGCACGCGGTAGTGGCTGACGCTTTGGATGCTCTGGGCCAGGCGGTAGTCCGTGTGTTGCACCCAGTGCTCATAGGCCGCGCGATCGGCTCCCGGCTTCAACTTTGAGAACCAGAAGACGCTGACCACTCTCCCATCCCTTCTTGGGCAATGCCTCTCAGGCTACGCGAGCGGGACCGCATCGGCGATCAGGCAGTGCACCACCTCCACCAGGTTTGCCGATTGCGAATGGACCTCTTCCACCGCCGGGTGCTCTTTCAAGTCCCGCAGGTAGGCCTGGAGGTCGGCTACTTCGACGACATCGACGAAGTCATAGGGCAGTGGAGCCTCGCCCAGTGCCGAACCCATGACCCGATGCGAACGGTAAGCGCGAATACTGGGGATGCGCTTAACGGCCGGGTAGTCAACCCTCTGGACAAAGGATTCGTAGGTCTCCGCGCTCACCCCCGGGCGCAGCCGGACAAGCCAGTAAACCGTGGTCACCGCGTCCCCCGCCTCGCGCGCCCTGCCCCGGCCATCATCCCTCCGCCTCGACTCCGAGTGGATAGATGCCGTATTGCAGGCCCGCCTCAATCATCGCCAGTAGATTCTCCACCGGCACATCCGGCTGAACGTTATGCGTAGGGTTGAGGATGTACCCTCCTCCCGGCGCCAGCGCACGGAGCTTCTCACGGACCTCGCTGCGCACTTCCTCGATCGACCCTTGGTTCAAGACACGCATCGTGTCGATCCCACCCCAGAAGGCCATCCGATCACCGAAATCCGTCTTTAGCCGGGCGGGGTCCATGTGTGCCGCTGTGGTCTGTACTGGGTTTAGGCAGCTCACGCCGATTTCTCGCAGGTCCTCGACCACATCATACACGCTGCCACAGGTATGCCACATGATGGGCGCCTTCGACCGGCTTCGGATCGCCTCCATCATGCGCGCATGCCGGGGCTTGAAGATTCTTCTGTAGGTCGACGGCTTCATGCTCAGCCTGTCCTGGTGGCCGATGTCATCCGAGACGGAGATCACGTCGACTAGATCGCCCACTTCGGCCGTAACCATTTCCAGTGGCCCGAGCATCGACTCGGTCAGGCAATCGGCCAGGCACTCCAGCAGATCGGGTTGGGTCGCCAAGTCGATGTACCAGTCCTGGTAGCCGCGCACATTCTGGCTGCACTGCAGCACCCAGAGAGAAAGGTTCAGAACCAGGGCGCAGTCGGTGTGAGTTCGCTGCTGCTCCACCTGCGCCCGCAATCCACGGGTATAGCCTGGATCATCCGGCTCCGGCCACGGATGGTTCAAGACATCCATTTTCGTGATCTCGCCGGCCAGGGGCGCCTTGTGCAGGTCGTAGTAGAAAGAGGAGGGCGGCTTGCGCCATTCAATTCCCCACGCATCCCGATAGTGGCCCTCGCCCAGTTCCACCGATTGATTGCTCGGATGGTCCGGGGCGTTGTACGACACGAAGCGGGTATCCACCGACAGCCGGCGCAGGAGCTCTTCGTCAATGTGACAGACCTGCATGTTGCGTTCCATGAGCCGAGTCGGACGATCGACCCCGAAGTGTCGTTTAAGACTCTCGTAGAACGGAATGGTCGTCGTAGAGACCCAGGTGCTTCCCAGGTCAATCGGGACTCGGTCGGGTTCCTGGTGGGCGAGCGTCATCAGAACACGCTGACGCGGAGTCATTCCAACCTTCGCGGGCATCTCAGCGGCTCCGCTCGATTTCGCACATGAACTGGGCCTGTCTCCATGCCCTAGCGACGCGGGCCTTTTGCAGGACCCAGGCTCCCTCAGCGGCCGGGCCCTTGCGGGTCGACCCACGCGACCTCAGCGGTTGGCGCATGCGCTGTGTCCCGGACATCCGCCGAGCGATGAGGCGGTTCACCCCAATTCCTCAAGAGGGCGGTAGCGGTCCTGCGGCCGACCATAGCGGGCCGGGCTGAAGGCCACCTCCGCTCTTCCGGAAAGCACCGCCTGGCGCAAGCGAGGATGACAAGGGACCACCACCAGCGCCACCGCTCGACCAACGGCTAGCTCGACGCTCATTAGGCCACGTCCGGTGTCTGGATCAAGCATGAGCACCAGGTCCGGGAAGTAGACGCGCGAGACACCATCGATGGCCAGGTGCATGGTCTCGTTCTTGATCACCAATTGGGCTCGATGCCCGGCGAATGCGCCCTCTCCCCGCAGCACGGCCGTGGTGAAGTAGAAGCCGAGAGCCTCCTCCTCTGTCAGCGACTCAATTGGGCCGACGGCCAACAACCTCCCTGCGACCTGGGCGGCGACCGTGGTGACGGGGTTGGCGCCCGTCCGCCGGGCCTCGAGCAAGGCTATGCCCAATTGGAGAGAGGCGCTAATCGAGTTGGGGATGACTACGCGCTTGGCGGTGCTCCCGCTCATTGGGTAGTGATTGTTGGCGCCCAGGCCGCCTCCGCGCGAGATCACAAACCGCCCTACCTGGTCGGGAAAGGTCGGATCCACTGCACTCTGCACCACCACGACATTCCCCTGCATATCGACCAACGGCATGGGCGTCAAGCTGACACCATGGCCGATGAATGAAGTCATTTGGGTTTCGGGGGCGGAGCGGCCGAGGGCATCGCCATCGATGATCGAAAGCCCCAAGCGCGCCCCGAGCGATAGGATCACCGGGGTATTCAGTCCGCCTACTTCAAAAGGAACCACATGGTCGATCTTCTTCCCAAGGAGCCCTTCCATTACCCGGGTGACCTCCAGCAGCTCGAACCTTTCCTCCCAGTGGCGCATGATGTTCTCGGTCCCCATTTGTTCGAGGACTTTGACCGAGCCCATGATTCCGCCGCTGACAACTGTGCTCTTGTCAGCAATGGCCTCGAGGTCGATAACCTTGGGGATACGGCCGCACGCGAAGTCGTTCTCTAGAATCGCCTTGCCCCATGCCGGAGAGCCGCCGCCGCCGGTGCCGAAGATGGCTAGACCTTCCAGTAATGGCTCGATATCCTGATGTTTCAATTCAAACGTCGCCATAGCGCTACAACACTCCTCGTCCCACTCCGCGGCGAAGCTCCACGGGTTCGGCGGCGGGCGCCGCACCTTCTTAGGCTTGGGGTTGCTCGCCAACAACCTCGAAAACGCGAACCTCACTGTTACGGTAAAGCGACTTGAGCTTTGGAGATAGACGCTTGTGCTCAGCACTCTCACGCCAGGCTTGCGCCGCCTCGAGACTATCGAACCTCAGAACCATGACCCGCTCATCTCCGGGCTCGCCGGGGCGCAGAAGTTCAGCGCCACAGAAACCGGGTTGACGGGCCATGGCCAAGGCGTATTCGGAGCGAAAGAATTCCTCGAATTCTTTCGACTTGTCCGGGACGACTTGGAAGACGACGTGACGTTCAATCACGGCTGACAGCCTCCTGTACCGCCACGCTGGGCGCTTGCGCGGTCGCGGTCAACTCTTTGAAGAAACCTTCCTGGGGAGCCTTCTTTGGCCTGGATTTCATCCCAGGAGGAGGGCAACGGTCCCGGCTCGGAAGAGCGCCGCCGCCGTCCCGAACGGGACCCCTTCGACCCAAATCAGCTTGTCTCCGGGCGGAGAGGCCCGCTACTCGTCGTCTGCCGGGGCGTTAGTCTCCACCGGGAAAGCCACTCGGAACCTCGCGGCCCCACGTGGCGCCGAGTCCGTAGCGGACGACTCATGCAGCTACGTTCCACTCTGAGCCGCTCACCGAGATATTGAGTTGTCATGCCTGTCCAAGAGGATGGAAGTCAGGAGGAGAAAGGCGGAGCATGGATGCGCCGAACGTCACGGCATCGGGCATTCAAGCTCTCCCGTGTTGGCAAACGACAGGGCACGCCCCCCAGATCTGCCATGTTGGCCCAGCGGATGAAGCGTTACCGCTCCCCAAGCCGCCTTGTTTTCGCAGGATAAAAACGACATTTGACTAGTAAAACGGTACCGCAATTCAGCGACGTTGTCAACTATCTGGAAGGGCTCAGCCATTCAGAGTCTAAAAGTGGCCCCCTGGTTTGGGCACAGACCCCAGGCGCCATATACTGACTACACAGCCATTCCGCAAGGAACCGATAATCCTTGGAGGCACCGGGCGAAGGTAATGGAACTCTGGCGGAGACGCCGACCTGCGGAGCCAATTAGGGCGGGAGCCGTCACACAGTCCCCGGAGATACGGGCCTGAATGGCGAAACCAGCCAGCCCACGGATGCGGCGAGGTCCGCGCAACCCGATAGGAGGTCGCCTCAAATGGACGACCAAGTCGACGCCCGCTCTCGGGGATCAATTGGCTCGAATCAAGAACCGGCCCACCGATCTGTCCGGTGTCACGGTTGGCTCGCCTCGCGCTGCGTGACCAACTGCGGCGCACGGGTCAGTTCTCCCGGACTTTGTCCGAGCTATGCCCCAGAAGGTCGAGAGACTCGAAGCTGGGGTGATCCCCCTTCCCCAGAAGCGTCACTGCTGAGACCTGTCGCGCCCCTTGGTTGGACAGCTCCATCGCGAGCCAACCCGGGGACACCGAGCATTGTTCACCTGGTGTTTGCCACGCCTTACTGTTTTGGTTCAACCTTGCGAAAAACACAAGCGGCCGGCATGTTCCTACGCCTCGGCCCTGAGGAGGAGTGAGGCCACCGATCCACGGGCAAGTGTAACCACCTTCTATACACAACGCGAATGTGCAGCTCTCCTTGGACGGTATCATCGGTTGCACTCGATGTAGAACTGAGTACTCGTCATGCAGGAGACCCCGAGACGCGGACCTTTTTTCCATTGACATCTGGCCAAGTCCGACCTCCCGTTGTTCTTGATCTTGCCATCGAAGACATCCGGGCATGCGAGTATCGCGGAACGACGGGCACCCTCGTGACCACGAATGTGGGCTTCGAGGCTCCCTTCCCAGGAGCGAAGCTCGTAACCCGGAGGTTCCAGGTTTCCTGGCCTGCGGCTTGGGCAGGCGAGACCAGGCCGCCACAAGATGGGAGGTCTCCGAGGCCATCTGAGCCTCGGATCTCTTCTCGTTCAATCATGTGCTTCCGGTCAGTTTCCCCTGCGTTTTCGATGTCGCACCTGTATTTACCCCATTAGGCAATTAGCCACCAGATCCCTGGTTCAAGTCCTGCGGGTCTCATCAACCCCAAACCTCAGTCCACCTGGCCTGCAATCGTCCCGCCTCGATCGTCCGTGCAACCGTCGACATGGTCGGCTGGGGTTTTCGGCTACCACATGAGCAGTTCCCCCTGCATGACCAGCAACATGTCCGGGGCCTGGCGCTCGATCAGGCTCACCCGCTCAGCGCGCGCGAGAGTCGAGGCCAGAATATTCTGCAGCCATGTTACCTGCGTGGTCAGCCAGACAATCTCCGCGTACAGCTCTTCGCGCTCCCGCTCGTGAGCACCTTCGCGGGCACCTTCGACCTTCTCCGCGTCGTCGAACAAACGCAGCAACCCTTCAAGAGCCTAGGCTTTCCACTCACCGAGTTGCGTGGGGTGGAAGCCGTACAGGGCTGGCATCTGGGTCGGGGTTTGCTTCTCCTTCAGGATTTCGAGCACGACCTTCGCCTTGTAGTCGGGGGTGGAGCGTTTTCTCATGGGGCAGATTCAATCTTCGTCCGGCCCATTCTTCTGTCCGATATTCAGGGTCCACTATAATAATCGAGTGATTGGCCGCGGCGGCAGCGGCGGTTGCCGCTGTGCGTTGGGTCTCGGAAGGGAGCTGGCATATCGAAATAGAAGTCGACAACAATTCGATCGGAAGGCGAGGTAGACAAGCCCTGCCCAATCCGAGCTGAGTGGGGACCGGAGACAATCATGAATTCCAAACCACTATTCCACCTCTTGACCACGCTCACCCTCCTGCTGGCAATCCTACCTATTCAGGCGGTGCAGGCAGCCCTTGTTGAATCCAACGCGCCAACCGATCTGCTTCAATTCGCCGCAGGCGAACACGCGCTCGGCTTCGCCGCCGGAAGTGTATACGCCGCTACGGGCAGCCATGCCCTGCATGTAGACTTCGTCAATGCGAACCGCGTCCAACCCCAATCCGATACACCTACAAGCCTACAGGGACAGGCCGCATCCCTCAGCCGCGTCACCTATGCTGACCTGTGGCAAGGCATCACCCTCACTTACACGGCCGGTGCGGGCAGCATCTACACCACCACCTATTCGCTGGAACCCGGCGCAGATCCGGCAGATATCCACCTGCACTACAACGCGCCGCTCACCAAAAATGAAGATGGGACCCTGAGCATCGATTTCGAGACCGGCACCATGGCCGAAAGCGCGCCGATCGCCTGGCAGGAGATACAGGGCCAGCGCGTACCGGTGGATGCAACTTCCCGGGTGAGCGGGCAAGACGTGGGTTTCATTCTCGATTCATATGATCCGCACTTTGCCCTGATGATTGATCCCAACCTGACATGGAACACCTTCCTGGGCGCAAGCGGAGAGGACAAAGGCACCGGCATCACCATAGACGGGGGCGGTAATGTGTACGTGACAGGCGGAAGCTGCGCCACCTGGGGTAGTCCGATGCGGGCGTACAGCGGCGGCTGCGATGCTTTCGTCGCCAGGTTCGATTCCGCAGGCAGCCTGACCTGGAGCACGTTTTTGGGCGGCGCCGGGTTTGACTATGGCCGCGGCATAGCCGTGGACGGGAGCGGCAGTGTCTACGTGACGGGCGACAGCACTGCCACCTGGGGCAGTCCGGTGCGTCCATATACCAGCAGCTACGATGCCTTTGCCACCCAACTCAACTCCTCCACCGGCACACTGACTTGGAACACATTCCTGGGCGGGACTGCGACTGATTATGCATGCGGCATCGTCGTGGACGGGAGCAACGTCTACGTGACGGGCTTCAGCAATGCCTCCTGGGGCAGTCCGGTCCGCGCGTACACCGGCGGCTGGGATGCCTTCGCCGCCAAACTCGGAGCATCAGGTGGGTTGTGGTGGGAAACCTTTCTGGGCGGGGGCGGATTTGATTACGGTTACGGTATCGCCGTGGATGGGGACGGGAATGTCTACGTAACGGGTCATAGCGGTACCTCCTGGGGCAGTCCGATGCGTCCATATACCGGCGGCTATGATGCCTTCGCCGCCCAACTCAATTCTGCCGGGTTACTCATTTGGAATACTTTCCTGGGCGGGAGCGGGGAGGATAGGGGCTATGGCATCGATGTGGACGGTACTGGGATTGTCTACGTGACGGGCTACAGCGATGCAACTTGGGGCAGCCCGGTGCGCACCTACGGCGGTGGCAGCTACGATTGCTTCGCCGCCAAACTCACTTCAGCCGGCATGCTGACTTGGAACACCTTCTTGGGCGGGAGCGGGTCCGACCAAGGCACCGGCATCGCCGTGGATGGGATCGGGAACGTCTACGTGACGGGCAAGGGCGATTGGACCTGGGGCATTCCGGTGCGTTCTTTTACCATTGGGGGCAATGATGACTCCTTCGCCGCCAAACTCAATTCCTCGACGGGCGCGCTGACTTGGAACACCTTCCTGGGCGGGAGCGGGTCCGACCAAGGCACCGGCATCGCCGTGGACGGGAGCAACGTCTACGTGACGGGCTTCAGCAATGCCTCCTGGGAAATCAGTCCGGTGCGTTCCTTCGCCGGCGGATGGGATGCTTTGGCCGCCAAACTCGATTCCGCAGGCAGCCTGACATGGAACACCTTCCTGGGCGGGAGCGGGTCCGACCAAGGCACCGGCATCGCCGTGGATGGGAGCGGGTACGTCTACGTGACGGGCCACAGCGATTCCACCTGGGGCAATCCGGTGTACGCCTTTGCCGGCGGCAATGATGCCTTCGCCGCCAAACTCGATTCCGCTGGCAATCTGATCTGGAGTACATTTCTGGGCGGGAGTGGGTCTGACCAGGGCAACGGCATCGCCGTGGACGGGAGCAACGTCTACGTGGCGGGCAACAGTGATGCCACCTGGGGCAGCCCTGTGCGCGCCTTTGCCAGCGGCACTGATGCATTTGCCGCCAAACTAAATCCCTCCACCGGTGCGCTAACCTGGAATACCTTCTTGGGCGGGGGCTTAGCCGACCAAGGCACCGGCATCGCCGTGGACGGGGGCGGGAACATCTATGTAACAGGCTACAGCTATGTCACCTGGGGCAGTCCGGTGCACGCCTTTGCCGGCGGCAATGATGCCTTCGCCGCCAAACTTGGTTCCGCTGGCAGCCTGATCTGGAATACATTCCTAGGCGGGAGCGGGAATGACCAAGGCTACGGCATCGCCGCGGACGCGAGTAACGTCTACGTGACGGGAACCAGTGCTGCCACCTGGGGCATTCCGGTGCAGGCCTACGGCGGTGGTGGCAATGACGGCTTCGCAGCCAAGATCAATCTCTCCACCGGGGCTTTGGTCTGGAGCACCTTCCTGGGCGGGAGCGGGAATGATCAAGGCAGGGGTATCACCATTGACGGGAGCGGGAATGCTTACGTGATGGGTTACAGCGGTGATCCCTGGGGGAGCCCGGTGCGGTCGTATACCGGCGGCAATGATGCCTTCGTCGCCAAACTGGATTCATCCGGCGCGCTGACCTGGAGTACCTTCTTGGGCGGGAGCGCGCCTGATCAAGGCTATGGCATCGCCGTGGATGGGCACGGGAATGTCTACGGGACAGGCAATAGCTTCGATACTTGGGGCAGTCCGGCACACGCACACGCCGGACTAGCCGATGTCTTTGTCGTCAGACTCAATTCCGTGGGCAGCCTGACCTGGAGCACTTTCCTGGGTGGGACCGGGAGTGATTATGGCGACGGAATCGCCATGGATGGGAGTGGGAGCGCCTACCTGACAGGCCGTAGCTATAGCACCTGGGGCAGTCCCGTGCGGGCTTATGCAGGCGGTGTGGATGCCTTCGTCGCCAAAGTCGAATTCCCGCCTTCCATATTCCTGCCGGCAATCCTGCGCTAGTAGTCATCCCGACCAAGAACCCACAGGGAGACGGTGTCAGCAACGGTTGAATAATAGGCCAATACCAGCGGTCGAAAACTAGGCCACTCCGGACGGCTATCATCGGCCTCCAGCCGAGCAGCAAACTCGGGGCACGGGGAGGCTGGAAGGATGATCAGC
>Ga0315277_10002600_pt1 | contig 25087 bp, 37 predicted proteins | sample YL17G05_15_MG_FD_203695 | JGI IMG/M metagenome (GOLD analysis project Ga0315277, IMG submission 203695) | Sediment microbial communities from Yellowstone Lake, YNP, Wyoming, USA - YL17G05_15 | ecosystem: Environmental > Aquatic > Freshwater > Lake > Sediment | place: USA: Wyoming | collected... | reverse complement strand
CCACAAGAAGGGTGCTAGGAGGGCAGAGGCGAAACTTCACTCTGACTCTGAAAGCTTCATAACCGTGAGAGACTATCTTTTCGTTGTTGGGGATGATGTGAAGGTGTTCAGATGAGTTCAATGAGGGAAGTGCGCATTGACAAAGTTACTGCAAACATAGGGGTAGGTGAGGGAGGGGAGAAGCTGCAGAGTTGCTCAACGCTTCTCGGCAAGATGAGCGGCAAGAAAGCTGTGAGGACTGCGGCCAGGGTGAGGAATCTGGTCTTCAAGATAAGGAAGGGCGACCCTATAGGGACCAAGGTTACACTAAGAAACAAGGATGCTGAGGAGTTTCTCAAGAAAGCCCTTGATGCAGTTGACAAGAAAATCAGTTCAAGGGCATTTGACAAGGAGGGAAACTTCTCCTTCGGGATAAAGGAGTACATAGACTTCCCGGGTGTCAAGTACGACCCCAAGCTCGGCATAGTCGGCTTTGATGTATGCGTAACCCTCAAAAGAAGGGGAGTGAGAGTAACAAAGAAGAGGAGGGGAAAGGCGACACTTGGCAGGAGGCACAGGCTTACAAATGAGGATGGAATTGCTTTTGCAAAGGAAGTTCTGGGAGTAGAGATTGTGTGAGTTGGTTGAATGACTAGCAAGAAAGTTTCACCTGAGAAAAGACTCAAGCTGAAGTACAAGGGCAGAGGTTTGAGGAAATGCAGATTCTGCGGAAATAGCCGCGGACTGATAAGATTGTACAAGCTGTACATATGCAGGAGATGTTTCAGGGAGGTTGGTGAGAGCATAGGCTTCAGGAAGTTTTAGGTGATGAGATGGCAAATGATCCGCTTGCGGATGCGATTAACACGATAAAAACGCATGAGATGCTCGGAAAGTCTTCATGCACTATAAAGCCGGCATCAAAACTGATAAAGGAAGTGCTGATGATTTTCCAACAGCACAAGTATCTGGATGAGTTCGAGTATATAGACGACGGAAAGTCGGGCTCATTCAAGGTCCAGTTGAACGGAAGCGTAAACGACTGCATGGTGATAAAGCCCCGTTTTGCGGTAAGAAAGGACGAATGGGCAAAATGGGAGCAGAGGTACATCCCAAGCCCCGAATTCGGCATGCTGATCGTGTCAACCCCGCAGGGGCTCATGACGAATGCAGATGCCAGGAAGAAGAGAATCGGGGGAAGGCTCATAGCATATGTTTACTAGAGTGGTAGCATGATGATCGAAATACCGAAAGATGTGCAGGCTGAGGTGAAGGGCGATACTGTCATAGTTAGCGGAAAGCTTGGAAAGCTGCAGAGGAGCTTCAAGTCCCTTGGAGTTAAGCTGGCGATAAAGGGTAACCAGCTCGAAGTCGGCGGAGGGGAAGGTGGAAAGGTGCTTGAGGGAACCATAGAGGCACACGTGAAGAACATGTTCAAGGGAGTCACGGAAGGTTTCTCGCACAAGCTTCAGGCAGTGCACTCCCATTTCCCAATGAGCATTGAAGTGAAAGGTGACAAGGTGCTAATAAAGAACTTCATAGGGGAGAAGAAGCCAAGAAGTGCGGATATAGTGGGCAAGACAAAGGTTGAAGCGAAAGGCGCGGATATATTCGTTTCAGGGCCGGACAAGGATGCAGTGGGGCAGACATGCGCCAATATATTTATGGCCACAGCGATAAAGCAAAAAGACAGCAGGGTTTTCCAGGATGGAGTATACATGGTTGAGTGATTCTTATGGTCGTTGCGAAAAAGAAACACCCGAAATTCTTCAGGCAGAACTACGGGAGAACAGATATGAAGAGAGTTGCCAAGGGCTGGAAGAGGCCCAGGGGCCACGACAACAAGAAGAGGGCAAAGCACAGCTCTGCGGGAGCTGAGCCGAACATTGGATGGAGGAACGCCAGCGCTGTGAGAGACCTGCACCCCTCAGGATTTGGCGAGGCTCTTGTGAGAAACCTCAAGGAGCTTGGTAATGTGCAGCCCGGGAAAGCCTTGAGGATAGCCGCGGGAGTCGGAAGAATGAAGAGGACCATAATTATAGCAAAAGCAAAGGAGCTGAATTTCAAAATTTTGAATGAGTGATACTATGGGAATATTGACAGTCAGGAGAATTGCCGCTGAGCTGCTCGGTGTTGGAGAGAGCAGAGTTAAGATAGATCCTGAGAACTCCGGCAAAGCAGATGAGGCGCTGACAAGAGATGACGTGCGCTCGCTCATTTCCCAAGGAGTAATATATACCATAAGGAAGACTGGAGTTTCAAGAGGAAGGGGAAGGAGGAAGCACGTCAAGATGAAAGCTGGCAGGAGAAGGGGTACTGGAAGCAGAAAAGGAAAGCGCTATGCGAGAGTGCCCAGGAAGGAGATCTGGATGAGCCATGTAAGGGCGCAGAGGGCTCTTGCCAAGAGTCTGCTGCTTGAGAAGAAAATTCAGCATGATACTTACAGAAAAATCTACAGGATGATAAAGGGAGGTGCGTTCAAGAGCAAGGCAAGCCTTCTCTCGCACCTAAAGGATAGCGGACTTATGAAGTGATTCTATGGGAAAAGCAACTGGACCAAGGTACACTGTTCCTTTCAAGAGGAGAAGGAGGAACCTCACTAACTATAGGAAGAGGTTGGCGCTGCTCAAATCAACGAAACCGAGGATGGTTGTGAGAAAGAGCAACAGGAACATACTGGTGCAATTCGTGAACTACTCCGAGAAGGGGGATACCACAGTAGCCGCTGCCCACTCCAATGAACTTAAGAAATTCGGGTGGCAGAGCAGGGGCAACACGCCAACTGCCTACCTGACAGCTCTGCTAGCAGGAAAGAGGGCAAAGGGCAAGAAGGTCACAGAATTCGTTGTTGACATCGGGCTTGCGACGCCTTCCAAAGGTGCGTTGGTTTTCTCAGCGGTTAAGGGTGCCATTGATTCAGGACTCAAGACGAAATATGAGAAGGAGATGCTTGATGCAGGAAGGATAAGGGGCGAACATATAGCGAAATATGCGAAGAGCCTGAAGGGGAAACCGGAGTACGAGAAAATTTTCTCTTCATACCTGAAGGATAATATTGCTCCTGAAAGCATTCCTGAAATTTTTGACAAGGTTAGGGAGGCAGTTCTTAATAGCGGGTGATAAGAGATGGCTAGGAAGATGAAAGGTAGACGAAGGGAAGTAGAAAAGAAGACCTTTAATATTGACGAGTGGAACCCAAAAACTGATATTGGGAGGAGTGTCAAGAAAAAGGAGATAACTTCTATAGAGCAGATATTCGAGATGGGGAAGCCCATTGTTGAAGATGAGATTGTTGATGCTCTGCTCCCGGATCTTAAGGAGGAAGTCTTGAATGTCTCAATGACCCAGAGGATGAGCGAAAACGGCAGGAAGACGCAGTTCAGGGCAATTGCTATAGTCGGAGACGGTCATGGTCACATAGGAGTTGGGGCTGGCAAGGCAGACGAGGCAAAGCCCTCCATAGAAACCGCGATAAAAGCGGCGAAGAGGAATGTGATAGGCATTCCACTGGGATGCGGTTCCTGGGAGTGCGGTTGCAAGCAGAAGCACACCCTTCCGATAAAGGCTGTTGGAAAGAATGGCGGTGTAATAGTGACCCTCAAGCCAGCTCCGAGAGGGGTTGGCATAGCTTGTGATGAGATTGTTAGGAAAGTGCTTGGCATGGCAGGGGTTAAGGACAGCTGGGGATTTGCAAGGGGCAGAACAAGAAGTGTGTATAACACAGCCATGGCTTCATTTGATGCTTTGGACAGTTTGAACAGGATAAAGTTCCATAAGGAGTGGGACACGTTGCTGGGAGCTGATAAGGAGGTTGGAACGGATGTCAAAGAGGATAGCGGTAATTAGGGTAAGAGGGGAAGTGGGAGTAAGGAGAAATGTGGAGGATATACTGCGAAGGCTTATGCTCACTAGGGTAAACCACTGCGTTGTGGTAGATGACTCTCCAGAGAGTATGGGTATGGTGAAGAAATGCTCAAGCTATATCACTTGGGGGGAGATAACACCAGACACGCTTGCCCTTCTTATTATGAAGAGGGGAAGGGCGCCTGGCAACAAGAAAATAGGGAGTGAGGAGATTGAGAGTTATGGCTTGGGATCTTTTGAGACGTTTGCTGAGAAACTGTGCAACTTTGAATGCAAGCTGAGCGCTCTTAAATGCCTTAAGCCGGTTTTCAGGCTGCACCCGCCGAGGAAGGGGTACAGGCACATCAAAAAGCCCTATCCGCAAGGAGCGCTGGGTTACAGGGGAGATAAGATAAACGAGCTTTTGAAGAGGATGGTGTGATTATGGTAAGAAGGCACAGGAAGAGGAGCAAGAGATACCTCGGTTCCAGAAGCTGGGGCGCGGGCAACATAAAGCACAGGAGGGGCAAGGGAAGCAAGGGAGGGAAGGGTTACGCGGGTTCCAATAAGCAGAAGTGGACCTGGATAGTGAGATACGAACCAGACCATTTTGGCAGACACGGCTTTGTACCGCCGCAGAGCAGAGACATTAAAGCGATAAATCTCTGGGAGATAAACAAAATGATTATTGAGGGGAAATTCAAGAAGGAGGAGTCAGGGAAATTTGCAGTCGAACTGCCCGGTTACAAAGTGCTGGGGTGCGGAAAACTTGAATTCCCCGCATTCGTAAAAGCAAGCGCATTCTCAAAATCCGCCGTTGGCAAGATAAAAAGTTTTGGCGGTGACGCTAAGGTAGAGTGATGCGATGGCGTTGGAATTCATGAAGCCGATTGTCAGTATACTGCCTGAGATAAGGCACCCCCAGAGAACGCCACCTGTGAGAGAAAAAATATACTGGACTGTCGCTGGCCTTGTAATATTCTTTGTGATGTATCACATCTACCCTGTTGGCAGATATCCAGTCGAAGACCAGTTCGGGTTCCTCCAGATGATAACCGCGAGCAAGATAGGCAGCCTCATCACTGCGGGTATAGGGCCTATAGTGCTTGCCTCAATATTCCTGCAACTTTTCATTGGCTCAAAGATAATTGATATGGACCTGACCGACCCGGAGCAGAAGAAGATTTTCCAGGGGACGCAGAAGCTGCTTGCGGTAATACTCTCATTCTTTGAGTCCGCGATATATGTTTACACGAATGCAGTCCCGGCGATGGGAGCTGGGATTTATGCCGGGAATATATACCCACTTTTTGGCAATCTTTTCTTTACGCAGATGCTTGTGACATTCCAGCTTGCAATGGGTTCAATAATACTTCTCTACCTGGACGAGATAGTTGCAAAGTATGGAATAGGCTCGGGAATAAGTCTGTTCATAGCGGCTGGTGTCTCGCTCTCAGTAGTGCAGGGCACATTTTCTGTGCTCATCCCGAATGCCATGGCGCAACTTGCGGAGGGAGGAGCAAACTCCGTTCCAATGGCGCTGCTCACCCTACTGCCTCTCGTATTCACATTGGTTGTTTTCATTGCATGCTCATACGCGGAGGGCATGAGAGTGGAGGTGCCACTTGTTTTTGAGAGGGTGAGGGGCGTCGGTGGCAGATACCCGATAAAGTTCCTCTACGTTTCAAACATTCCAGTGATTCTTGCTGCAGCCCTCATGATGAATTTCCAGCTCATCGCAAGGGCGATAGGCAGCAGCACCTTATACCTCGGAGGAACCAACATAGTGAACTTCGTGTCTGTTGTGGACAGCAATGGAAGGCTTGTGGATGGGTTGCTTTACCTCATGACGCCGAGCTTCCCCAACCCAGTCCTGACGGGTTACCAGACGTATTTTGATGTCATACTTCATTCCTCAACACAGTTCACTCATATACCGGAACTGGTCCATGTGGCTGCGTATATAGTATCGATGGTAGTGATGTGCGTCATATTCGGCAGATTTTGGATAGAGACAACCGGCATGTCCGCCAAGGATATAGCTGGACAGCTCAAGGGTTCTGGACTGCAGGTGCCTGGCTTCAGGAGAGATCCGAGAGTCATTGAGAAGATCCTCGAGAAATATATTCCAATGATAACCATACTCGGCAGCATATTCGTAGGCCTTCTCGCGGCATTTGCGGATTTGACAGGAGCGCTTGGGACGGGAACAGGAATACTGCTTACTGTGGGTATACTGCACAACATGTACGAGACGATGAAGAGGGAGCAGATGTTTGAGCTCTACCCCGCCCTCAAGAATTTCGTGGGGTAATGTGATAGAATGATAGTTGTGATGGGACTTCCTGGCGCAGGAAAAACAACTGTTCTGCAAGGAGCAATTGCAGGTCTTGGGGAGTGGAAAGTCCTCAACTACGGAGATTCGATGTTTGAGATAGCGAAGGGCAGGGGGCTTGTGAGCCAGAGGGATGAAATGAGGAAACTTCCGGGCAAAGAGCAGCAGAAAATTCAGAAGGAGGCTAGCGAGAAACTGGAGAAAGTAAAAGGTAAGGTCATACTTGACACGCACTGCTCTATACATACCTCCAAAGGCTATATGCCGGGACTTCCTTTTGAACAGCTTGGAAAGCTTCATGTTGACCAACTTGTGTTCGTATCGGCACCTGCTAGGGATATTCTGGGCAGGAGGCAGAGGGACACGACAAGAAAGAGGGATATGGTAACCATTGAGGAGATAGAGCAGGACATACTTGTGAATACCGCGTATCTCTGCGCCTATTCCGCATTCAGCGGTGCAATGGCGAGCATAATAATGAATAGCGACGGCAAGCTTGGTGATGCTGTGAGCAAGCTGAAGGAGATTATAAAAAGGGCTGGTGAGGAGTGAACATGGAAGACCAAACTGTTGCTTTCTTCATTATAACGGCGACTGCAATAATTTACTCAGCCCTATCCCTGTACATAACGCGCACCCTTGGGAACAGGAAGAGGGTTAAGGAAATTCAGGAAGAGATGAAGAGGATAGGCGATGGGCTGAAGAAGACAGACGGCACGGAAGCCAAGAGGAAGGAGGTGGAGAAGGAGCAGGAGAAGATTCCAGGTCTGATGACTGAGAGCATGATTCTGCAGTTCAAACCCCTGGTGGTAATACTGCCGATATTCGCGGTGGTAAGCTACTTGGTTAAAACATTCTTCCCGTATTTTCAAATTAAGCTAGGTTTCTCAGTCCCGACCTTCCCTTACTACTGGATGCTTCTAAGATTCGATCTGAATAGTTTTCCAAACTGGAGGGACGAGTTCGGGACGTTTGGTTGGTTTATTCTCTGCCTTGTATTTTCTGGTATTTTTATTCAGTTGATCACTGATGCTTTTGAGAAAAGAAGAAAGGGTAGGTGATGTGTATGTTGCCAAGATTCAGGTCAAAATCCGTAAGGAAGATCGATAGAAAAGGACTCGGCAAGAAAGCCAAGTTCCACTATGTGAGAAAGACTGGGAGAGGAGCTTGCTGCTCAATCTGCGGAGCTGTGCTTGCAGGAGCGAAGAGCCCAAGCAGAATGTTCGGCGGTGCCCTGTGCCCTGAATGTTCATCGTATACAATCAAGCTCGCCGGAAAGATAAAGGGCGGGAATATGAAGCTTGAGGATGTCGATGTTGGCAGAAGGGAGTTTGTGAGGTGTCTGGTGGGACAATGATAATATGCATCTCCGGCCTGTCCGGATCTGGAAAGAACACCGTTGGCGAGATAGTTGCCAAAAAGCTCGGCTTGGCAGAGGTGAAGCTCTCCTTCAAGGATGAGGCGGAGAGGATGAATGTGGACCTCATGAAACTGCAGAGGGAGGCTACGAAGGATGAGAGCTACGATAGGGAGCTGGACAAGGAGATAGTGAGGAGGGCGAAGAAGGGGAACTGCGTGGTCATGACCTGGCTGGGCCCCTGGGTAGTGAAGAATGCGAACCTCCGCGTGTGGCTCAATGTAAGCGAGAAGGAGAGGGCGAAGAGAGTTGCCAAGAGGGATAAGATGACATTCAGAAAGGCTCTCGGGCACATAAGGAAGAGGGATGAGAACAACAGGAGGAGGTATAAGAAATACTACGGGATTGACATCATGGACCACAGCATATTTGATTTGGAGATAAACTCTGATGTTTTCAATCCCCAGCAGATAGCTGGGATAATAATAAAGGCTGCCGAAGCTGAGAGGGCGGCGGGGAAGAGGTGAGCTTATGGCGATGATTACTGTTGGCAGTATTTGCATTAAGAATAGAGGCAGGGATGGGGGCAAGAAATGCGTTGTGATGAGCCTTGTTGATGCCAACTACGTTGAGATTCTATGCACTTCCAGGAAGAAGAGAAGGAAATGCAACATGCACCATCTTGAACCCATCGGAGAGAACATAGAGCTGAAGGGAAGCGATGAGGAGATTAGAAAACTCCTAGGAGCCTGATGTTGTGTCCGAGATACTGACGAAATATGAGTGCGAGACTGACGGGCAGTATGGAAAACGCCCCGAGCAGCGTAGCATAGAGGAGCTCTTGGAGTCCGGATTTGCGCTTGTTGACAAACCGCAGGGCCCTTCGAGCCATGAGGTTACCTCGTGGGTGAAGAAGATGCTCGTGACAAGGAAGGCGGGACACTCGGGAACACTGGACCCGAATGTGAGCGGATTGCTCCCAGTTGGTCTGAATGGGGCGACCAAGGCTATGGGCTTCATGCTCAAGAGCTCAAAGGAGTATGTGGGGATAATAAAGTTCCACCGTAATGTTGGAAAAGATGAGGTTGAGAGGGTATTCCATAAGTTCAGCGGGGAGATTGAGCAGATGCCTCCGGTGAAATCCGCCGTGAGAAGGGTGCTCAGGAAGAGAAAGGTTTATTACCTTGAACCGCTAGAATTTAATGGAAGAGAAGTCCTCTTTAGGGTCGGATGCGAAGCGGGAACCTATATAAGGAAGCTCTGCTTTGATATGGGAGAGGAACTAAAATGCGGAGCTAATATGCTCGAACTGAGGAGGACTAGGGTAGGGAACCTTGATGAAAACCACGCATCGAAGCTTCAGGACATAAAGGATGCGTACTGGCTGTGGACTGAGAAAGGCGAGGAGAAAGAGATGAGGAGGGTCATACTCCCCATCGAGAATGCGCTTGGTATGCACAGGATTTGGCTGCGCGATTCTACTGTTGAATCGATATGTTCAGGTGCAGCCCTGGCAGCTCCCGGAATTGCAAAGGTTGAGGAGGGGATAGCTGCAAGGGATAACATTGCGCTCATGAGTCTCAAGGACGAACTCGTGGCAATATCAGTTGCCGACGCGAACTCCCGCGAGATCATTAACATGGAGAAAGGTGTTGTTGCAAGAACGATAAGGGTGATGATGAGAAAAGGTACATATCCAAAGTGCTGGTGATGGGATGCCGGGGTGACGGAATCCGGTCAACGTGTACGCCTGGAAATAGTATCCCGGAAGCGTATGGCCTTCACGGGCCTTATGGGTTCAAATCCCATCCCCGGCGTTTATCAAAGAGTGATGGTATGGCAAAGAAAACGGAAAAAGTAGTCGAGAGTAAAGCGGAAGCTCCTAGCACAAAGAAGGAGATAAAGGGAATCGTCAGGATTGCTGGGAGGGATATAAAAGGAGAGACCAAGCTGCGCATGGCGCTCATAAGAGTCAAGGGGATAGGGGTTACCCTCAGCAGCGCCTTGACAAAAATAATATCCAATAAGTTCAACATCTCAAAGAACACGATGATTGGAGAGCTGAGCGATGAGCAGGTTGACATGCTTATGGAGGTAATAAGCAACCCCAACAAGTATGGGATTCCTGAGAGGATGCTGAACAGGCAGAAGGATCCTGAGACAAACCAGAGCACCCATATTATAGGGACTGACCTGACGTTCAGGACGAAGCAGGATATAACGAACTTAAAGGATTTGAACACCTGGAAGGGGTACAGGCACGCCTATGGGCAGAAAGTTAGGGGGCAAAGAACAAGGACAACTGGGAGAACAGGCATGACTGTAGGAGTGCTTAGAAAGACCATGCTTGCGAAGGCAGCAGCGGCAAAAGCTGCAGAGGCAGGAACAGCTACTGCCGAGAAGGCAGCGGAGAAGCCTGCTGCAAAGGTTGAGGAGAAGGTTGAGAAGAAGGAGTGATGAGTTATGGGAGATCCTAAAAAGCTTAAGAGGAAGTACGAGTCACCAAGGAAGATTTGGAGTAGCGCTAGGATAGAGGAGGAGCAGAAGCTCGTGAAGGAATTCGGCTTGAAAAGCATGAGGGAACTCAGAGTCATGCAGATGGAACTTAAGATGATAAGAAGGGAGGCAAGGAGGCTCCTGTCACTTGGAGAAAGAGGAAAGGAGCTGGGAAAGCCCCTGCTTGCAAAAGTGGTAAGGCTTGGGATAGCAAAGCCCGACACGTCTTTGGAGGACCTTCTGTCCCTCACAATAAACGACGTGCTTGAGAGGAGGCTTGAGACAAGGGTTGTGAAGAAAGGGCTTGCCAAATCTATGAAGCAGAGCAGGCAACTCATAGCGCATGGATACATCGCAATAGACGGCAGGAGGGTTTCCTCGCCGAGCTATCTTGTGCCCGTTGATGAGGAGGACAAGGTAAGCTATTACAAAAGTACTGAGTTCATCATGATTGCTAGTAGCAGGACAAAGGAAAGCACGGAGGGTGAGAAAGTTGGCGGAGAAGGAGCAAGTGGAAAAGAAGAGTGAAGAAGTTGCAACTGAAGAGACCGAGAGGATAGCGAGAAGGAAGAGAGAGGAGAGATGGGGAGTGGCGAACATATACTCATCCAAGAATGACACGATAATAACGATAACCGATATAAGCGGTGCAGAAACCATAGCAGTTGGAAGCGGAGGGATGATAGTGAAGGCAGACCGGGAGGAGGGCTCCCCCTATGCGGCAATGCAGGCGGCTTTCAAGGCTGCTAGCAAGGCAAAAGAGAGGGGCGTAACGGCAGTTCATATAAAAATAAGGGCTCCTGGCGGGCATGGAAGCAAGACTCCCGGCCCAGGCGCACAGGCAGTTGTGAGGGCGCTTGCAAGGTCCGGATTGAGGATAGGAAAGATAGAGGATGTCACCCCGACACCTACAGACACCACGAAGAGGCCTGGAGGCAGGAGGGGAAGGAGAGTATAAACCCAGGGTGGTTGTCTTGAAAATTGAAGTTTTGCACTCGAAGGGAAAGGAGATGGAATTCGTGCTCAAGGATGCTACAGTAGCATTCGCAAATGCTATAAGAAGGATTGGCATGTCGCAGGTGCCTGTATTCGCAATAGACTCTGTGACATTCTACGAGAATAGCTCATCGATTTTTGATGAGTATATAGCAAACAGGCTTGGGCTGATTCCCCTCACTAGCGAGGGCTCCCACAAGGAGGGAGAGGAGGTGCTATTATCCCTTGAGGCAGAGGGACCGCGCACTGTGTATTCGAAAGAGCTGAAGAGCTCAAGCGCAAAAGTGAAGTGCGTGCACGATGACATACCGATAATAAAGCTTGGGGAGGACAGGAGGATAAGGCTGGAGGCAAAGGCAAGGATAGGGGATGGGAGGGAGCACGCGAAATTCCAGGCAGGCGTGATATCCTACGGTTATGACACGAATGACAAGAAGGATTTCAGGTTCAAGGTTGAATCGTTTGGGCAGGTGAGCCCAAAAACAATGCTGCTGAAAGCAGTTGAAATACTGGAGGGAAAATGCGGGGAGTTGAACTCCCAGCTGAAAGAGGTGTAATGCGGGGGTGGCAGAGCCAGGTCAAATGCGCAGGACTGAGGAAGAAAAAACTTCAGAACTCCTGTGCCTTTAGTGGCTGCGTGGGTTCAAACCGAAAGGTTGCCCAAAAATCCCATCCCCCGCATTTTTTGGTGATTTGATGAAAAGAGGCCCGGAAAGCAAAAGGACGCTTGAACTTGTGAATCTGCTGAGGAAGAAAGCGGTGGAGAACAAGTCCAGCATATGGAAAAAGGTTGCTGAGAGGCTCTCGGCGCCTGCTAGAGGAAAAACTGAGGTGAACCTTTATACGGTAGACAAGCACAGCAAGGAGGGCAGCACTGTAGTGGTACCGGGCAAGGTTCTTGCAAATGGCTCGCTTGGGCACAAGGTCACTATAGCCGCATTCAGTTTTTCAGCAAGCGCGGCAGAGAAGATAAGAAAGGCTGGCGGCAACTGCCTGCCACTTGAGAGGATTGTTGAGAAAAACCCTGCAGGAAAGGGAATTATTTTGATGGAGTGAGCAAAATGAAGATCATAGATGGAACTAACCTCGTGCTTGGAAGGCTTGGAACAAGGATCTCCAAGTATCTGCTGAACGGAGAACAGGTCGTGGTGATTAACTCTGAGAATATAGTGATAGTTGGAAGCACTGATATGATTGTGAAGAGATACTGGAACAGGAGGCAGAGAAAGGACAAGGCAAACCCGGAGCACTCCATGCACTGGTCCAGAAGGCCTGATCTTTTTGTGAAGAGAGGCATAAGGGGAATGCTGCCCTACAAGAGGGCAACGGGAAGGAAGGCCTACAAGCTGCTGAAGGCGTATATGGGCGAGCCTGCGCAGTTCAAGAATGCTGTGAAGGAGGACATGTCGGATATCAGCTGCACAAATGTGAAAAGCAGGTATGTTTACATAGGAAAGGTTTGCGAGAGGTTGGGTTATAACAAAGGTGTTTAGATGGTGAAAGCTAAGAGCGTTAAGAAGAAGATTGTGGCGAAGGTAAAGCCGAAAAAGACGGCTGAGAAAAAGCCGAAGATTATAGTTACGAGAGGAAAGAGGAAGGAGAGCGTGGCGAGGGCTTATGTGAGCGAGGGAAAGGGAGTTGTGAGGGTAAACGGGATGTCGCTTGATGGAATCCAATCCAGTTATATCAAGGATATAATCATGGAACCTTTCATAATGGCCGGAGACAAGGCGAAAAACCTTGACATGAAGGTAATCGCAAAGGGCGGGGGCGTTATGGGCCAGGCAGAGGCAATAAGGACGGCAGTTGCCAGGGGGATAGTTGAATTCACTGGCGACGAGGAGCTGAAGAAGAGCATGAAGGAGAGGGACAGGTTCATGCTGGGGGAGGATTCAAGAAGGGTTGAGCCGAAGAAATATAAAGGACCTAAGGCAAGGGCAAGGTTCCAGAAGTCTTATAGGTGATACTATGATGATTCCGGTAAGGTGCTTTACATGCGGGGCTGTTATAGCCCACCAATACGAGGAGTATGTGAAGAGAGTGAAGGAAGGGGAGAGCCCCGACAAGGTTCTGGACAAGCTTGGTTTGAAGAGATACTGCTGCAGGAGGATGTTTTTGAGTCATGTGAACTCAATAGATGAGGTAATAAAGTACGGTAGGCATTAGATTTGCAGGGGCCGTGTGCTAGCCTGGCATGCTTCCGGCTTCAGAAATATTTCTGCCGGAATGGGGTGCCGGCGACCCGAGAATCTTCCTGAGTAACATCAGGTTGAATGGGAATTCAAATCTCGGCGGCCCCATTTTGTTAAGGGGGATTATATGAGTGAATTTTTGATTCAGCAAGAAAAGTACCTTGAAGCTGGTATACATATCGGTACGAAGATAAAGACTCCAGATATGAACCAGTTTATATACAAGGCAAGGCAGGACAGACTTTACGTTCTGGACCTGAAGAAGGTTGATGAGAGGATAAGGGTTGCCGCTAGGTTCATCTCTCGCTACAAGCCAGAGGAAGTTCTGATAGTTGCGTCAAGATTGTATGCGAACAGCTCTGCGAAAAAGTTCTGCGAGCTTGTCGGATGCAAAGTTGTTAATGGGAGATTCGTTCCCGGCATACTCACTAATCCGGCAAGGGAGGATTTCTCAGAGCCAAAGCTTCTTTTCATCTCGGACCCGAAGAACGAGAGGCAGGGCATAAAGGAGGCAAACCGCATGGGCATACCGATAATTGCCCTTTGCGATACGGACAACTCTACGAAGTTTGTGGATTGGATTATTCCGTGCAACAATAAGGGAAGGAAGTCGCTTGCGCTGATTTTCTACCTTCTCGCAAGGGAAGTCAAGAGGACGAAGGGAGAAATTGCTGAGGGAGAGGAGTTCAAGCTGAAGCCTGAGGACTTCGAAGTACTTAAAGAAGAGGAGGAAGAGCAGCAGCCCTCAGACTGAGTCTCTGATACAGTCCTTCTTTAGGAATGGGTCGCTTACGCCGTTGCATATAGTGGAGTTCTTGTTCTTTATTGCAGCATTCTTGTAGCACTCATCCTTCCAGGTCTGCTGCGTTATGCCATCGCATGCGGATGTCGCGTAGGGCTGGTTGTACATCACTATGGTGAAGCACGTAGACTTCCTGTAGGCGTTTTCTATGTTCGAGCATGCGGCTGGATTGTGGGCGGATTTCGCGACATCGAGCACGCAGTTATCTCGCTTGTATTGTTCGGCTATCTTGCTGCAGATTGAAACATCGGCAGTTGCATTGGCAACCTGGTAGTAGCAGTTATCCTTGTCGGTTATGCATTCATAGCAGGTTATGTAGGAGCATATATTCGCATTTCCGCTCTTGAATGCTACATCGGTATAGCAGCGATCCTGGTAAAGGTGCGTGCTTATGTTCAAGCATAGTGAGTAGTTCATGTGCTCACTTGCAAATAGTTCAAGGCAGGAGTCCCTTTGCAGGTAATCCGTAAGCTCGTCGCAGAGAGTATAATTGTTGGTTATCTTTGTCAGGCAAAGATACTTCTGATAAACTACCGAAATCTTTTCGCAGAGAGACGAGTTGGATTCAAGGAAGGCAAAGTATTTGAAGCAGTCATCTCTCAGATTAGAGTCGGATGGCAGGTTGCATAGTTGATAGCTGCCCTTGTTCTTCGCGAAATCAATATAGCAGTTGTCTATAAGCGATATATTATTCAACTCAAGGCAGATGGAGTAGTTGCCCCTCGCCTTCGCCATGCACAGCTTGGAATCATAGCCTGCTGTCATGTTCTCGCAGTATACTGTGTCATCGCCAAGCTCTAGGCGGCACTGCCTCCTCAAGGAGTCACTCTCAATTTTGTTGCATGTCGCTATTCCGACCCGGGGAGCTAGCGTGTGGTAGCAGTCGTCCCTCGTGTTATCTACATTTATTCTCCCGCATAATGAGGAATCATTCAGGTTGATAGCGAATATGAGATTGCAGTTGTCCCTAACCTGAGTCGAGAATATGAAGGAGCAGGAAGTCAGGTTGTTCTTTGTTATTGCGTCATTGAAGTAGCACTTATCCCCATCTGCGGCATCCTTTATATCAGCGCATGAAAACACGGTGACTGGTGTTACATTGGTCTGGTTCGTTGGCTGCTCTGCCGGTGGAGTGTAAGAAACGCAGCCGAAGATGAGCAGAGCTGCCAGCATGAAAGTTACAATTCTGAGTTTCATAGATAGGTTTAAACTGCAACTATTTATTAACGTTTCTTTACGGAGTCAGCTTACCCTCTTATCGTCATCTAGCTTTTGGCTATCAGCAATACCTCGTATCATCACTGGACTTATTATGAAGCCATCAGTTTAAGTATCTGTTTGCGGGGTTATCCCCTTGCCAGTTTTCTGAACTCGACGCTTTGATACGGGTACACTATCCATCTTCTGGTCTCCTGCACGAAAAAATCAGGTTTCAGCTTTGAATGCGGCTTGTAGTGCAGCGTTGCTATCCTGATGCTTTTGGCGTGTTTCTCCAGCAATTTTTTTGCCAGCATGAGAGTCTCGCCTGTATCCGCCACATCGTCAACAAGAAGCACATTGCCGCGAATAAGTTGAAGGGGCGGTTTTTGGCTTACCACCGGCTCTCTTCCCCGCTTATCACCCGTGTAGTAATCTATCTTGAATGCGTAAAGCTTTTTTACCCCTAGCCTGTCGCTGAGGTAAACAGCCGGCACCAGCCCTCCTCTTCCTATGCCGACTATGCAATCCGGCTTGAATCCGCTCTTTATGATGCGGGCAAGCTTGTCGCACATCTCCTCGATTTCGGAAGCAGTGAGCCGCAGGTATTTCATATGGCTAGCCTCATTTGATGGAAGTATAGCCCCGGTCGGATTCGAACCGACGTGGGTGGGTCCAAAGCCCACCATCTTACCAGGTTTCATCAACCTCTTGGCCACTAGATGACGGGGCTGCTTTTAAGAATTTGAATTTCAGGGTTAATATGCTTTACCCACGTATACTACCTGCTCCGCCTTCTTCCCGCACCGGATGCACTTCCCCTTTGGCTTTTCCTCTTTTCCAAGTGGGGTTCCGCGTATGTCCCCTCCAACTGTATCGGCTTTTATGTTATCGGCGCATTCCTCGGAGCCGCACCACTCAACCTTGACCAGCCCTCCTTGCTCATCGAGCAGTTTCTTAAGCTGCGCCATATCATTCGCCTCGGATATGTGCTCCTCGAAGAACTTCTCCGCCCTCTTTGCAAGGTTGCTCTGGATTTCCTCTGAAAATTTGGTTATCTTCTCAACAAGCTCGCTCTCCTTTATGGCGGCCTTCTCCCCGGTATCCCTCCTAACAAGCACGAGCTGATTCTTCTCGATATCCTTTGGCCCTACCTCGATTCTTATCGGGACTCCCTTGAGCTCCCAGTAGTTATATTTCCAGCCCGGGGTGTGCTCTGCCCTGTCATCAACCTTTGCGCTTATGCATCTGCTTTCAAGAAGCTTCTTTATTGAGTTTGCTTTCTCCATTACCTTCTGATCCGAACCCTTGAAGTATATGGGAATGATGACGGCCACGAGCGGTGCGATGGAAGGCGGCAGTATCAGGCCTTTGTCGTCACCGTGAATTGCCACAAGAGCACCGAAAATCCTCCATACTGCAGGGCCGTAGCAGGTCTGCCATGCATGCTTCTCATCGCCCTTCTTGTCAACGAACTTTATGTTGAATGCCTTTGAGAAGTTCTGCCCCAGGAAATGCGTTGATGGCAACTGTATCACCTTTCCGTCAGGCATTATGCTGTCGGCGGCATAGGTGCTAACAGCACCCTTGAACTTGTCATGCTCCGGCCTCTTGAAAAATATGAATGGAATTGCGAACTCCTTCAGGACATTGCAGGTAGTGTCCCTATCCTCCTCAACCTGCTTCTCAGCCTCCTCCTTGGTCTCAAAAACGTCATGGGCCTCTGTCCAGTAGAACTCCCTTCCCCTTATGAAAGGCCTTGTCGACTTTCCTTCGAACCTCCAAACCTGGCAGCTCTGGTATATCTTGTAAGGCAGATCCCTCCATGTCCGTATCCAGAGGGAGAACATTGAGTACATGGCAGTCTCGGAAGTCGGCCTGAGGGCAAGCCTCTCGGAGAATTTGGTGTTGTCGCTTCCTCCTTCCGTTACCCAGAATACGTCTGCAGAGAAACCCTCCGCATGCTCCGCCTCCTTCTTGAAATATGATTCCGGAACAAGAGCCGGGAACCAGGCAGGCTCGTGCCCTTTCTTCTCAAGCTCTCTCTCGACTATGCAGTACATATTCTTCATAGTTCTGACAGACCAGGGCATGTGGGCGAGGAACCCCTTCACATTGTATCTTATGTCAGCTAGCTCTGCCTCCTGGATTACCTCAGTGTACCACTCCGAGAAGTTGCTCTTTTTGTTTTTCATAGAACATGATTAATTCTCCAGTGGGGTATAAAAATGTATAATCAGGAAAGGATTTTATATACCAAATGTGAAAAGAGATAGGAGCTGTTGATATGCCGGTATTTATAGACCCCAGAATCTGCGAGAAGCAGCAGATATGCGATTTGATGAACGTATGCCCGAGGAATGCTATTTACCAGGATAGGAAGGGCACTGTTGAGATTGACAACGATAAGTGCACGGCGTGCATGCTGTGCGTGAGGGCATGCCCGTACCTCGCAGTGAAGCTTGCGAAAGATGATAATGAGCTTGGAGATTTTATAAGAAAATCAAAGAAGGCGAAGTTCAACAGGAATGCTCACATAGCCAAGATATACGGCAGCAGGCCAGGCAGGATGGGCAAGGTAGTGCTCAATGATTCGAATTTCAAGAAGAAAATTGGCTCCAAGGTACCAACTCTGGTCAACTTCTGGGGTGCGCACAGCGGAGTTATTGCTCCTTTCCTGAAAAATATTGAAAAAGGCTACGGGGAGGAACTCAAGGTTGCTTACATAAAAGTTGCGGACAATCCAAAGAGCAGGAAGAAGTACTCGATAACTTCAACTCCAACACTTATAATTTTCAAGAAAGGGAAGGAGATTGGAAGGCTGGAGGGAATCAGGCCCAAGGAGACTCTAAAGGTGTGGCTTGAGATGAAGCTGAACCCTAAGATTTGGTGAATGAACGCCTCAGCCTTGCTGCAATGTAGAGGAATGCGATCAGAATAAGTGTTATTAAAGCTGCTTCTGTTATGCTGAATGAGTTCATTAGATTCATATTCGCCGCAAGCGCAAGCACTGGGTAGTTCAGCGCAAACATCAGCAATGCGGACTGCCCGAAGTCTGAAAGTATTGCCGAAGTTATTCTCTTCACCTCAACGAGCCAGTATACCCCGACCATCAGCAGGATGGAAAAGCCTGATGAGAGGATTACGAACGGGAGATTGCCTATCCACCTGTCGTAAGTGATGAACCTGCTCAGGATAAAGCCTGCGAGCAGGAGGATTATCCCTGCCCTGATGAAGACGGGAAGGGACTGCCTCCTTTTCTTCATTATGAGCTCGCCACTCATATACCCCAACAGCACAATTCCGCTCATGGGAACTGAGCCGAGAATGCCACCATTGGGGAATGCTAAAGCCAGTGAGTAGATCTCGGGTATTGAGGTGATGTAGGAGTAGCATAGCCCTATGACGACTATGGAGAATACTTTCATCTTCCGAGAGAAGCATTTGGGAATGAAGAACAACGAGAAGATGCCTGCCAGGCTTATTGTCTCAAGCACCCACCATACTCTCTCTGCGAAGGAGATAAGTAGGATATCGAGCAGGAGACCTATTACGAATATCTTTGCATACCTAATTATCACATGCTTTACTGCGTCATCTTCGCTCTCCGATTTCTTCCTTTGCGAGATGGAGAGGTAGGTGGAAACTCCTGATATGAAGAGGAAGAGCGCAATTGCCATATCCCCGATTGAGATTACGCCCCTTACTTCGTAGTTGAGGAATGGAACCGGCGAAACTGGGAAGATGTCTACGAAAAAGTGCAGTGTTACCATGAATAGCACTGCTATTCCCCTGTATACATCAACCCATTTGTATCTCATCTACCCACGTTAGGATAAGGCAAGAGGCGTATTTATTGATTTTGAGCTACTGTTCCCCGCTAGGCAGTTTTGGTTAATGTTATTGTTATCCCCTGCCCCTGCAGAGTCAAAGTACTGCCGCTCAGCTGGTAATAGTACTGGAAAGTCGCCCCGGCATAGCTCAGCGTTAATATATTTCCCTGAACCGTATACACCCCGTAATAGTAATTTGGACCATCAAGCAAGGTGTAATAGCCATCTGCACCAAGCGTCAGGAGAGTTTGCGTATACGGATTGTACCACTGCCCCACGAGCTGGTTCGGGGGAGCCTGAGGCTGGACTGGTTGCTGCTGAGGCTGGCTCGGTGCTGTTCCGGGCGCAATCGCCGGGGCAGGCGCGTTTGATGCTTCTGGAATCGTCTCGCCAGGCCTGTTGAAAACTATCGCCTTGTTTGAGTTATCGTATAGAACGAGCTTATGCTTCCCCCTCAGGTAGTAGAACGTTGTTGAGTACTCTGGCGAGGGAGAAACTGCGTTGAGAGCTATATACGTCTTGTTCACAGAATACCTTCCGTTTATTGCATGCGTGCTGATGGTCCACCCGAATGTTCCGTCATCATTGAACGTCAATGCCATTTGATTGGCAGGGCTTTCCCAGCTGCCTCTCATCCCTTCGGAGTCAACCTGTCTCTCATCCAAATCCTCCCCGTTATCGCCAACGCTTGCATAAAGACTCTTGTAAACCGAAATTGAAGGGGGGGCGCTCCCGGAAGTTATGCAGTAGATCGGGTCTGTTCCCGCAAGCTCAAACAGCCACATCGCATTGTCATTCACTCTTGAAGCTATGAAATGCAGAGTCTCAAACCTATCCTTCATGTAAACGTGCATGTGCGGTATTGCCTTATCTGAATAGGTAAGCTCGCACTCAGAGACTCCAAGCCCGTCACTCATTACGCATTTCCCTCCGGAGAAATTGAAATCTGCCCTATACTGCACGGTGATTCCCTCTTCGATCTGGCCGCATTCCCAGTTCCTGTTCAAATCATCTTGCGTGAGAGGTGTTAGGGTTGGCTGCTGCCCAACTTTCAACGTTCCGACAACGTAACTGTTCTGGTTTACTAGGTCGGTGAGCATGTCGGCAACCATGTAAGTTCCTGGCTCGAGCAGGTGCCACTCCAGCTCAAAGCCCGCGCCTGTGTTATAAGTAAGCGGCTGGCTCTCCGCCTGGACAAGCCCTGTCTGGGCGAGCTTGTAGATATACGGAGTGAAAACGTCCCCATCCTCCAGAGAGGGCAGATAACCGACAACGGGCTGCCCATCCGGTCCCTGCACAGTTATCTGGACATTTGCAATGCTTCCATTTGACTCGTAGAAGTACAGCTGCGCGTCCGCCTTCTCGTTTCCCCGCTGGTAAACGCCTCCCACCACAAAAAAGTCCTCTGCGGGCCATCTCTTGTCGACCGTTACCCTGTCGCTCCTTGTCCCGTCAGTCAGGCGCATCTCGAAAGTTGAGCTTCTCCCAACTCCCTCGCTTGCCCCGTCAGAAATCCCATAAACCGTTTTTCCGTTTGCGAGTGTAGTGACAGCCCTCTGGCTTATGATGCGCGCAAGCTTCCATTCTCCGTTATCGTAATAGAACTGGAGCCACTGGTTCTTCACAATGTTGGAGCCAAACATGCTATAGGAAAATCTTATCGGTCTTACGAGCGAAGCAACCGGGGAGACTTCAAAATTCGATATGACCGGCTTCGTTGAGTTCATGTTCTCCTTGGCGTAATACGCCGCGAGAAAATCTCTCCATGCCTGCTGGTTGTAAGCGGTTGTTTGCGGGTAGCTATCCGCATTTATCTTTGAATAAATCCATTTCGCAGGCTGGAAGTAGTATGAAACACCGTATGAGCGTGCATGCTTCGGGTGGTTGTAGTCTGCAATCACCGTGCTGTTTATCGCAGTCTGCAACGCCATTGCCGTATCCCCCAGATCGCTATCATTGAACGAGTATGCAATGCCGTTTGACGCAAAATCATAAAGGTCGCCGAAGGAAAATATCCTTTCTTCATCGCTTCCCAATGGGTAGTGGTCTGCATACTGGTGCATCTCCGCAACATCTTTCCATCCTCCGTTCTTCACATGGGCTGTGAGTGCCTCTGCAAAAGCATCAAAAGCCTGCTTGAGCTGCGGAAATTTAGAAAGGTCATAAGCACTCATTGTTGTGGCGTACTCCTTGTCCTGATAGAATTCCCTGAATTTCTCAACCTCCATGGCTGCAAGGTCGCGCGGACTCATTGCAGGTTTTGAAGTAAGACCCCCAATCACCGTTGTATAATCGTAGCTGTAGCCTGGAACGCTCTCCTCCGACGCAACCATATAATCCGCATACTGATAGGTATCAAGCATCACGTCATACTGACCCATGAGGCACATGTCAAAAACAACCACATCCATCTTTCTCCCGAGCTTCTGGTTTATCTCCGTAAAAGCCTGGCGCATCTTTCCAAGGCTCATGCTTGTGTTATGGACATCGTCCTGCAGCATTCCTGTCCATCCACCTCCGTGATTCCAGATAACTACTGCATATTTCTTTGCAGGGTACCTGTCAACAGCCCAAGAAACAAAGTTGTAAAGCGTGTCAGGGCTCCCCATGTCCGGATTTCCAATGTCTTCCAGTATCGGGGAGGTCATATTCTGCCCGTTACCCGCTCCCACAAGAAACCTCCTCGCACCGGTCCACCCTCCTTCACCTGCGTAGTACCCCCCGCGGGCCATCTGGACCACAACATTAACATTGTTGGTGGAGCCGCCTCCTCGCTCCATCTCAAGAAAATCCGAAATTGCATCCTGTTCTATGTTGTTGTTTCCATCCATGTAGACAATATACGTCCATTCCGGCTGCGTTGGGAGCAGGTTTCCAACTCCGCTGGTCTGATTAGAAGAGACCAAGTCCTCCAGATTCTTGTAGCTCAATCCGCAGCAGCCAGTGAGAAAAAGCAGGACTACTAGCGTATATATGAGACAACGATTTATCATATCACACCTTTTATGAAAGCCAAAGAAACTCCGGCTAGTATAAAGAATGCACTACTGCAGGAATTAATGCTCGGTATACCCAAGCCGCCAGTAAGGTTTCCGAGGATTCCAGTCGCTTGAGTATTATTCTTGTTATCCTGCCCGCCTATCGCGGGGTTCACCGGAGGCGTTATCGAGCCACCAGCAGCCTGGTATGTCGACAAGTCCACGCTTATAGATTTGAAGTCGACGTATGTTTCCTGGTTAGGGTAGACCTCTGCCTGATGGATGAGGAGGCCTGTATTAACATCATAAATCAGCCTGAACTCAGCAGTATCCTTCACCTCAAGCATCACGGCATCCCATACTTTTCCAGTAGCGTCTTGATATGGTCCTTTGGTAGCTGTGAAGGGTATATTGCCAACACCCTTAATGAAAACATTTACCTTATCGCCGGTTTTCATATTTTGAAGTGCTTTATCGTTATACCAGAACGCCCCCAAAGCATCATTCGGGCCGTAGCTTGAGGTGTTTATTATGGTGTAACCTGAAGTGGGCTCCCTGAAGGTAGTAGTTACTAGGACATTGCCGTTGTTCTCGCTGTCAACTTTTTCTACGATATCCATCCTAGCCCCGGAGTTGTACTCTCCTCCCTTTTTGAATGCCCCGATACCGTCATAATAGGCAGTGACTCCTGTCTGGACCCACCCGGGATGTGCCGCTATTTCGTGGAGAAGTAAAATGAGGACAAAGCACAACTTAATAGATTTATTTACAGTTCTCACAGACTAATATTAGACTTATTTAAATATTAATATAGCTCTCTCGTTATCAATTCTCAACAACTACTTGCGTTTGCACCAGATCTATCCAGGGGATTCTGAATGGGGATTCTGCTTTGAGACACCCGCAGTTAATCCGATAATTACTGGCAGCAGTGGAAAGGTTTGCTGGTGTAGGATGGATCCGCAACTCTATTCGCACCACACTCGTCTGGCAGGTTTTGGACTACAATTGGCATTATTTGACCGCCAGGACTAAGCCACTCGTTGGACCACTCGCCTCCGCTTGGGATGGTGATTGCTTCAGCATGGCATGCGCCATAAAGTTGCGGTATGTCACACAAAGTCTTGTTTTCACTCTGGCATTGCGCCATAGAATCATCTATTGACTCTGCACTATTTGAAGAGGTGTCTATGCAGAAAGCCCCTACCCTTGTCATATCAACAGGACATGGAAGCTGGGCAATAGTTACTGCTGGACCAGGATTCCCTTGGGATCCTTGCGATCCGGCTGGCCCAGTATCTCCTTTTGGACCTTGGGGTCCCGCCGAACCTGTATCGCCTTTAGGTCCCTGAGGTCCTACGTCACCTCTTGGGCCTTGGGGCCCTATGGCTCCAGTATCCCCCTTTGGGCCCTGAGGACCAGTATCGCCCTTTGGACCTTGAGGACCTGTAGAGCCTGTCTGAGTGCAACCAGCAAGAAATAACACTGCTGCAACCAATAAGACAATTAAGAGCATTCTCATTATCTTCACCCCAAATTATTTAGTTAAGGCTTTTAATATATGCGTTGTCATGATAATCCTTTATAAGATAAATACATGGGGCCAAAGCCGATTAAATTTGAGGTTTTTATGGGCTTTACCTTCTTGTGAAAACAAATAACTCATCAATTGTCGTTTTTAGTGCTTTGGCTACATCATGAGCCAGTTTAAGAGAGGGGTTGTATTTTCCGGCTTCAAGAAAAACAATGGTCTCCCTCCTCACGCCGACCTTCTGCGCAAGCTGCTCCTGGGTCAAATCGTACTTTGCTCTGAACTCCTTTATTCTTGTCTTCATTTGAACACACTACTCCGCAGCCCCTTTGTGGCTGAGATAGAAGTAAGAGCCCATGAGAACTATTGCAGACAGCAGGATTATCGCCCCACCGACCTGCCCCGCATTAAGTCCGGCACCGCCAGACTCCTCGAGGGAGTCGCTGTACCACATCAACGCCAATGCGATGTATATGGAAGCTAGGTATGCGTAATACCCGGCTTTGTGCATCAACTTCACTGTCATCTCGTCCTTGGCAGGGAGACCCGCTCGCATATTCCTCGTCCTATCCACCAAAAGCCAAGTGGCGCTTATCACCAAAAAGAGTATTATCAGAATGTTCAGGGATTCAAACAAATTGATACGGCCCATGTTTGTTACCCAAAGAACCAAAGTCGCAAGCACTAAGGCAGATACAACGAATCCAGCAATAATCACGGTCCTATCCTTCCCGATACGCTTGGGTTTATTTTTTATATTCGTTTTCATCACACATCACCTCTTCTGTTGAAATTCCAGGTCAACACGATCTGGCTCGCTGCCATAAAGAAGAAAATGATGCTTAGGACAGCTTCGGTACCGAGCTTGATAGTCGTGAATTCGTTCGCTAACATCAGCAAAGCTATAACTATGAAAGTAAACCGCCAGGAATAGGCAAGTGCAGCCATATCAATTTTCTTTGTCCTCTCATCTATTATGTCCTCCTTCCTGAACTGAATTGCTATGCCAACGAAAAGCATTGCTACCCCAATGGACATTATATACGGGGCAGTCTTTGCATCAACATATCCAGGAACAGAAAGAATGACTCCTCCAAGTATCACTATGGCGGCAAAAAATAAAACGCGCAGCGAGCGTTTCTTAATGTTTGTAGCTTCCACTTGTCCCACCTCTTTGTTATTTATTTTTAACTATTTGTTATCTTAATATAACTTTATGTTAGAAGTATATAACATTCTGGTATATAAGGCTTTCTGTTTTCTAGAGAAAATAGTTATTCAAGTCAACAACAGATTTAGTCTAATTTGAAAATAGGAGTGGGGCAGAGGGATTTGAACCAGAGGAACCCCTTTGGTTCCCTCTACCCTCCTGCTTTCTTTCAGATTCCATAAAATCATCTCTTCTTTTTAGTTAAGATTTTTTGTTCCTTGGTTGCAAGAAGAATAATAAGAATACAAAAAACAGATAATACAGGGGTTCATTTAATCCATACCCTAAGAAACCTAGAAATCCGATAAAGCCCAAGTACCAATTTAAGTTTACTTTTT
>Ga0315277_10002598_pt1 | contig 25091 bp, 28 predicted proteins | sample YL17G05_15_MG_FD_203695 | JGI IMG/M metagenome (GOLD analysis project Ga0315277, IMG submission 203695) | Sediment microbial communities from Yellowstone Lake, YNP, Wyoming, USA - YL17G05_15 | ecosystem: Environmental > Aquatic > Freshwater > Lake > Sediment | place: USA: Wyoming | collected... | reverse complement strand
GCGGCGGAGCCAAGGATCTGCAAGCAAAGGTAATCGACACGATAAAGGGGCAGATGCTCATCGCAGAGTTGCTCGTCGACTGCCGTGATGCCATGGGTTCTAACGCTGTAGATACGATGGCTGAAGGCGTGGCTCCGATGACCGAACGCATAGCAGAGGGAAAAGCGTGCCTGCGCATAATTTCCAACTTGGCAGTGCACCGCCTGGCGAGAGCATGGTGCAACGTGCCGAAAGAGTCGGTAGGAGGCGAAGAAATCGTAGACGGCATAGTAAACGCCTATGCATTCGCAGCAGCAGACCCTTACCGTGCAGCTACGCACAACAAGGGTATTCTGAACGGCATAATAGCGGTTGTACTGGCAACTTGCAACGATCACCGCGCAATCGAAGCTGGAGCGCATGCTTACGCGGCGAGAAACGGTCACTACGCTCCCCTTTCCACTTGGGAGAAAAACCAAAAAGGCGACCTAGTAGGCTCGATTGAATTGCCGATGGCCGTAGGCCTCATTGGCGGAGCCGTGCGAACTCATCCCATAGCAAAAATCGCCGTGAAAATTCTAGGCGTGAAAACTGCCAACGAGCTTGGCGAGGTCCTAGCTGCAGTCGGTTTAGCCCAGAACCTCGGCGCACTAAGAGCTTTGGCAAATGAAGGCATCCAGCGGGGACACATGTCACTTCACGCGAGAAACATGGCCGTGGGAGCAGGCGCAACAGGCGAATTGATCGACGTGGTCGCCGAGAAGATGGTTCAAGAACGAAAAATCCGAATGGACAGAGCAAAAGAACTAATCGAACAGCACAAGACACCCGGAAAAGTCTAAAAGACGAGCAAACCGCATCTAGATTCGGCGAGAAGATGAAAATAATTCTCGGACCAGCATCCAAGCAGCTAGGGGAAAAGATAGCCCAGCTTCTGAACGCACAAAAAGTGCCAGTCGCCTTCAAGAGCTTTCCCGACGGTGAATCCTACATAAGGTTAGAAGCCGACGTGCGAAACGAAGAAGCAGTCATCATTCAAACGACGAGCCCGCCGCAGGACCAAAAACTCATCCAGCTAGCATTGATGGCAGACGCAGCAAGAAGAAACGGAGCAGAAAAAGTGAAAGCCGTCGTGCCATACTTAGCTTACGCACGCCAAGACAAAATCTTCCTGCAAGGCGAAGCCCTAAGCATCGAAACAATCGCGAACATGCTTAAAGTCGCCGGCATCGACAGTCTAATCACAGTCAACGTGCATCAGGAAAAAGCTCTGAACAATTTTCCATTTCCAACCAAGAACATATCAGCAATACCCACGCTGGCCGAATATTTCAGGCACAGAGGCATCCAAAGGGCCTTCGCACTCGCTCCAGACGAAGGCGCAATACACATTGCCGAACAAGCTCAACAGGTGCTGAAAGGCGAATGCGGATACATGGAAAAACAGAGAGACCGCTACACGGGACAAGTCAGCATGGAAAAAGGATCACTTGACGTTAGGGGCAAGACCGTCATAATCTTCGACGACATAATCAGTACCGGTGGAACGATCATAGCTGCTGCCAAGATCCTGAAGGAACTCGGAACGAAGACGATTTATGCATCCTGCGTTCACCCAATCTTAATCGGAGACGCTGAAAAGCGCATACTCGACTCGGGAGTAGCAGAAATTGTCGGCACCGACAGCGTGCCAGACCATGCCAGCAAAGTGTCTCTAGCACCTCTGATAGCCAAAGAGCTGCTCAGCTGAAGGAACATTAACTTGGCAAAGCTCTTCTTCGTACTCTCAGGCGAACACGAGAATCTTCCTGCCGCTGAGCTGAAGGCAATACTTGAAGCTGAAGGCTTTGCCTATGAAGTTCTGGAGAAACTTGACCAGGTCATCAGGCTTGAAGCCACGTTAAGCTGCGTGGAAGACGTGAAGCGCAGAGCGGCCTTCACTAGGCTCTGCTGCTTGGAACTTTTCAAATGCGAAGCAGAAACAAGCACGATAATCAGAAGCATGACAGCCGCAAGCTTAGATGAAGTCTTGGCAGAAAAAGAAAGCTTCGCAGTTCGCGTGAAACGCGTGAGAAACTATGCCCCGAAAACCGATTGCATGACGCTTGAAAGAACACTGGGCAAACTCATACTAGACAGGAACACCAAGGCAAGGGTTAACCTGAAAAACCCAGATAGAACATTCTTCGGGATTCTGACAAATGACAAGTTTGTTTTCGGAGTGAAGCTTGCCGATATTCCGGCAAAACCTTTCGTTGAGAGACGACCAAGAAGAAAACCATTCTTTCATCCATCAGCAATGCAGGCGAAACTTGCAAGGTGCATGGTAAACCTAGCTAAACCCCGAGCCGGAGACCTTGTCCTTGACCCTTTCTGCGGAACTGGAAGCATGCTTATCGAAGCTTCCCTCATCGGCTGTCGCATTTTGGGCCTAGACATTCAAAGGCGTATGGCACGCGGAACCATGCGGAACTTGGCACATTTCAAAATCAAGCCAGAGGGCATCATCGTTTCTGATATGAGAAGCCCGCCATTAACAAAGATTGATTGTGTAGCAACTGATCCACCTTATGGAATATCTTCAACCACTCTGAAGCGAACCACAAAGCAGATAGTCGAGGAGTTCTTGACCGCTTTTGATGAGTTGCTGAGCAAAGGTAGGCGGATCTGCATGGCGTCGCCAAAAACGTTGAGAATCGGACAGATAGGCACGGCGCTAGGCTATAAACATCTAGAGTCTCATTTTGTATATGTTCATAGGAGTTTAACAAGAGAAATAGTGGTGTTCGAAAAGGGGTAAGCCATGAGCCTGCACGTGATTTTCCTAGGCACTGGAGGAAGCGTCCCAACAACTAGCAGAAACTTGCCAGCCATCCTGATTCAACGCAAGGGCGAGCAGATAATGTTCGACTGCGGCGAAGGCGTACAAAGACAGATGATAAGAGCAGGAGGCGGCTTTCACCGAAAAATGAAAATCTTCGTGACACACATGCACGGCGACCACATTCTAGGCCTGCCAGGACTACTGCAAACCATGGCTCTGCTTGATCGAGAAAGAAAACTTGACATCTACGGACCGCTTGGCATAAGACAATTCTTGGTATGCATCAAGGAAACGGTACAGTTTGCCCTGACCTTTCAGGTTGAAATTCACGAGATAAGCGAGGCAGGCACTGTTTGCGAAGAAGGAGAATACGCCATCGAGGCAGCATGGGCAAATCACGTGATTCCAAGCTTGGCATATGCTTTTGTGGAGAAGCCCAGACCTGGAAGATTCTATCCTCAGAAGGCAAAAGCCTTGAAAATCCCCGAAGGGCCATTATGGTCAAAACTTCAACAAGGACGTGAGGTCAGACTTCGCAGTGGAAGAATCGTGAAACCCAATGAGGTCGTTGGCCCAGCCAGGGAGGGAAGAAAGATCGTCTACACAGGAGACACAAGACCTTTCAGAAACTTTGCGAAACTTGCTGCTGGCGCGGACCTACTTATTCATGATACGACTTTGGACGATGACTTGGCTGAAAAGGCGAAGGAAGATGGTCATTCGACCCCCAGCCAAGCTGCTAAGGATGCAAAAGAAGCCAAGGCAAGGCAGCTGATTCTTACACACATCAGTGCAAGATATGATGATGCAAGCATACTGTTAAGGCAGGCGAAGAGAATTTTCAGGAAAACACAAGTAGCGGAAGACTTCATGAAAATAGAGATTCCATTTACACAAGCTTAAGCGAACAACTGCTTCAGCCTCTGCAGGCTTTCTTCAACGCGCTCCACAGACTCGATGACCAGTGTCCCGTTGTAGGAGAATTTCTTCAACAGACTTGCGATACTGTTCCAATCAACCGTGCCACAGCCTATGCCTAGATGCTGGTCACTTTTCCCGTCATTGTCGCTCAGATGCAAATGCACGATTCTATCCGCAAACGTGTTGAGGAAATGCTCCGTTTGACAGTTGACGTTTGAGTGCCCCACATCCAAAACCATACCAATATCTTCGTTAACCTGCGCAAAGAATCTCTCGAAGTCCTCCACACTCTTCATCAGGAATGGGTAGGGCTCAGGCACATTTTCTATGGCTATTTTCACTCCATATTCTCTTGCGATCTTAGCTAGAGCTCGTGCAGTTTTCAAGTTTTGAAGCCAATCCATACCTGGGTAGAACGAGCTGATTCCGGTTTTCGATCCAGGATGAAAAACCCACATGTAAGCGTCCAGAGCCTGAGTGTGCATAATGGATTGTTCAAGCCTTTTCACCATGGCTCTAAGCATATGCGCTGATGGAGAAGCTATGTTCACATCTGCGAAAGGAGCATGCACCGAATACCTTAGGCCGCGAGAAACTCCGACTTCTCTTAAGACCGAAACTCTTCGCTTGTTCAACGCATGAAAACCATCATCAACAACCTCAACGTATTCCACTTCAGCCTTAGCTAGGCGGTCAATCATTTCGCTAAAAGGCTCACCTAAACAATAGAGCATCGACAGGCCAAGTTTCGGCAGCGCCATAGGTTACATCCAACCGGGATTAGGCTGAAACTTACCCTAGAAATCCTCACGCTTATAACCTTGCTCAGAAGCTTGCACGTTGCCGATGGCTTCAGTAGTTTCGGCTCAAACTCCCAAAGCTTACGTAAGGTCTGGCCAAGCCAGTGTACGCAGTGGTCCTTTGCTGGTTCGTGCGAAGCCCCAAAGAAATGTCTACAAACTCCTTCAAAGTGAAGTTGGCAAATTCGAAAGTCGGACTTCCATATCTGACACCATTGCACATAGGATCTACGTAAACGAAAAGACAGTTTCCTCCCTGCCAGAACGCCGCTTCATTCGGATAGCCATATTCAGGCCTTGCCAATATTTTGAAGGGCCAGATCTGACATGCCTTGGGTTTCATGTACTGTATTCCACACGCGCATTTATTCCAAGAATTGCTAAGGAAGCTGCATGAACCGTCTTCTCTTCTTTTTATGAACAGCTTGTCTAGGCCTGAGACAGTCTGTTCAACCCCGTAGGTCTTGACGATTTTGAGCCACTCGTGGAAGTTCAAGACTACGCTGTAAAGTTTGCAGCAGTCGCCGCATGCAATGCATCGCCAGCTAGCAATGGATCGCCATGGGACAAACTGCATTTTCTAGGCCACGATGATCTACAGTCTGAATTCGCCTAATTAACCTATTTGCAGAAAGAACCGAGCTTTTTCAGAATTTCTTCAGGGATGTTTGTGGCCTTTCCGGTTTGTTTGTCAGCTGCTACGGCTACGATGTAACCTGTTGCAAGCAATAGCGCTGTTTCCTTGTTGAAAACCTTGAACTCGAACTTGACTGATTTCTCCTTCAACTCCCCTATCGCCAGTTCCACCTCGAGAAGATCGTTGAACCTCGCTGGCTTCTTGTATTGGCAGAAGGCTTCAACTCTAGGAAACCAGAGTCCCCTCTTGCCCATATCGGAAAAGCTGAAGCCTAAATGCCTATAGAACTCCTCTTCAGCCCTTTCGAAGAACCTGAAATAGTTCGAATAGTGCACAACTTGAGCCGCGTCAGTGTCGGCCCAAACTACCCTGAAGGAAGTTCTGAAAGCGCACGAAGACATCGAATTTCACGGGCTCATGCTTTTCTGTACAGGTACAACGTGTGAGAGGGATATCCCAGTGTCTCATTTTCACAGTAATTTTCAGTCCTGAAGGGTTTCCAACCGACAATCTCATAATCATGCGAAACTACTCGAACACCACGCTTGAGTTCAGACTCGAGTTTCGGTTTGATCTTTTCGTTTGCGCTTGTCGTCAAATACAAAAAGATGACGTCTGCTGACGTCAGATCCACACTGAACATGTCCCCGTTGACTATGGTTATCCTGTTTTGGAGGCTTTGCTCATAGACCGTGCTCAAAGCTCTCTTTACAAGGTCTTCGCGTAGCTCAACGCCCACAGCCCTTGCCCCAAAATCCTTTGCAGCCATTATCACGGTTCTACCGTCTCCACAGCCTAGGTCGAAGAACACCTCTCCAGCTTTCAATTCTGCCAGATTAAGCATTCGCTGAACTACTTGCGGCGGGGTCGGCACGTACGGCGCGATATACAGCCTTTTTCTGCCTCCAGATTACTTGCCTGTCATTCTCGCCTAACGAAATGTTTCATCCTCTTAAAAGATTTCTCATTGCTTCTAGGCTACGTAGGTGGACCTGTTTTGAGGAGGCGTGGTCGGCTTCCGTGATTCACCGCATTTCACGCAGCTCTGAGTGCAAAGTTCAAGGTATTTTGCCTCGTCTCCAGAGCCCACGGCTTCAGCTGCCCTTTGACAGGTTTCACTTGGCTCCTTGCAACCTTCTTCCTTGCACAGTTCTGATATGGAGAGGCAGATTTCCTGCACGTCCTTCGGGCTGAGCACGGCTCTGTTTGTGCGCACTAGCAGGCAGACTTCTCTTGCCAAGACGCATGTTTTGACGTATTTGATTCTTTCCAGAACCTCGTCACGGAGCCTCTTTCGGCTTATCTCCAAATCGTTAGTCTCCTACAACAAGAAAGCACTTACGCACAAATAAGCAACCATTCATTTAAGAGTTTTCGTAAGTCAAAGCAGGACTTGATGGCGCACACCGCACCGGGTTTAATCGACTGCAGGATAGAGTGCACATGGAAGACGCACGCACACTACAGTCTGCTCAAACGAAGAGCGCAGCGGGCTTCAAGCATACCGCGCGTGAGGAGCATTCTCCCACAAAACGTCAGCGCTCGGCTTCACACGAGATTCAACCTTCCGCCTTGGGATCGTAGCGTTCCATACGAAAGTCACTTAACGGCCAACATAGTCGCACATTGCGAAAGGTACTCGTGAGGCCCTCAGGACAGGCCTTATCTGGATAGTTGGACTATTGCGGAAAAAGTGCGGTGAACTATACTACGGCCTAGGTATAGGCAGAGTTGCTGATGATCAGAACGTTTCTGGAGACGAACATCTGAACAGCAGAGTCTACCAGAACCTCTTGCTTATTGCCCTACGTTCCGCTTCAAGCACAAGCTCGTAAAACCTGTCACTGAGCTTTCGCTCTTTCTCAAGAACCTCTTCAATGTCCGATGCCTTAACCCTTCGAGCCGACAAAGCAACTGCGGCTGGTTTCCCATACTTCTGAATAAGCCTAGATGCTTGCAACGCGTGCTCCTTCAATTTCTCCTCGGATTTTGCCAGCTTTTCCCCCCTCTTCTCAATGATTGGGTACACCTTTTCTTCCTCAACTCTGACAAGCCCTATTGCATCGGAGCCACAGCGGGGGCATTTCGGCTTGTCTGGCAAGTCCTTGGTCTTCAGCATTTCCATGTAGCTCCAGCAATTAGTGCACAAGTAACTGCTTGTTTCGTCAAGTAAACGTGCCTTTGCAGACTCTATCAACACAGCTCGCATTCGTTCAGGAGGAATCAAATCGGTTTTCATGCTCATCCGCTCAATGCCCAGCCGAGCAATAGGCGTAGCATTCCCGCCATTATCAACCCTCTGCACTGTGATTTCGCCTTCACGAATCTTGCCCAAGACACAAACAAGGTTCTTCAAGTCCAAGTCTTTAGAGAACACTTCCTTCAAAGCTTCTTCATAAATCGGCGTTCCCTCAAAACTCTTGATCAGCCGCTGAAGACTCACGCTGCTGAAATCAGCCCACTTCTCCAACGCTCCAAAACGCCTCGCAACATGAACCATCCGCCTCTTGAATAGACCAGTCTTCACAGTGGCCAGCGTCAAAGCATCTCCAACAGCACGTTCAGACATGGCCTGCATCTCCTCGAACAAGGACACTATCCGAGCCGAGTTAACAGCCCCCATCGTCTGCACGAAAATTCGGTAAGCATCATGCTGCACGACAATACCATATCCGACTCTATCAGAAAGCAGTTCCCCCAACAACTGTGCCAACGCCCTGTTCGTAAGCGAACCGAAGTTAACCTGAATCAGAACGAAGTCCTCCCAATCTTCGACGATGATTCGCTTGTCACTAGGAACGGGAAAACCTGAATTCACATGCTCAAAAGTTTCCTTCAGGGCACGCAGCACCACGTCCCTGTCAGCAGGATACCGCCCACTCAGCTCAGCCGCTATTTCGTCCGGTGAAACCCCATTCTTCACCTCTTCTTCAACGAAGCCTCTGATGGCACCGACTTCCTGCGCCACAGTGAACGGAACAGGAATTTCTTCCCCAATCCAGCTTGGAATAGCCCCAGTTGGATCATCCACAGGCTTGACATGGACTTTTTCCTCAGAAACATGCTCAATAATCCACGGCGAACCCCGAATAATGAACTTCGTTCCTGGCTTACCGTATTCAGCCATAAACGCCTCATCCAAAACGCCAACTGCAGAATCAGTAGACGAGTCTATCACGAGGAACTGTTTCTCTTCAGGAATCATCGACAGATTGTCAAAATAGTATTCGAACAGGGCTTTCGTTTGTCTCGGCTTCAAAACCACCTTGTCCTCAAAAGACACCCACGCCAACCGTGGAAAACGCTGATGCATGTACTTCAGGACCTTTTCAACATCTTCAATGGTCAAATCCTCATATGGGTAAGCATTGCGGAACATCTCCACGATTTCGGTGAACTCAAGCCTCCTGTTCTTAAGCAGCAGCCCAGCAATCTGGTGTGCCAACACATCATAGGGTTTGGGAGGAATATTTACAGGCTCCAATTCCTCTTTCAAGGCTTTATCAGCTATGGCTAAAGCTTCAAGGGTGTCATCAGAATCTAATGCCACGATTATCCCATCTGCCATCCTTCCGATGCGGTGCCCGCTTCTTCCCACGCGTTGAATGAGCCGAGTTGCCTGTCGCGGGCTCATGTATTGAATAACCAAGTCAATGCTGCCAATATCAATGCCCAACTCAAGGGAACTCGTGCAAACAAGCCCTTTAAGCTCGCCACTTTTCAAACCTTTTTCAGCCGCTATCCGAGAAGGTTTTGCCAGAGAACCATGATGTATGGAAACGGGAAAATCGATGTCCCAGACTTTAAACCTGCTTGCCAGAACCTCAGATATTGCTCGTGTATTTGTGAACAAAAGCACGGATTTATGCTTGTTGATGTAGTCGCGAATAATCCTAAGTCTGGCTGCGACTTCCGGATGGGTGTACAATTGCGAGGCCAGCCGCAAATCCGCATCGTCAGGCATTGGGTAAAGAATTTTCAGCCGCATCATCCTTGCGACTGGAACACGTACGATTTCAACGGTTCTGTTCTTTCCAACGAGAAACTGGGCAACCCTATCTGGACTACCGATTGTGGCAGACAGGCCTATCATCTGAAAGTCCGAGCCAATCATGGATCTGAGCCTTTCCAAAGCCAGTGAGAGCTGGCTTCCGCGTTTACTGTCAGCCATCTCGTGCACTTCATCAACTATGACCCAGCGCAGACGCTGCAGATGCTGCCGCATAATCCAACCAGACAATATTGCCTGCAACGTCTCAGGAGTCGTGATCAATATATCTGGCGGGCTTCGAGCCTGCCTGACCCGCTCCTTCGTCTCAGTGTCACCATGTCTGACAGCCAGCTTGATGTCTAGATTATTGCACCACCATTCAAGCCGTTCAAGCATGTCACGGTTCAAAGCCCGAAGAGGCGTAATGTACAAGACCTTAATGCCAGGAACTCCCTGCTGCCCTTGAAGAAGCATGCTCAGAACTGGCAGAAAAGCAGCCTCAGTCTTGCCTGTTGCAGTGGGTGAAATGAGAAGGACATTTTTGCCCCCAAGAATTAACGGAATTGTTTTCTCCTGAGGCTCTGTCGGCCTCATGAATTCCTTCTGCTCAACAAGCCTTCGAACAGGCTTGACAAGTAGCTCAAAGGCATTTTTCGCAGACTTCGACAAGCTTATTTAAACCTCAACCCTCAGAGGAATAAGCATAGAGCCGCAAGTAAAAGCATTTTGGGAGGAGCACGCGCTGATCGTGATCTCAACAGGTTAGCAGAACGTGTAGGATCTTCTAACGTATTCCAGCTTGCAAGGTCACGTAATGTTTTTAGTTGTTTGACATAAAAGTCTGAGCTTGACAGTCATGATCATTTGCGTCCAACGTGTCTAGATCCGATGTTGGAACGGAAGTTTTCTATTCGAAAACAATGGAAAGTTTTTTATCTATCATCATTAGAAACCATGGTATCGAGATAATTCGGAGGAAATCAAATGGGTAAATGTCCAAAGTGCGGAACTGTTGTCTCAACCCCTAAGAAGAAGTGGACGATGGCTGGCCGCCCTGATAAGCAAGGAAAGAGAACTCAACTGGAAATCGGACTGTTTGACTGTCCAAAGTGCAAGAAGCCATTCCGAGAAGTACTAAGCAAGAAGAAGATTTAGACGCAACAAAAGTCAAAGATGACGTAGGCATCAGACTCACCCTCTCTCCCCTATTTTTCAATTTTCACAAACGGAAGCTTTAATGCGAAGAAGCCTAACCATCTAGAATTTACTAAATGGAAGGCGTAAGATGGCATCGACGCATAAACAATTCTGGAAAAACGAATACTTCAAGACGGCAATGATGATTGTCGTGATTTTGGCAGTAGTTTTTGGCTTCTGGTTCGGCTTGCAGACGGCATTAGGAACACAATATCCTGTCTTAGCGGTTGCATCTGGTAGCATGAGCCTGCCTAAAGGCACGACTGATGATGGGTGGTCGCACCCCTTCGCACGAACACTCCGCATAGGCGATCTAATCATAGTTCAATGGGCCAGGCCGGAAGACATCTACGCGGCACCGTTCAACGAGAGCGGGAGATCTGGCGACATCTTAGTTTTTCGTGCTACCGATAGTGACGAATTGATCGTCCACAGGGCCATAGAAAAAATAGTGGAGCCGGACGGGAGGATCGAGTTCATAACACAGGGAGATGCCAATTCTGTGCCTGGACCCTATTCGCCGACCCCAGCAGAAAACGTGATTGGGAAAGTTGTTATGCGAATTCCTTGGTTTGGGCATTTGGCGCTCTTTATGCGCGACTCTTCGGCGATCTACATAATCGCGGCCGTCATGATCCTACTGGTAATTGTGGAGTTCGTCATTCCAAGCCTAAGAACTCAGAAAACCGAAACTATACCAAGCGAAAGTGTGGAAAGCACTTCTGAACCTAAGGCTTTATAAAGGGTATTTAAGCATTCACTAGACAATAAAAAGTGGTGCTAATGCCTAAAAGCAAAGCGGTTGTGAAGGTTGAAAACGTTGTTGCCTCAGCTACTTTAAACCAGAAAGTCGACCTCAACGCCGTTGTCAAGGGCTATCCAGGAGTGGAATATCGACCGGAACAGTTCCCAGGACTGGTATTCAGGCTGAAGAGGCCAAAAACGGCCACTCTGATCTTTAACTCTGGGAAAATGGTTTGCACGGGTGCGAAGTCGGAAAAAGAGGCCCGCAGAGCCGTTATGAAGGTCATCAAGGAGCTGAAAAGAGGCGGAATAATCGTCATCAGCAAGCCAGAACTGAAAATACAAAACATCGTCGCTTCCGCAAGCTTGGGCGGAATGATAGACTTGGAAAAGGCTGCCTACACCCTGGGAAAAACGATGTATGAACCAGAACAGTTCCCCGGCTTGATCTACAGAATGGACGAGCCCAAAGTGGTCATACTATTATTTGCAAGCGGAAAACTTGTCTGCACAGGAGCAAAGAAAGAACAAGACGTTTATGACGCAGTGCATAAACTCCATGGAATATTGGAGGAGCAGAACCTCATATTCTACGAGTGACCCATCTTACCGGTTAATCTCAGTTCTTTTTCTACTTATCCTTGACCTGTTTCAGAATGGTTTTCATTTGTAGCTCATCTATCGTCCCAAGTTCACTCAATGTGCTGGCTATTTCGCTGATACTAAGCAATTCGTGAAGTTTGATCCCAAGTTTCCCAAGCTTTTTCCTTCCGCCTTCTTGCCTGTCTATTAGTACGACAGCATCGTTCACGATTCCTCCCTCCGCAGTCACTGCCCTTGCTGCTTTTTCCAAGGACAATCCAGTTGTTATCAGGTCATCGACTGGCAGAATACGGTTTCCCGGCGCAAGAACGCCCTCTATCCTTCTCTGTCTTCCATGAAGACGAACGCCTTTGCGAGTGTAAAGGAAGGGTTTGCCTATTTCATACGCGATTAAGGCTGCAAAAGGTATGCCCGCAACTGGAATACCGGCAATTCTGTCGAAATTCTTCTCCCCTACTTCATCTCTTATGAACTGCACATAGAAGCTGGATATTTTTTGAAAAGCGTCTGGGAAGCTTGGAACTATGCGCAAATCTATATAGTATGGGCTTATTTTTCCGCTGGTCAGTTTGAAGGCTCCAAACTGCAAGGCACCTATTCTGTTTAGAATCTTGCAGAGTTCAACCTTGACAGCTTCGTTGCTGCTATTGTCTATGGGCATTTTCTCACTTCCTTTTTGAAACTTGATAGATTTTTCCCACGTCTGGAATCAGACATGTGATTTTCGGCAGATCCTTCTTCAACAGCTCGGCGAATTTCTTCTGATCCGCGGTTGAGCCTGTGTGATATGGAACGGCCACTTTGGGTCTTGTCAATCTGGCAATGTCAACCCCTGTTTCAGGTGAAGCGCTGGGTGCGATTCCAACTGTACAGAAAACAACATCGAATTTTTCCTTCTCGCCCATAGTTGCCATCTCTGGAAACGGTAGACTGTCCGCTGTGTGGAAGAATTTGACTCCATCCTCGCTTGTGATTATGAAGGATACTGGGGTCGCCGCTGGGGGATGATTACTTTTCCCAACTTTCACGGAAACTTCACCGATCTTGACTTCCGAGCCAGGTTGGACCTCCTGTAATTTTTCTGGAAGGATCAGGTTTCGCAGTCTTCTTGTAGATGTGGAGTCAGCCACAACCCTGCATTGCGTTAACTTGCATATTTCTGAAACAAGAGCCTGATCCAAATGGTCGTAATGTTCATGGGTAATCAATATCGCATCGACATTCCTGAAGTTTCGAGCTTTAAGATCCACCGGGTCTATGACTAATGTTTTCGACGGGGTCTTCAGCGTTATGCCAGCATAACGATTAAACCACACGAAGAAAACCTCATTTTTTGCAGGAGTTTTTTCAATCGACATACCTATCTCCTCACAGCACACAATTATGTCAGTCGCATTTTAAAGAACTTGTGATGGCTTCCAGTCACAGCCTTGATAACGCTTAATAGTTCCCGCTTGCGTGAGTCAATATCCAAGTGACTCGTAATGGTTGATGTTTGGCTCCCCTATGGCAAAACTGAGATCTGCGTTAGAGTTCCAGCAAGAAATTTCCTAGGTTCGATTGAACCTAAGGAAAAGCCCTCGGTGCCAGATGGCGGGGCTGAGGTCGCGAGGGCTTTGAAAGAACCTATTGCCTCTAAGAGGTTAGGCGAGATCGTAAAACCTGAAAGCAAAGTTGCCATAGTGGTGGATGATGCTACAAGACAATCGCCAAGCCACGTTATGATCTCACCTCTGCTTGAGGAACTGAACGCTTCAGGCGCAAGAAATGAGAACGTTACGATTGTTTTTGGCTGTGGAACACATAGGCCTGTAAGACGGGAAGAAGTAGCTTTGCTTTTGGGTGACGACGTGATTAGCCGCGTGAAATCAGTAAGCCACGACTGCAAGGCTCAGGATCTGGTCTATGTCGGCACGACGCAGAAGCACGGAACAAAGGTCAATCTGAACCGAGCCTTTGCTGAGGCTGACGTCAAGATCTTGACAGGCGACGTGTGCTTTCATTACTTTGCAGGGTATGGTGGGGGAAGAAAAAGTGTTTTGCCAGGTGTTTCAGGCGAAGAGACGATAAAGCACAATCACAGTATGATTCTGGAAGGAAATGCAAGGACAGGCATGCTAGATGGAAATCCAGTTCACGAAGATATGGTTGAAGCTGCAAGGATGGCCGAGGTTGACTTCATTCTGAACGTCGTGGCCAATAATAAGGGTGAAATTGTCAAAGCTTTTGCTGGAGATTTGGAGCAGGCTTTCTTGGAAGGGGTCAAGATTGTTGATGAAATGTACCGTATAACAGTGGACAGGAAAGCGGACATAGTTGTTGTCAGCCCGGGCGGTAGCCCTGCAGACATGAACCTTTTCCAAGCCTACAAGGCCGTTGACAATGCGTTGCAAGTGGTCAAGCGTGGAGGCGTAATAGTCTTGATAGCCGAGTGCCCAGAAGGCCACGGAAATCAGGTGTTCTATGAATGGATGGTGAAATTTGGCGATTTGAAGACGGTTGAACGAGAGATCAGGCGCAATTTCGTGCTGGGTGCGTACAAGGCATACTACTTGCTGAGAGCGTTGCAAAACCATCAGATAATTCTGGTTTCATCAACGCCTGACTATTACGCGTCGAATATTTTCAAGTTGAAGACAGCAAGAGCCATAAATGACGCTTTGAACGAAGCTTTCAATATTGCTGGAAGAAATGCTAAAGTGTGGACGATACCGTATGGCAACTGTACCTTGCCCGAGGTCAAGGCAGTTGAAGAGCCTAGCGCTACGATGATCAGTCAAGAACAGAAAAGTGTTTAAACAGCCTTGAATTCATGCTTCAAAACAAGTGAGGATGAAAGCCTTGCAGGAAATCTACAACCTTCGAAAGTTCAACGTGAATGACTTGCAGAGCGTTATGCAGATAAATCGGTCTTGTCTTCCCGAAAATTATACGGACTTCTTCTTTATTGACTTGTATCGCAGGTTTCCTGAGGCCTTCATTGTTGCTGAGGAGAATGGCCAGGTCGTAGGCTACACAATGTGCAGAATTGAGGTCGGACTGTCCGGTCTCGGTTTGAGCGGCTTGGTCAAGAAGGGCCACGTTGTATCAGTAGCCGTAATGCCCCAGCATAGGCGCCGTGGTATCGGGGAGGCTCTAGTTACCAAAGCCATGGAAGCCATGAAGCTCTATAATGCCAAGCAGTGTTACCTGGAGGTCAGAATCAGCAATGACGAAGCAATAGGGCTTTACAAGAAGCTTGGTTTTGACGTCACACGCACGAACCACGCATACTACGCTGACGGCGAAGGTGCACACGTGATGACGAGGAAACTATAGGGTAACAGTGCAGCTCGAGTTTTCAGAGTATTTGAGGTATGAGAAGCTCTATGTTTGCCTAGGCTGTCGTGCAAGTGCACCGTTTGCTGTAGCAATGATTGCAGTTATGCGAGTCGCAAGTTAGATTGGTGTTTGTTCTGCCTTTTTGCTTGCAAAGTTTATTGCCTGAAGCATTGATTTGCCGAGGCCGAGAAGGCCTAGAAGCATTGCGATTACAAGAAATAGGCGTAGATCCACCATCAGAACCACGCCTTGGTAAGTCATGCTTACAGTTGCGCTGTTTAGGGAGAAAATGAGGTAAGCAACCACAAACAGGGAATTAGCGACGCCGAAGAAGTGTTGGTAGACAGTTCCGGCCGAAAGCTCGCCAACGATGATCAGTGTGATGTATACGACCACGAAAGTCTGGATAGACTGCTGTAATGCCGGGATCATCGAAGCTATCGGCGCCAGAAACAGCCAACAAACATAATACACCATGTAGAAAGCAACCGCCTTCACTGCTGCCTTCGACGCTTTGAACATAATTTTTCGAAGGCCAATCTTGGAACAGTTTTTCTCGCTAGCCATATGGAATCACCACTGGGCCGTAATTGAACAGGCCAATCTGAAGCCTGAGTTCAAACCATCCGGTTTGGGTAACCGACGAAGTCACAGCGTAAAGCCTGAGGTTTCCACCATAATGTGAATGCTGCAGGGCTTCAATGTCGATTCGGTCGAATCCGACGAGCTCATTAGTGCTGTTGTACATGCGTATTTGGGCTTCGCCTGTGATGTCAACAGTCGCGTGATTATCGAAGCTCATAGGTACGGTGACTTGCATGTGAGTGAAATTTAGTACGGTATACTGTGGTTCTCCCAGCTTGAAGTTGTACAGTGGTGCGCCCCAAGGAATAGAGAAATTTCCCGACGCTTGAACGGGGATGAACCCTCCAAGTCTCATGCTGACAGATTCAACAGTGTTCAGTTGAGTGTCATTAAACAAGTAGCTCTGATTGAACTGCAGCAAATGAGCTACATCGAAGGTCATATTATGAAGAACCGTTACTGTCTCACCCTTTCCTATTGTAGGTATAAGCGTTGATCCTTCAGCGATTACGGAGCTGTTTTCGGCTAAGACTATTGTTGTGACATTGAACAGACCTACGTTGTAATAACCTTTGTTTGCGATTTCTATGGGGAGAGAGAACAGTATTTTGCCATCAGATGTCGTTCCTAGTTGCGATACTCCAAAGTTGAATGTCAGATCTTTGATCGAGTACACTGCAGAAACGGAAAAAATGATCAGGAATATCCAGGAAATTATTGTGACAATGTCTATCATTTTGATTGGAATATCCATGTGTTTCCCTTTCCGCCGCGGCTCGGCATACGAATGTCAAGATTTGGATTGTTGCGGCTCGGCAATAGTCTCAGGAGAAATGGCTACGACTTCTGGCTCTTGCGGTTTTGCTGCTTGTTTTGGTTTTTCATTTTTTGTCTTCTGAGGCTGCGTTTGAGATTGTGGTTCTTGCTCTGCGATTGGTTGTTGCTGTGAATTCGAAGGGGGCAATTGCGGCGTATGCATGACTATTGTTACTCCTCTTATAGTCAAAAGCGAAGCTACCCACACCATTATTCCAAGATACATTAACCGTATACAAGTCTTAATCAATGGAGCCAAAGCTTCACCGAATGTTTGCACCAGATCAGCAGATGGGTTTATACTTAGGCTTTGGGTCAAGAATCCATACGCAGACACAAAGGTGAAGATAAGCAGGGCTACACCGACGGCGAGCACCGTTATTCCAGAAAGGCCTATTTTGTCTCTGAAGTTCTTGAACATGTTGTTGCCACTGCTTTAAGGATGAGCGGGATAGAATATTAAATCTTCTTAAACAATAAACAATATACAGATTAACGATCAGGAATCAAGCAGAAAAATAAAGGTTGAAACTAGGGCGATATGCCAAGCTTCTGATAGATCTTCTGTTTGTTTGCTTCGACAGTCTTTTGAACGTCAGTGAAGAGGTTGTTCCCATGAGAGTCTATGGCAACTGCCAGCGGGCCGAATTCTTGGGCTTCGAAGATCCACATTGCTTCAGGCATGCCCAAGTCGAACCATTCAACGCTTTTGACGTTTTTTATGGTTTTTGCAGCCAGTATCGCTGCTCCTCCAGTGAAGGCACCGTAGACTGCACCGTATTTTTCCATGGCATCCGTCGTTTTCTTGCCCATGCCACCCTTGCCGATGACAACTCGGATTTTGAAGTTCCTTATGAACTCGTCTTCAAACAGATCCATCCTGGTGCTTGTAGTTGGCCCTGCAGCAACGGCTATCCATTTGTCGCCGTCCTTGCTCATGACGGGGCCACAGTGAAAAACAGCGAGCCCTTCAAGGTTTACGGGTAGTGGTTTTCCCTCTTTGAAGTATTCCAAGGCCCTTCGGTGAGCCTGATCTCGTGCAGTTACTATTGTTCCTGTTATGTAGAGCACGTCGTTTGCTTTCAGTTTGCGAACATCTGCCTCTGAAATTGGTGTCTCAAGCTTGTAAACAGCCATTTTTTTTCACCTCACCACTTCAGTTTATGGGTCAAATACTCCACGGTTCCATCAACGCTAATTCGTGCTGAAGCCCTTCTAGCAGCCCAGCAGTTGAAGGCGACAGCGGCTGGAAATGAGGCAGGGTGTCTGAATGCAAAGTCGATGTGCACGCCTAGGACTGTGGTTTTTCCACCCAGCCCCATCGGGCCGATGCCAGTCATGTTCGCCGCTTCGAAAATCTCCCTTTCGAGCGCGGCAATCTCTGGGTCAGCATTGTGTTCAGTTAGTGGTCTCAGCAGGGCTTTCTTCGCTAGTTTCATGGATATGTCAGCTCCGCCTCCCATTGCAACGCCCAGAATGTTAGGTGGGCATGGTTGAGCACCAGCTTTCACTACGGCGTCGATGACGAACTTTTTCAGTCCCTTTATTCCCTCGCCCGGCACTACCATTCCGCCGACGCAGACGTTTTCGGATCCTCCTCCTTTCGTCATCACAGTCAACTCCAAGCTGTCTCCAGAAGTGATCTCCCAGTTCACGTAGGGTATATACCGCCCAGTATTATCATCGCTGTTCTTTCCGCTAAACGGGTTCACCGCGTTCGGGCGCAGTGGAACTTCTTTTGTGGCCCTCTTCGTCGCGTTTATCAACGCTTCCTCGACCTGGTCAAGATTTTTCACTTTGTCTCCAGCTTTTACGTAATAGATGATCGTGCCCGTGTCTTGACAGACAGGCGCCTGATATTTCTCGGCAAGTTCAATGTTGTCAAGAATCGTCTTCAGCTGGGTCTTACCTGGCTCTGTCTCCTCAGCATAGGCTTTTTTCAATGCTTGCTTGACGTCTTCTGGCAGATAGATCACAGCCTGCTTCAGAATGTTGAAAGCCACATTTTCAAGTTTTGGTGTTTCCAACGTCTCCTCCCTCGAATGTTAGCCGATTTCTATGAAAGAACCGTGTACTTATATCTTATCTTGCATCATCCACGAAACCTAATGACATATCAAGAAAGCGACGCTCACAAGCTAGAAGACTTCAAAAAGATCTGACCAGAAGCTCACTTTAACTTACCTCTCCACGGTTTGCTCGTCAGAATGCTTCGCGTGTTTTAAATACGGCGAGTCTTTATGTCTCATGCGTTGAGATGGGGAGAAGTCGATGGCTGAAGAAGAGGCAAAGGAATGCTCTGAGAAGAAGAAGTACGAGTTCTTAGAGGATCTGCCCGGGGTCGGCCCAGCCACGGCCCAAAAACTGAAGGAAATGGGTTTTCACACGATTGAATCGTTGGCCATGGCCACCGCGCGCGAGTTGGAGCCTGCAGGCATTAGCGAGAAAAAGGCCTTCGCCATAATTGAGATTGCGAGATCATCAATCGGTGTTTCTTTTATCAGAGCAGATGAATTACTTAGGTTGCGAAAAGATGTTTTACGGTTGACAACCGGAAGCAAAGTTTTGGATAGGCTTGTTAACGGCGGACTGGAAACTCAGACCATTACAGAGTTTTACGGCGAGTATGGAAGTGGAAAGAGCCAGATTTGTCATCAACTATGCGTGAATGTTCAGCTGCCTCCTGAACGAGGCGGACTTAATGGCTCCGCATTGTATGTTGACACTGAAAACACCTTTAGGACTGAACGGATTGTATCCATGTCCAAGCATTTGGGACTTGACCCAGAGCAAGTTGTTAAGAACATCATCTATGCTGAAGCTTACACTTCCGATCATCAAATGTTTCTGCTTGACAACGCTGACGAAGTGATTAAGCAAAACAACGTCAAACTGATTATTGTTGACTCTCTAACTGCGCACTTTAGAAGCGAATACATCGGACGTGAAATGTTGGCCCCCAGGCAGCAGAGACTGAACAAGCACATGCATAAGCTCATTGGTTTGGCCAGAGCCTTCAACGCCGTGGCCGTCGTATCAAATCAGGTTATGGCCAAGCCAGACGTGTTTTTCGGCGATGCCGTCCACCCCATCGGCGGTCACATCGTCGGCCACACAAGCCACACTCGTTTCTACCTGCGAAGAGCAGCACATGGTCCTATACGCATAGCACGCCTAGTTTCAAGTCCATATTTGCCCGAAGGAGAAGAAATATTCAAAATAACTGAGAACGGCATAGAAGATGCTTCTGAAGAAGAGAAGACTAAACCTCGCGGGCGTTAGAAATGCCTATTCCCTCGGCCTTGGTCACGCGTTATTTTCAGCTTCTGGTCACCAGACAGTTCACCGAAGCCGAGCGCGAGTTGGATAGAATCAAACAGAAGATGCAGAAGACAGAATGGAACAGAGGCTACTTTAGAGCTCTGTATGGCATGTTTCTGTCGCGCAAGGCAAACGGTGACGCTTACGCTTTTTTCGCAAAGCTAGACTTAGGTGACAAGGCAACGCTGCATTACTATAGGCGAGAGTTTCTGGATCACGTTGGAAACAAGCTTCACGGAGATTTTGACCGCGGATATTTCTCAGCCTGGGCAGATTGCATGCGTGTGTTCAGCCGAATGAACATTGCAAGTATTCCCAACGCGGATAGTGGAACCGGTGAAAAGGAGACGCTTGACACGGTTAGAACTGACAAGAGCCAAGCAACCATGGAGAATTTTCTCGAGAACGAAGAAGACTAAACCGGTCCCGCGATTGCAGTGTACAGCAAAGCCCAGAACACAATCCAAGAAAGCAGGTATACGCCTATTCCTGTGGTGAAAAGTTTCCGCGGGTTCTGCACCCTGGTTTTGAATCTCGATTTCAGGGGGTAATACGAAACCATATAAGTGATCAGCGCCAGAGCCATGCCATTCATGAAAGTGTTGAACTGAAATATCGTACTTGAGATAGTGTTCGTTGCCATCCCGAAGCCAACACAAAGAAAAGCGGCAACCACGCCCAATGCCAATCTCAGCCAATATACTTGCTCCATAGGTTTCATGGACTTTCAGCCTTTGCAGTTTATGCTTTGAATTTGGATTTAAAGTTGCCTATTACTGCACGGCGCACTTTGTGCAGAGTAATTGAGCATACCCTAAGCTTTTTTGAGGATGTACATCCCATCAAACCGAAAATAAATTGACATTTAAACTGAGCAGCTATTCTGGATTTGACAACATGCTCCCATTCGGTGACTGAGAAAATCCTTTGCCTATTCAGGGGTGTTCATCAATGGTCCTTAACAGGTCTTGAATAACTCTCTTTTCTTCTCTCTCTAAAGGTAATGCTGGCTTACGTGGGCAGCCAGCTGGCAATCCCTGCAATTTCAGCGCCTCTTTGATGGCTGCAAGTTGATTGTACTTCTTTACGAGCACATCGTTTGCAGAAGCTATGCGTTTTTGCAGTTTTTTTGCCTCTTCGTGTTTGCCATTTCTGAAGGCATCGTACAATCGGCTACATAATGCAGGAAAAACGTTTGCCACAGCAATCACCGCGCCTCTGCCTCCCAGCAGGAATGCAGGCAAAGTGATGTCGGCTGCGCCAGCTAGCACTGAGATCTTGCTGCCGACCAACCTTATTGTTTGAGTTATCGTGTCAATGCTTCCGCTGCTGTCCTTAACCCCTATTACATTTTCGTTTTCAGACGCAAGTTGATCAATAAGGTCTGGTTCTAGAGAAAAACCGGTGAACTTTGGAACACTGTAAAGGACTATTGGAACATCGACCTTTTCCAAGACAGTTCTATAGTGCTCATGGATTTCTCTGTTTGTCAGTTTGAAGTAGAATGGAGTCACTATGAGTACGGCATCCACACCTAAGTCCTTCGCATCTTTGGTAAACATGATGGTTTCTTTGGTGCTTATGCTGCCTGTTCCAGCGATCACTGGAACTTTTCCGTTAACCTCATCCACAACGGTTTCGATAACCCTCCTTCTTTCTTGACGCGAAAGATAAGGAGCTTCACCATTGCTTCCGCAAGGCACTAATCCTGAGACCCCGTTTTCAAGCCAAAACCTAATACAATCTCTAAGCGCTCTTATGTCGAGTTCGCCTCCACGTCTAAAAGGCGTTATATGCGGCACAAATATTCCATCCAGAACAAGCTTGGGCATGCCTCTTCACTCAGAGTCTAAGATACGGGCATTGTCATATAAGCCCGAACTCGACTGAGCCAAGCCTGCAGAAGCGCTGATGAGTTGTGTGGAGGATTTCGCCATTCGTTGAAAGAGTGCCTATTTATAGCGTTCTGGACCATACCTCTAACGATGGGGGCTGCGAATTGCGAGAGTTTACAAGCTTCGATGTAGCCGTTGCTGTTCGCGAGTTGAAGGAGACGATTCTCAACTCTCGTGTCAATAATGTTTACCAGCTAGACAGCAAAACCCTGCTTCTTAAGCTGCACAAGGCAGACAGGCCTCCGACAGACTTGATTCTGGAGGCTGGCAAGCAATTGCATTTGACTTCTTATGTCTTGGAAAAACCTACGGTTCCACCAGCGTTTTGCATGGCCCTAAGGAAACACATTCGAAACGCTCGGCTCACGGGTCTCGAGCAGTACGAGTTTGAACGTGTTGTCACCCTAGATTTCAAATCTAATGAAGGTAGTTTGCGGCTTGTCACAGAGTTTTTTGGTGAAGGCAATATCATTCTGATAGATGGAGGAAACAAGATTCTGCAAGCGCTAAATTACAAGCGAATGCGAGACAGAAACATTCTTCGCCATGAAGCTTTTCAGTTTGCGCCCCCAAGTGGGAAGAATCCGTTAAGAGCCGCTAGAGAAGAACTGTTTGAAGAATTGATGGCTTCCGGGGAAGTAGAGGTTGTCAGGGTGCTTGCTCGCCGCCTGAGCGTGGGGGGCACATATGCCGAAGAAATTCTGTTAAGAGCAAAGGTGGACAAAACGAAACAATGTAGTGCATTGAGTCAGGATGAGGTCAGCGGGGTTTTTGAAGGGCTGCAAAACCTAGTTTCACAAGCCGTGGAGGGCCCTCTGGAACCCTTTATCGTTCTGAATAATGAGGGAGATCTCGTCGATGTTGTGCCTTTCAGGCTCCAACGTTATGAAGGCCTTGGCTTCAAGCTTCAAACCTGCAACAGTTTCAACGAAGCCCTAGATGAGTTCTACACTAGGGTAGCATCTGTCGCTAAGGCTTTGGCTGGCCTGAAAGTTGATCAATTGAAAAGGGAGGCTGAAAGGCTAAAACGAATCATCGCGGATCAGCAAAATGTTCTGGCAGAGGCCGAAGCCAATGTTGTCAAGAACAGAAGTGTCGGAGACACTATCTATGCGCATACCACCGAAGCGCAAACTCTCCTAGATAGATTCTTGCTAGGCAAGCAAAAGGGGAAAAAGTGGGATGCAATTGTTTCTGAAATTCTTGCTGAAAGAGAAGCTGGCTTGATTCCTAGCGTCTTTTTTGAATCCTTTGATAGCAAGACAGGGATTATTAGTGTTTGTATAGGAGGTCTACGCTTCGGTTTAGATTTGCACATGAACCTATTTGAAAATGCTTCAGGATTCTATGAAAAAAGCAAGCGAGCTAAGCAGAAACTTGACGGCGCTAAAGCAGCTTTGGATGAAACTCGCAAAAAAGCGGAGGAAGCTGAAGCCAAGATAAGTCATGCTGAAGCCTTGGAGCACGTTAGGCCAACCCAAGCTATGGAGGAAATTGCAAGGAGTAGAGTCAAGCATAGGAAGTGGTTTGAGAAGTTCCGTTGGTTTACTTCCTCTGATGAATTCTTAGTGGTTGCAGGTAAGGATGCAGTTTCGAATGAGGTTTTGATCAAAAAGCATACTGAGCCAGAAGACATTGTTTTTCACGCCGATATTGTGGGGGCTCCTTTCGTCGTTGTAAAGACAGGCGGCAGACAGTCTAGTGAGCAGGTCTTAACGGAAGCTGCCGAGTTTGCGGCCTCTTTTTCAAGAGGATGGCGTGAGGGCTTCGCAAGCATTGATGTTTATTGGGTTAAACCTGAACAGCTAAGCAAAAGCGGACCTTCCGGCCAACATGTGGCTCATGGAGCCTTTGTTGTAAACGGAAAACGAAACTGGAAGCGAAATGTCCAACTCAGAGTGGCAGTGGGTATTTTGAGTGGAAAAGATGAAACAACGAGCTTCATCGGTGGGCCAATTGATTCTGTTAAGGCTAAGACACAGATCTACGTTGTGATTGCGCCGGGCGACTATGCTGGCAAGAGGTTGTTTGAACATGTCTTGAGGACATTGGCGGGAAAAATGCCTGAAAACGATCGCCAAAGCATCTTAAAGGCTTCAGTCGAAGAGATAAGAGAGTTCATTCCATTCGGTGTAGGTAAGGTTTTGCAGAGTTAGATTCGAAACATGCTTGCACGTGTTCAGCCCTCGGTTGCAATGCATCTCGCATGAAAGCCAAAGCTAGCGGCAAGACTCTGGATTAAGAGCTGTATATGGCATCAGGATTCGGAATTCATAAATGATATGTATCTTGAACAGCTACCTCAAACTTCTGACCGGATATGTGCGAAAGTACTTTTGAAAAGCCAGCAATAATCGAACGGTCTACATGTATCAAGTGCGGCAGAAGAAACGCGACTCGGGATGATCAGTTGTGCGATAATTGTCGGTTTATGAGAGCAATCGATAGCCTAGTCAAGAACAAGGAACGATAATAATCAGCGGTTCTAAAGCCTAAGTCAGAAACCGCATGCAAGTGATGATACTAGAAAGCTCCAAGTCTTTTTCTTAGACTATCCCTAATTGTGTCAACACTTACTTTTTCTTCGGAGGTTCGCCTATGCAATTCTTCTTCTGTTTGAGCCTCGCGAGCCTTGATTTCCTTATTATGTTCATCAATACCTTGATTAGTTCGCTCTATGACCTGCCTAGCCCAGTCTATCTTGCCCTCAATATCATCAATTGAGGTCACGAGCCTTAGCTTATCGCCCACCACAAAGAGCTTCCTATCCCACAGCGAAGACTGGCTCTCCACTCACGATCCAGAATGTCCTGCCACGCATGATCGGGCACAGAATCCAGCGGCAGGTCAATGAAGTACGCACTTCGAGAATAGCTGTCTCTATTTATGTCAAGAGTGCTAGCGTCAATATTTTCTTTGAGCTTTACCTTCTTAGCTTCCTCTTTCACACTTCACCCTCAACACACTACTGCGCGTTCGACCTTAAAAATTCTGTGCAATAATCACGCTCGCAATCTGGCAGAGGCTAGAATGGGGTAAAGACGTGATTGATCGCGGCTCCAAATATCATAAACGAACTATCTACTAGAAGCTAGCTAAGCAATGGTTGAGGAAGTCCCTCGTCTAACAAGAACTACGTCGGATTTTGTGGTGATTGAGCTTTGGCGTTTTGCTGGCTGTTCCTTGCCTTTCTCCTCCAGCCGATTTTGCATGGCTTTTACGTAGGAGGTGATCCGGCCGCAGGTTCCCCTACGGCCACCTTGTTACGACTTTTCCCCCCTCACGAAACCTGGATTCGACGCAGTCAAGGAAGACCACGCCTCACCCAAGAGTCGCTCGGGTGGAACGACGGGCGGTGTGTGCAAGGAGCAGGGACGTATTCACCGCGCGATAGTGACACGCGATTACTAGGGATTCCATGTTCACGAGGGTGGGTTACAACCCTCGATCCCAACTA
>Ga0315277_10002597_pt1 | contig 25096 bp, 23 predicted proteins | sample YL17G05_15_MG_FD_203695 | JGI IMG/M metagenome (GOLD analysis project Ga0315277, IMG submission 203695) | Sediment microbial communities from Yellowstone Lake, YNP, Wyoming, USA - YL17G05_15 | ecosystem: Environmental > Aquatic > Freshwater > Lake > Sediment | place: USA: Wyoming | collected... | reverse complement strand
CCACGACTTTGATGTCATCTTCAGTCAGCCCGTACAACTCATACACCAGCGCGTCGATTTGCTGGTCGGTGATGGCGAGCTTCTGGTCGAGGAGTTGCTTCGCGCTGGGGCTTTGCTTCTTCGGGGCGCGGGCCTGCTGCTTCTTCAATTCCATCATCCGCGTCACCGGTTCGACCATCTTGTCATGCCGCGCCTTGTCGCGCCTTGTTCGAGAAGTCTATGCGACGGACGGGAAGCGGCTTCAGAAACACCGTCTTGCAGATGAAGTAGGCATTTGCAGCGCGGACCGACTATGAATCCGGTGCCGACCATTCGTCGGTGCCCGGCTCGGTTCACCTCCGGCGCCGGGTATAGACGTTCACTTCCCGTTGCGCGAGGCCTTGACGATGACTGTCTGCGCGAGTCGAGTTGGGTCAACGCGGAACTCGTCGAACTGGCCGATATTCTTGTCCGTAATGCCAATCTGATACTCGATTCCGCCACGATGCTGGTGACTGAGATACTGGTTCTTCCTGATCTCTCCGCGCGAAAGCACCCAGTAGACAATACTATCAACCCAGACGCCAATGAAGATGAAGACCTGCGCTGCGTCGGGCTTGATCTGCTGGAAGTTCATCCAGAACGGCTCCGAGGAACCCACCGACAGAGCCTTTGAGGACAGGCTCCCGCGTTTCAGCGTGTTGATCGCTCGTGCTGCTTTGATCTCGACCTTGACGCCCTCGAGCCACAGATCGTACTCCCCGCCGTAAGTCGGGTCCAACGACCTGTCCGGTTTCCGGAATCGCGAATCGATGTCCTGGAGGTGGCCGTGCGCCCAGATTTCGCCGAATATCCGGGGCGCAAGGCCGAAGAGCTCAAGGAAGCGATTGGTGGCGACGTAGTCAGACCGCAGTTTCTCGTACTGCTCGAAGTCGACCACCTTCCTGTCGAGCAGGAACATCAGCATGTATTCATACTCGCTGAAAGGAAAAACCGAGGCCAACCCCGTGAGTCGAGCCGACAGGACGCGCTTCTGTTCTTTGCCCAAGGACTCCGCCAGTGATTCGAGCTCGGCCTTCAACCGACTCAGGTCCATCTTACAGCGACTCCTTGCGTCTCGATTTCCGGGAACGGACTGCGCCATTGCCAGCCGGTCTTGCCGGTCGCGCGATAGTGCTCCAAGCGCCGGATCGTGATCTCGGCAAAGACCGGATCTATGTCCATCGTGTAGACCCGGCGGCCTTGGCGCTCTCCGGCAATCAATGTGGTCCCGGAATGGGCGAAGAAATCCGCAACCGGCTCGCCAGGGGTGGTACTCGCCTGCATGATTCGCTCAGTCGCTTTCAGCGGTTTCTGCGCATAGCATCCAGGGACGTTTTCTTCAAGGCGGTAGAACACTTGCTGGATGTCCACCCAGACGTTGCCCGCCCGGATGAACTGCGACCTGCAGCGCTCGCCGTTTTCGGTAACCTTGCCGTTGACCGTCTTGTAGTACCCGCGAAGGATCCTCGGGATGTCCGTGTATTCGGCTTCAACGTTGAACCCCGGGTCGCCCAGCGTGTAGTAGAGAAGCTCCTGGCGCACCCACATCCAATTGCGTTGCGTCCCGTATCCCCGCTGGTTTCGTAAGGTAATGACGTTCCTCGGCTCAAGGGCAGTAAAGCGACGCATCAACAACATGAAGTCGGGCAGGGGCTGGAAACCGTCCCGGTAGTCGGCGCCCATCCACACATAGAGGTGCGAGTCGCTGCTCATTATCGCGCACGCGTTCCTGACCCAACTCTCAGAGAAGCGCAAGTAGTCGTTGAGATCGACCTTGGACAGACGAGAGGTATTCATGCCACCAACGATGATGTTGTAAGGCGGGTCGTTGACCACAAGGCGCGCCCGCTCGGCGCCGAACAGCAACCGTATATCATCGGCCTTAGTGGCATCGAGAACACCGACTTTGTGCCCCGCTACCTGATCCTGCCAGATCTCGCCGTACTTGAGCCGACAGAGCGGTGCCAGCGTCTTCCGCACATCTCCATGGACGTCGAGCCGCCGCAAGCGTTCGGTCGAGCCGCCTGTGGGGGATGCGCGCCGCGCGCCGCGCGGCTCCGTCGGGAAAAGAGTTCCAGTTTTCACTACTCAGTAGAATAGGCGAATCGCACGTAGGTGTCAAGGCGCTGATGGTGCTTGCGGCAGAGTCCGGGCGACAGCCGGATGGCTTTGCCGAGGAACTGTTCATAGACCTCGCCGAGTACGTCCGCCATCGGCTTACGGCTCACGGCTAACGGCTCCATACAGCTTCGCCAGCATCTTCTTTACGCTCTCGTACTTGCGGTCGAGCGTCTGCTGCTCATTGCCCGTGATGTAGCCCAGTGCCTCGGCCAAGTGAAGCTGATACCGCGCTTCCTCACAAGACCCGATGGCGATGTTGACGAATTGGGCGAACTCCTTCGCCCCGGCTCTGGCTGCGCCTTCAGCGAGGTTCATTGGAATGGACGCTGCCGCCCGCCGCATCTGCCCAGTCAGCCCGAACATCTCGGACTTCGGGAACCTGGCGGTGATACGGTAAACTTCCAGCACAAGCTGGTCTGCCAACTGGAAGACCTCGTACTTCCTGACGTCCCTCATCTTTCCTGCCTTGGGCCGTCAGCCGTAAGCTGTCGGCCGTCAGCGTCCTCGACGAGTTGTTCTTCCTTGTAGCTGCCGGAAAGGTAGGCGTCGCGGTTCTGGTCGAAGCGGTCAACCAGGCGTTTGACGGCCTCGTGCGCGTTACCCACTGAGTCTGAGAATATGACAGTAGGGCGGGAAGTCAAGCCAACGCGCGGGCGGACGGTCTAGTCGAGGTTCGTCACCTCGGACATGGTCTAGCAGTGGGGACGGATGCGGGTCAGGGCTGCCTGGGTTTCAGCGGTCAGGAGCAACGGCCTCACCGGGTCTTGCCCTCCGGAACTCGATGCGGGAAACGGCAGTTGAACGAATTCGGTGCATGGGCCATAACACCTGTATTATCCGCAGGTTGTGGTGCAATGCAGGGCTGACAATTCAAGGGTAGGGGTCATTGGGGGAATAGCTGTACCCGTAGCTGTACCCGTTGCTCCACCCGTAGCTCGACCCGTAGCTTCACCCATAGCTTGACCGGTAGCTTCACCGATAGCTCGACCCGCAGCTTCACCCGTAGTTCGACCCGTTGCTTCACCCATAGCTCGACCCGTTGCTTCACCCATAGCTCGACCCGTAGCTTCACCCATAGCTCGACCCGTAGCTCGACCCATAGCTTCACCCGTAGCTCGACCCATAGCTTGACCCGTAGCTCGACCCATAGCTTGACCCGTGGCTCGACCCGTTGCTTCACCCGTAGCTCGACCCGTTGCTTCACCCGTAGCTCGACCCGTTGCTCTACTCGTAGTTCTACCGATAGTTCTACATGTTGCTCGACCTGCTGCTCTATCCGCTGCGTGCAGCGAAGCACGTCCCGCTACGTCGCTGCCCGATTCCTCACTCTTACCTGCTAACTCCTAACTCGCCATGCCTCGGGCGCAAGTTGACTTTGCCTTCAAATCGGCTATTGTTTGGACGCTAATCACTGGAGGAAAGAAGAAATGGCCCTGACCAAAGAAATCAAAGACAAGCTAATCGGAGAACACCGAATCCACGAGAAGGATACCGGGTCTCCGGAGGTGCAGGTCGCAATCCTGACCGAACGAATCGGGATGCTGACCGACCACCTGAAAATTCATAAGAAGGATAAGCACTCGCGCCGCGGGCTCATCAAGCTCGTGAACGAGCGGCGGCGCCATCTTGATTATCTTGCCAAGCACCACAAGCTCCGGTACGAGAAAATCGTCGCTGACCTCAAGTTGAGGGGCTAGCGGTCATCTGACCACAGGAAAAACCTAAATGAGCAAGATAAATCGAGTTGAGAAGGACGTGTGCGGACGCACACTGTCATTTGAGCATGGTCGCGTCGCCCGCCAGTCGGACGGCGGCCTGCTCGCCCGCTATGGCGACACCGTTATCCTCGCCAGCGCGGTCTACGCCAAGGAACCGCCCAAGGAGTACCTGGACTATTTCCCGCTCATCGTCGACTACCGCGTGCTGGCCTACGCAGCGGGCAAGATCCCGGGCGGGTTCTTCAAGCGCGAGGGTAAGCCCCGCGACAAAGAAACCATCACCTGCCGGCTGATTGACCGGCCCATCCGGCCGCTCTTCCCGGCCAACTTCCGCGCCGATACGCAGATAGTCGAGTACCTGCTTTCGACCGACCTTGAGAACGAGAGCGAGTTCCTCGGCCTGATTGCCGCGTCGGCGGCGCTGCACATATCGGACATCCCGTTCCAGGGGCCGATTGGCGCGTGCCGGGTCGGCAAGATTGGGGGCGAGTTCGTCCTGAACCCGCCAATGACCAAGGAACCCGAGGCCGAGATGTGGATGCTCTACGTCGGCATCGGCGACCAGGTGATGACCATCGCCGGACAGGCCCGCGAGGTGTCGCCCGAGGACATCGACAAGGGCTGGGAGCTGGCCCTGCCGGTCATCAAGCAGACGATTGACCTGCAGAACGAGCTGCGGGCGCTCGTGGGCAAGCCGAAGCTGGTGAACGACAAGCCGAACGTGCCGGCCGAGCTTGAGGCCGAGATTCGCAAGATCGCGGCCGACCGGGTGAAGGCAGCGAACGACACCGTGGACAAGCTGTCGCGCGGCGACACTCGCTCAAGCATGCAGCGGGCGGTTATTGCCGAGCTGGCCCCGAAGTTCCCGGGTTCGGACAAGATGATCAAGGAAACGCTGGACGAGATGTTCGGCGAGGACATGCGGCGACGGGTGCTTGAAACCGGCGTGCGTCTCGACGGCCGTAACGAGACCGAAGTCCGGCAGATTGACTGCGCGGTCGGCGTGCTGCCCCGGGCGCACGGTTCGGCCCTGTTCACCCGCGGCCAGACTCAGTCGCTCGCCGCGACCACGCTCGGCACGAGGCAGGACGAGCAGGTCATCGACGACGTCGAGCTGGAAGTGGAGGAGCGGAAGTCCTACATGCTCCACTACAACTTCCCGCCGTTCTCGGTCGGCGAGGTCAAGTTCCTGCGCGGCCCTGGCCGCCGGGAAATCGGCCACGGCGATCTGGCCGAGCGCGGGCTCGAAGCGGTCATCCCGAAGGACGAGGACTTCCCGTACACGGTGCGGATTGTCTCGGACATCCTCGAATCGAACGGCAGTTCGTCGATGGCGTCGGTCTGTGCGGGTTCGCTATCGCTGATGGACGCGGGCGTACCGGTGAAGGCCGCAGTCGCGGGTATGGCGATGGGCCTGATTACCGACGGTGACATCAGCAAGGGCGCGAAGTACCGCATCGTCACCGACATCATGGGCGACGAGGACCACTACGGCTACATGGACTTCAAGATCGTGGGCACCCGCAAGGGGATAACCGCGATTCAGCTCGACCTGAAGCTGCCGGGCGTGCCCTACTCGGTGCTCGCGGAGGGCATCCGCCGGTCAACGACCGCACGGCTCGGGGTGCTGGACATCATGGACCGTACGCTCGAAAAGCCGCGGCCCGACCTGTCGAAGTACGCGCCGCGCATCGTCTCCATCGTGATTGACAAGGAGAAGATCGGCACGGTCATCGGGCCCGGCGGCAAGATGATCCGGAAGATCACCGAGGAGACCGGCGCGACCATCGACATCGAGGACGACGGCACGGTGACCATCGCTTCCAACAAGGTCGACTCGTTGAACGCGGCCAAGGCGTGGGTTGAGTCGCTCGTGGAAGAGGTCGAGGTCGGCAAGATCTACGAGGGAACCGTGACCCGCCTCATGAACTTCGGCGCGTTCGTCGAGGTGCTGCCCGGCAAGGAAGGGCTGGTCCATATCTCCCAGCTCGGGCCGGAGCGCTACAACCGGGTCGAGGACGCGGTGCACGAGGGCGACAAGGTATGGGTCAAGGTCGTGGAGATCGACGATATGGGTCGCGTGAACCTGTCGCGGCGTAAGGCGATGGAAGAGCGCGGCGAGATACCGCCCTCCGATGACTCTGGTATCGCCTCGCGGCCGCCGCGACGCGGCGGACCGCCGTTCCGTGGCGGCGGCGACCGGCACGACCGGCGCGGACCGCGGCGCTAGAGCCGGATAAGCTAGGAACGGATAGGGGTCGAGCCGCAGCCGGCGCTTCGACCCCTGTCTCTCATGAAAGGACAAAGTAGTAAGGATGAAGGACGAAGCAATAGGACAAGGCACCAGCGCTAGGCCCCGGTCGGACTTGGCGCTTTTCTCATTGCTTTGTCCTTTGTACTTTGTCCTTTGTCCCTAGCACTTCCTCATGCTACAAGATAAGTCTGCGGGTGACGGTATCCGAATGACAACGTTGCCGTCCGGCCTCGTTGTGATTTCCGAGCGACTGCCGCACATCCGATCGGTGGCGCTCGGCCTGAATTTTCTTACCGGCGGTCGTGACGACCCGCCCGGCCAGGCCGGCATCGCGCACATGATCGAGCACATGGTCTTCCGCGGAACCCGGGACAAGGACGTGATTGCCATCAATATCGCGGCCGAAACGCACGGGGCCGAGCTCAATGCCTTCACGGACAAGGAGTCGACCTGTTTCTACGGCCGGTTTCCGGGGGACCAGTTCTCGCCGGTTACCGCTCTGATGGCCGAGACCGTGACCGGGCCGGCGTTCCGGCCCGAAGAGCTGGTCAAGGAGAAGGAAGTCATCGCCGAGGAAATCCGCACCAGCCAGGAGGACCCGGATACCCTGGCGCTGAACCTGCTCTTCCGCGCGCTCTACGGCGACCACGGTATGGGCCGGCAGATTCTCGGCACGCTCGAATCCGTCAATGGGCTGTCCGACGCCGACCTGCGCGGATGGTATTCGGGCTGCTACGGCCCGGCCTGTGGAGTAGCGGTGGCAGTGGGCGACGTTGAGCACGAGCGACTGGCTGCGGCCCTGGCGTCGCTGCTCGACACCAGGCAGGAGTGCCGGCCCCCATCCCGGACACCTGTCGCCAGTCTCCCGCCGAGCGTGCTCGTCGAGACGAAGAACGAGCTGTCCCAGATCTATCTCTGCCTGGCCAAGCCGGCGCTGGTCTATGCCGACCCGCGACGGCACGCGCTCGCCGTACTGAACATGGCGCTCGGGGGCGGCGTGTCATCAAGGTTGTTTCAGCGCTTGCGCGAGCAGGAGGCTCTGGTATATTCGGTGGGCAGTTTTGCCGAGCAGTACTCGGATTCCGGGCTGCTCGGCGTCTATCTCGTCACCGACCACCGGAAGCTGGCGCGGTGCGTGGCCGTGCTCCGCGAGGAGCTCGCGCGCCTGCGTCGGGACCGGCTGACCGACGAGGAATTCGAGCGGGCGCGGAACATGACCAAGAGCTCGGTGCTTCTTTCACTGGAGAGCACGAGCACGCGGATGATGCGCCTGGCCCGAGCCTGGCAGCTCCTGGGCCGGGTCGTGACGGTCGACGAGACCGTGGAGGCATACAACCGGCTCGCCAAGTCGGATGTCGAGAGCCTGCTGGACGAGTTGCTCGCGAGTGATTTCGAGTATTGCGGCGCGGTCGGGCCGCTGTCCGAGGAAGCAGTACGCAAGACGCTCAACTCGGGAATTGCCGAGTGACGAGTGCCGATTGGCGAATGGAATCGTCAATCGTCAGTCGCAAATCGCAAATCCATTGAGGCGTCAGGCGTGAGGCGTACACGAGAGGAGTCGAGATGAGCCAAGTCAGGCTTTCCAGACGCGCGATTGAGATGCCGGCGTCGCCGATTCGGAGGCTCGTGCCGCTGGCGGACCGGGCCAAGGCGCGCGGGGTCAAGGTTTACCATCTTAATATCGGCCAGCCGGATATCGAGACGCCGGTCGAGCTGATGGACGGCTACCGGAATGTCAACATCAAGGTCCTATCCTACGGACCTTCGCAAGGTCTGAAGGAGTACATTGACTCACTCGTCCGCTATTACGGCGGGGTGGGCATCAACGTAGAGCCGGGCGATATCTTGATCACGACCGGTGGCAGTGAGGCGATATCATTCGCGTTCGACGCGGTCGCCGACCCGGGCGAAGAGGTTATCGTGCCCGAGCCGTTCTACACCAACTACGCAGGCTTCGCCGCGACCGCTTCGCTCAAACTGGCGCCGGTAACCTGCCTGGCCGAGACCGGGTTCGCTCTACCGGGCCGGGACGAGTTCGAGAAGGTGCTGACGAAGAAGACGCGGGCGGTCATCTACTCGAGCCCGGGCAACCCGACCGGCGCGGTCTATTCCCGCCAGGAGCTCGAGATGCTCGCGGGGTTCTGCCGCGACCGGGGTCTCTATCTCATCGGTGACGAGGCCTACCGTGAGTTCATCTACGACCCCGACACCACGCACACGAGCGTGATGAACCTTGTCGGCATCGAGGACCGGGCGATACTGGTCGACAGCGTGTCCAAGCGTTACAGCGCCTGTGGGGCGCGTGTCGGCTGTTTGGTCAGCCGGAACAAGGAAATCGTCGCGGCCGGTCTCAAGTTCGGCCAGGCGCGGCTCTGCCCGCCGACCGTGGACCAGATCGCGGCAATGGCGGCGGTGAACGTGCCGGCCCGCTACTTTGATGAGATGCGCCGCGAGTACGCGTGCCGCAGGGACTTGGTGTGCGACGCGCTCTCGAGAATCCCCGGCGCGTTCTGCGTGAAGCCGAAGGGCGCGTTCTACGTGGTCGCCAAGCTGCCGATCCGCGACGGCCAGGAGTTCGCCACTTTCATGCTGGATGAGTTCCAGCTGGACGGCGAGACCGTGATGGTCGCACCCGCCGACGGGTTCTACGCGACCCCGGGCAAAGGCAAGGACGAGGTGAGGATAGCCTATGTGCTCAACTGCCTCGACCTCGACCGGGCGATGAAGATACTGGCCGCGGGCGTCGCGGCGTACAACCATAGGAAATGACCAATCCCCAATTCCTAATGACCAATCAATGCCGAATGACGAATCGGGCATTGGGTCATTGGGACTTGATTGGGAATTCGGACTTGGTCATTGGTCTTTCGCGCCGTGTAACTGGCGAAGGGAAGGTCTAGGCCGCCATGCGCGTCTGCATGGTTTCCGACAACTTCTACCCGTATGTCGGGGGCATTGCCGAGCACGTCCATTTCCTTGCCTCCGAGTTGCGCAAGCGCGGCCACGTCGTGAAGGTGCTGACCGCGCACGTCGGCGGACGGATGATGGAGCGCATGGAATCGACGCCGGACGAAGTGCACGTGAAACGCATCGGCACCGGCTGGGTGATCCGGTCGAACCGCTCGTTCGCCCGGGTGTCGGTCGGGTGGCGGCCGGTGGCCCAGATCCGAAAGTACTTCAACGAGGAACGTTTTGACGTGGTCCACGTCCACGGCTCGCTGGCGCCTACCCTGCCGATGGCTGCGATACAGGCGTCACGCACGCTCAACGTCGTCACCTTTCATGCCGGCCACGACCAGAGCCTGGGCTACGCGCTGTTCAGGTCCTATCTCCGGCCCTACTTCGACGCAGTCCAGGGGCTTATTGCCGTGTCCGAGACGGCGCGGGTATCTTGCGCCAAGTACTTCCCGGGTCCCTACCACATCATCCCGAATGGAATAGACCTGACCTTCTTCCGGCCCGACGCCGGGCGCGTGCCCGGGACGGATGATGGTCGCCCTCGCATCCTGTTTGTCGGCCGGTTCGAACCGCGTAAGGGACTCAAGCATCTGTTGTCGGCGATGCCTGAGATCGTCCGGCACGTCCCGAACGTTGAACTGGTCGTGGTCGGCACTGGCCTGCTCGGGTATTCATACAAGTCACACCTGAGCCCGGAGGTGCAGCAGCACGTGCGCTGGGCCGGGCTGGTTAAGAACGAGGAACGGCCGAAGTATTATGCCAGTTGCGACGTGTACTGCTCGCCGGCAACCGGGCAGGAGAGTTTCGGCATTGTACTGCTGGAGGCGATGGCGACCGGCAAGCCGGTAGTAGCATCCGACATCGACGGCTATCGCACGGTGATGACCGACGGCCGGGAAGGACTACTGGTCCCGCCCTGCGACCCGCCGGCCCTGGCTCGGGCGATCGTGAAGATCCTGCTGGACCGCGAGGCGGCGCGCCGGTACGCGGCCAACGGGCTCGAGCGGGCGCAGCAATACTCCTGGCCGACGCTGGCGGAACGGGTCGAGGCCTATTATGAGGAACTGGCGAGGGAGTACCCCGTTCCGCGATACGGTCGTAGTAGGGCATAAGATGGACAACGAGGAGCAGGGCTCTCCACCGATCCCGCCCGTCGACCCGCTTGAGGAGCGGGGCGAAGTCCTGTACGCCGAGTCGGAGATCGCCGAGTCGGTCTCCGAGGCGCGGGCCAAGGGCAAGAACCAGATGCTGCCGGTGCTGAAGAACGTCGAGTTCCAGATTTTCTCGTGGTCACAGGCGGTATCGCTCTTCGGGGACAAGCTCGACTACATGGCGTTGCTGGCGATGATCGCCTTCTTCTCGGGCAAGTACGGCTGGGCGAGCTCCCGCGCCATATCGTACCTGTCGGTCATCGTCGCGATGCCGGTCGTCCTGTTCGGGCCGCTGGCCGGGATTCTCGTGGACCGCTGGGACCGGCGCAAGGTGATGATTTTCTGCGACTCGGCGCGGACGGTGCTGGTGCTCGCGATACCGCTGGTGGCCCTGGCGACTTCGAACCTCATCCTCATCTACACGGTCGCGTTCATGGTTTTCCTGTTCGGGCTCTTCTTCAACACATCCCGCCTGTCAATCATCCCGAACTTGGTGGGGAAGGACAACCTGCTCGGCGCCAACTCCTTCATGAGCTTCGTCGGGCGGGTCGCGACTTTCCTCGGCATGTTCGTCGGCGGGCTGATCGTCGACTGGAAATGGTGGCAGCATCTCGGCATCAAGCCGACCTGGAGCGCGGGGTTCTACATCGACTCGCTCTCGTACCTGGTATCGGTCGCTGCCCTGCTCATCATCTTCAGGCGGCTGGCGCACACCTGGCAGCCTGGCGGCCGCGGCCGGCACGATGTGCCAGAGGTCAAGGTGTTCATCACCCAGCAGGCACGGATGCTCCACGAGGTACGCGAGGCGTTCAACTTGGTGCGCGGCCAGCCGTCGGTCCTCTTCGTCTACTGCTCGGCCCTCATGCTCGTAGTCGTGGGTGCCGCGGTGTTCGTGCTTTACATCCCGATCATCCAGGGTGCGAAGGAAATGGGGGCTGGCCTCGGACTCGGTACAAAAGGCGTCGGGTTCGTGGCGGCCATCGGCTCGGTCGGGCTGGTGCTGTCCTCGATGGGCTATGGGTTGCTCGGACACCGGCTGAAGAAGCACATCGTGATGCTGACCTCGTTCCTGTTGCTCGGGCTCGTGGCCCTGGGCCTGGCGGTTTCGAAGTCCTTTGCCCCGGTTGCGCCGCTTGCATTCATTGCCGGCCTCGCCATGTCGCCGGTCTACATCGGCATGGATACCCTGCTGCACGAATCTGTGCCCGAGGCGGCGCGCGGCCGGATATTCTCGGCCCGTGACTGGTTGCTGCACCTGGCATTCGCTATCACGTCGCTCCTCATCGGCCAGTTGACCAACTTCTTCTCGACCCGCCGCTTGCTGTTTGCCGTTGGGGTCTTGATTGTGGTTTGCAGCGTTACGGGGTTCCTTCTGACGCGCGGCAAGAAAGTGGGGTAGCCCGTGGCTGATTCACGACTGGCGAGGATGGCAGAGACAATCGCAGGGTACAGCCTGAGCCTGAAGTCGGGTGAGCAGGTACTGGTGCTCGCATCGGTCCCGGCGCTGCCGTTGGTGCGCGAGTTCTACGCCGCGGCGCTCGGTGCCGGCGCCCTACCTTTCCTGCGGACGTTCAACCCGGAGCTCGACGAGGTGCTGTACCGGCACGGCAATGACGAGCAACTCCGGTTCGTGCCCGCGTCCGACCGGCTCGACATCGAGACCTGCGCGGCAAGGCTTGCCATCCGCGGCGACGAGAACCTGGCCACGCTCGCCGGCGCTGACCCGGCCCGGCTCGCAATCGGCCGCAAGGCGCGCAAGCCGTTGATGGACATCTTCATGGAGCGCAAGGGCCGCGGCGAGCTCAAGTCCTGCCTGACCCAGTACCCGACGAATGCGAGCGCGCAGGAAGCCGGGATGTCGCTTGCCGCGTACGCCGACTTCGTGTTCGCGGCCTGCTTCGTTGACCAGCCCGATCCGATCGCGGCGTGGAAGAGGCTCTCGGCCGAACAGCAGCGATACGTCGATTTCCTCAACAAGGTGAAGACGCTGCGGGTCGAGGGTCCGGGTACCGACCTCACCCTGTCGGTCGAAGGTCGGAGGTGGGTGAACTCCGACGGCAAGGCGAATTTCCCGTCGGGCGAGGTATTCACTGGACCGGTCGAGGATTCGGCCGAGGGCCGGATAACCTTCGACGTGCCGACGTTGTTTACGGGGCATCCGGTCGAAGGGATCGAGCTCGAGTTCCGTGGCGGCAGGGCGGTGAAAGCCTCGGCCGCGCGCGGGAACGACATGCTCCAGTCAGCCCTTGACACCGACGAGCGGAGCCGCTACTTGGGCGAGTTCGCGTTCGGCCTGAACTACGGTATCACGCGGCCAACGAGGAACATCCTGTTTGATGAGAAGATTGGCGGGAGCATACACACCGCAATCGGCGCCGGATACCCGGAGACCGGCAGCACGAATCGCTCCGGAATCCACTGGGACATGATCAAGGATATGAAGCAGGGGCGCGTTCTGGCCGATGGCATGTCCGTGTACGAGAACGGCCGCTTCATCGTCTAGGAGGCCTACGTGGCAGATGCAAGAGTCGAGAAACTGGCAAAGGTCCTCGTTCACTACAGCCTGCATATCAAGAAGGGCGACTGGGTGAGAATCGAGGGGAGTGCGGTCGCGCAGGACTTGATACGGGCCGCATTCATCGAGGTACTGAAGGCCGGCGGCAACCCGATGACGCGACTCGGCCTGCCGCGACTCGGCCACGACTTCTACACGCTCGCTTCGCCCGCCCAGCTCAAGTTCATCGCGCCGACCGCGTCACTGGAGACTGACCAGCTCGATGCGAGCCTTTCCATCTGGGCCGGCTGGAACTCGAAGGAGTTTTCCGGCATCGACCCGAAGAAGATGGCCGTTTCCCAGGCTGCGAACAAGGAGCTGTTCGACCGGTATCTCAAGCGGATTGCGTCGGGCAGCCTGAAGTGGTGCGGCACGCTGTTCCCGAACTACTCTTCGGCCCAGGACGCTGAGATGTCGCTGTCCGAATACGAGGATTTCGTGTACCGGGCCGGGAACCTGGACAAGCGGGACCCGGTCGCGGAGTGGCAGAAGGTATCCAGGGCGCAGGCCAAACTGGTCCGGTTCCTCGGCATTTTGAAGACAATCCGGATTGTCGGGCCGGACACCGACTTGGCCTTCAACGTCGCGGGCCGCAAGTGGATTAATTGCGACGGGCACGAGAACTTCCCGGACGGCGAAGTCTTCACCGGCCCGGTCGAGAACTCGGCCGAGGGCCGGATTCGCTACAGCTTCCCGGCAGTCCACGGCGGCCGGGAGGTAGAGAACGTGCGGCTCACGTTCAAGAATGGCAAGGTCGTCGAGGCCAAGGCGGACAAGGGACAAGACTACCTGAACGCCATGCTCGACTCGGATGCCGGGGCACGGTTCGTCGGCGAACTCGCCTTCGGGACCAACTACTCAATCAAGCGGTTCACCAAGAACACGCTCTTCGACGAGAAGATCGGCGGGACGATGCACATCGCGGTTGGCGCGTCTTTGCCCGAGAGTGGGGGACGAAACAAGTCGTCGCTTCACTGGGACATGGTCTGCGACACGCGCAAGGGTTTCACGGTCTACGGCGACGGCAAGCCAATAATGAAGGACGGGAAGCACAGCCGATTCTAGATTGGCGGCGAAGGAGAACCGAATCTGAAGTACCAGACTCAGTTCGATGACCTGAGAGAACTTGTCCTGGGAGCCAAAGGGCCCGAGGACGTCCAGTCGCGTGTGGTCATCAGCCTGCACAAGAACTTCCGCAACTACAACTGGGTAGGTGTCTACCGATTGGAAGGGGAGAACCTCGTGCTTGGCCCGTTCCTGGGCAAACCGACTGAGCACACCAGCATTCCCGTCGGGAGGGGCATCTGCGGCGCAGCCGCGGTTTCAAAGAAGACCGAGGTCGTGCCCGATGTCGCGGCCGACGTCCGCTATCTGGCCTGCTCGCTGGAGACCCGCTCGGAAATTGTCGTGCCAGTCATCCAAGGCGGCGCGTTCTGGGGCGAGATTGACATCGACTCCGACCGGCCGGACGCGTTCGGCTCAGACGACGTCGAGTTCCTTGAAGCAGTCGCGCGGCTCTTGTCCGAGCGGCTGTAGGACGCGGGACATAACCCAATTCCGCCGAGGAATTGGGATTGTGTCCCAAGTCCCCGGATCGTGTCCCGCCAGTGTTGCCGCTAGTGCTTCGTCTCGACCTTCTTGTAGTCGGTCGGGACCTCGAAGGTCGCTTCCGGAACCGCGTCGAGCGAAACCGACTTCACCTCGTGATACGACGAGAAGATCACGCCCTGGTCCTGCGAACTCGACGGCTTCGGGGCCAGCTTGTTGGCAATCAGGCCGCTCAGGCTGGTCGGCGGCCGCTCCGGTTCGGATTGCGGCTCAGGCTTCTTGGCGGTCGAGTCACTTTTCACCTGCCACTTCACCTCGGTGACAATCGGGTAGCCTTCGACCTTGGCCATTTCCTTGCCGACCTCCTCCAGCTTGCCAGCCGTTTCCTTTGGGTCGAGCCCGTACATTGAGGTCAGCATGCCCGCGCCCAGCCGGTTGTTCTCTTCCGGCGACAGCCCAACGTTGGACTGTCCGACAGGGGCCGCTGAGGCCAACTTCTGTGCCAGCTTCCGGCCGAACTCGGCCTCGATCGCCTGGGCCTTCTTCAACTGGTCGGTCAGCGGTGTGTTCCAGAGGTCGGTCGTCATCACCTCCGTGATCTGGCTCTTGGACTTAGAAGCCGTGTCCTCAAGTACCAACTCCCACGTAATGAGGAATTCCGAGCAGGCAAAGCCGTTGATGGTCTTGGTGGCGCCGGTCTTGCTTACCTTGACATCCGACTTCACGATCTTGTAGGGCTTCGACTCCGGGCCGCTCTGCTTTCGCTGGCCCTTGGGTTCAGTTCCGGCGGGCATGGTAATCGGGCGCTCAGTATAGGTCTTCCTGGGCGGGTTGAGGTCCCAGACCAGGTCTTTGTCCAGTCGGGTGATTTCTGCGGTAGCTTGGGGTTTGCCCGCGAACGCCCCAACGATGCCGCCGACCATCTTCATGGTATTGTTGTCTGCGCGCTTGTCGCCCTGGTATTGGGTCACCATATTGATCTCGGTCGACCCCATACCGGTGAGCATCGAGGCACGGGTCATGGTTTCGGTCTTCAGGTCGGCGAGCGCGGGGCCGACCATCAGCGTGACAAGGACGAGCAGCATCAGCGGAAGAGACTTCATGTGTACTCCTTTTGCCCGATTATAGGTCGCGGCCCAATGTAGTCAACAATTCACCTCCGCCCCGACAAGGCTCAACGCGATTAGCGGTTGACAGATGACCGCAACAGCACTAGACTTCGCCTAACAAAGGCGAAGCATAGGTATGGAGAAACCAAGACCGCTCCTCCTCACGCTGGCGCTGGGAGCCGTTTCGGCTAGAGGTCGGCATGGTGAATAGGAGGTCGAAATGAAGCATGTTCTTCCGGTCCTGCTTTATGCTGCCGTCGCCCTTGCCGGGTTCGGGCCGAACGTCCGCATCGACCACGACGACAAGCCGACCAATCGTATGCTATCGCCTGCGATAACACTTGGGCCGCGGACATCGTCGGGGCAACCGCTTTACGTCGCGTTCGAGGACGACTCAACGGATGGCATTGTGGTCATCCGTGCGGATATCATGTTCCAGAAGTCTACCGATGCGGGAAGAACCTGGTTGCCCGCAGACGTGCTCGTTCATCGCGGTAGTCCCTCCGCGACGTATCCCGACATAACGACCGACCCGGACGGCGACATCTACATCGTCTACAGAAATGCGGACAGCACTGGATCGCACAGCCATTGTGTTCGTTCAAGTGATGGCGGCGCCACCTGGTCCGCCCCCATTAGCAACAACATGAGCAGTTGGGCACGAATCACCGCTGACTCGGGCGGCAATCTGTTCGAGTCTTGGACCGACGGGCATGTTTATTCGTCTGTGTCCACAGATAAGGGTGTCACATGGAGTCCACGGCAGCGTGTGGACGACGATACAGTGTCGGATGACTGCTGGGATGCAGATGCGTATGTGCAACCTGGCACGAACCATTATCTGGTGGTCGCCACAGCCCCTTACCACAGTGGCGATATGATTGTCCATGGCTCTTACTTCTACCGCTCCACCGACATGGGTCGAACGTTCCAGCCAGGGGTTCGACTCGACACTTTCGGAGGCGTTACATGCCAACCGCACGTCGTGGCCGACGCGCAACACGTCATCTGTGACTACACCGGCAGCAGCCACAACTCCGAACAGATCAACACCGAGGCACGAACTCTCTACACCCAACCCGATACGTGGGACAGCCCCGCACCTGTCACCGAGCTGGACACGCCACGATGGTCATACTACAACGGAGCCAAACTGGCCATATCCGCCGATGGTCGCGTGCACACGGCCCTGATGATCCACGAACCGTTCAACGACAATTCCCTCACCTTTTACTCTAGCTCCTTCGACCATGGCGTCACTTGGTCCGAACTCGAACTCGTCAACGATGATTCCACGGCAGACAGTTGGGACCAGGACATTGCAGCCGACTCGGCCGGACATGCCTACATCGTGTGGCAGAACAACCCTGGCGAACGCGGCGAGGTATGGTTCTCGACCAATAACCCGGCCGGCATCGCCGAAGAGCCGACCGAGCCGGCAATCATCGCGCAGCCATCCGCAACCGTTGTCCGCAACTTCCTGTTACTCCCGGAAGCCTCAAGCCCCAGGCCTCAAGCTCCAAGCAGCCTGCTCGACATCAGTGGCAGGGGGGTGATGGACCTGAGGACGGGCGCGAATGACGTCAGCCGTCTCAGCCCGGGCGTGTACTTTCTGAGAGAAGCCCAAGCGCAAGCTCAAGCACAAGCCGTCGGCGTTAGGACGTCAGCCGTCACCAAGGTCGTGGTAACGAGGTGAGCGGCAAGTAGACAGAATGCAGTAGACAGGATACAGGGCGGGCGAGAGCCCGCCCCCTTGCATGAGACGGAACGTCACGGGCCGTCGGCATGCGGTTACGGCTCGGGCGCCGGGACGCTGAAGACCTCGAAGCGGATGGCCGCGAGGACCGCGGGGTCGAGACCGCGGTTCTGCCACTTCTCCAGCAGCACGTGAGCCTCTTTCGCCAGGGTCGGGCCGGAGATGGTCCGGCCGTGCGAGAGACGGAAGAGCTGCCGGGCAAAGTCGAGGTAGAAGACGATGTACATCGTGTCGATGCCGCTTGCGTCCAGCACCTGCTTCGTTTCCGTCTCCATGGTGCACAAGGCAACCATCGAAGCCTGGTAGCGTTCGCTCATGTCGGCATAGATGCGGGCAGTCGTCTGTGCCGCTATCTCGGGCGAGTACTTCGCCTTCCAGCGTGAGAGTCGTCGTGTTACGTCGGACATGGTACAACTCCTTTCCGGCCGTCTGGCCGGGATTGCGGACCATTCGATCTACTGGATTAGAGGACTGAAGGCCTCCAAACGTAACCTCTCATGTGTTTATCTGCCGTCGGATGCGAGAATCGCGGAGGAATTCTGCTGGCCCTGACCGGGCGCGACCTGATGGCCCCGAGCTCTGCCTGAGACTCGCGCTGGCAAGAGGGGGGTCAATCCGGGGGTGACCCCGGGATTCAGTGCCGCACACACCTCGGCCATCAATGTGGCCGTCAATCAAGGACTTAGCGTGGCAGTCAGTCGCGCGGCGAGGTCGGGACTTAGCGCGGCGGCCAACCGCGCGGAGACTGTGGAATTCAGCGCCGCCGTCAGTCCGAACGTCAACGTCACCCTCAATCTGGCGGTCAACTGCGCAGCGAGTCGCGCAGCGAGTTCCGGCCTAACTTGCGCGTCCAGCCGCGAGCTGAATGCCGCCGTGAACGCGGCGTCGAGTCCCAGGTCGAACTTGGCGCTGAGTGCCGAAGCGAACGCCGCAGTTCCGGTGCGAGTGCTTTGACCCGCAGCCGGTCTCGCGCGCAAGCTCTGTCAGTACCGCATGGTGCACGTTGGAGAACCGCATTCTCTCGGGAAAGCGGTAGCTCCGCTACCGCAGCCCAAAGGCCTGGCGGTCATCCATATGTAGTAGTGCGTCGATTCCCGGCCACAATTCTGCCGCCCACCCCTCGGCCCACAGGCCGCCTCCCCGGTGGCCTCTGCCGACACAGCGCGAGACACAGCAGAGCCCACAACTACGTGTTCTTCGACTCGAACAACGAGCCGAACGACGCCGCGAAGAACGTCCGGAACAACGACTGGAACGACTTCGCAGACAGCTTGCGGTACAGCGACGCGAACAACTTCGCACGCAGCTTCCGACACAGCGCGCGATACAGCTCAAGACACATGTGCCTACACAAGCGAATACACAACTGAGGACACTTCTGTCGGTACTTCCGGACGTACTTCGTCGCGTACTTCGCGCGGTGCAACCAATCGAATCGCTAAGGAGAAACCCGAGAACGGGTCGCCTCGGGAATCCAGCTATGATGCGCGCGGGCGCAAGCGATAGGCGACCACGCGCAATATGCTGGTGATCTCGAACAGCGGGAGCAACACGACAGCCTTGAGCCAGAAGAAGCCGGAGCGGTCGTGCTTGCGCAGGTAGCGGAACGCGGAGCGGTGTGATTCCGGTATCATCTTCGCCCGCGCCTGCTTTGTGCTTGCGCCGTGGCGGTGGACCACCCGCGCGTCGGCAACGTAGACTGTCTTCCATCCGGCGTCGGACATGCGTTTGGAGAGGTCGACGTCGTTGTAGAGCATCGGGAACTGCTCGTCCATTCCGCCGAGCTGGTCGAGCACGGTCTTGCGCACCACAAGGCAGGAGGCCATCGGTTGTTCAACTTCGCCGGTCCGGTCGTAGTCGAAGTACTTCATCTTCCAGCGGCCGAAGCGGCGGCTGTTGGGGAACAGTCGGGATAGCCCGATCAGCTCCCAGAGCAGCATTGAAGCTGTCGGCAGCGAGCGGATTGAGTACTGGGTCGTGCCGTCCGGACTGATGAGCCGCGGGGCGACCGCGCTGGCCTCAGGGTGTTCGTCCAGATAGCGGGCGAGCGTGTCGAGCGCGCCAAGCTCGATACGCGTGTCGGGATTGAGCAGCAGCACGTATTCGCCCGTTGCGAGCTTGATGCCCTGGTTGTTGGCGTGAGCGTACCCGCAGTTCGAGTTGTTGGCGACAAGCCTGAGGTGGTGATACCGGCTCAGCTTGTCGCGGGTCGCGTCGGTTGAAGCATTGTCCACGACGATGACCTCGAACTCAGAGCCGAAGTTGATGGAGTCAATGCACGCTTCGATGTCAGCAGCGGAGTTCCACGTGACAACGACGACCGACAGCTTCACGGCGAAGTCCGAAGGTCCAAGGGGAAATGGCGAAGAGCGGAGCAGACGGCCCGAAGTCCGACTTTGACATTTCCACTTTCCACTTTGTATTCTCGTGCCCTAGAGCATGCCCGGCGAAGAGGGAAAGTCCGAAGTTCGACAGGTCACGGGCACTTGGGACTTGTGTTCTACACGCTGCGGTAATAGTCGAGCAGGTCGGAAAGGGTCTTGGTGAACGGGATTTCCGGTTTCCAGCCGGTCGCGGCGGCGAACTTCGAGGGGTCGCCGGTCAGGAGCGGGATGTCGTGCGGCCGGAACTTGGCGGCTGAACTGCGGACCTGGACCGGCACGCGGGAAAGACCGCAGAGGTAGTCCACGCCTTCCTTAATCACTACCGGCTTGCCGGACGTGACGTTGTAGGTCTCGCCGGGTGCGCAACGCGACAGCGCCAGGAGGTACGCCCGGGCCACGTCGCGGACATCCGTGTAGTCGCGTCTGATGCTCAGGTCGCCCATCTCGATGACTGGTTCCCTCTTGCCGTGCTCAACTTGGGCGATGGCGTTCGCCACCTTGGGGAAGACGAAGGTGGTAGCTTGGCCTGGACCGGTGTGGCTGAAAGGCCGGAGGATGACGACATCGAGCCCGAATGCCCGGTGGTAGAACCGGCCGGCCTCAGCGGTCATGTGTTTGCTCAGGGCATAGGGGCTGAGCGGCAAAGATGGCAGGTCTTCGTTAAGGGGTCTTCCGACGTTGGAACGACCGTACACGTCGGCGGAGGAGATGAGGATGATGCGGCACTTGAGCTGGAGCTGGCGGACCGCTTCGAGGAGCTTGAGCGTGCCCATCGCATTGACTTCGTAGGTGGTCATCTGGTGCGATTCGGACAGGGCTACCGAACTGATGCCGGCGAGGTGGATGATGCCGTTGGGCCGGGTGCTGTCCAGCAGAGAGCGGGTCGCGTCGAAGTCGCAGATGTCCCCGCGGTGAAGCTCAGCCGTGAGGCCGGGCTGCGCGTCGGCCCAATGCAGGCCGATGACCGCATGTCCGGTGTCGGCAAGGTGGCGGGCGAGATGACCGCCGGCGAACCCTTCGATACCGGTGACGAGTATTCGGCTCATGGGGAAGCGGACAAGGACAGGTCAGAAGTCAGAATGCAGATATCAGAATGCAGAACTTCCGGACTCTCTGAATTCTGGTTTCCGATTTCTGACTTCTGCACTATCCGGACTTCTGGACTAGCGGCTGCGCCAGTAGTCGAGCAGGTCTTTCATCGTCTGCTCGAACTTGTACTTCGGTTCCCAGCCGGTTTCCGTTCGCAGCTTGGTCGCGTCGCCGAGCAGGAGTTCGACGTCGCTCGGCCGCATCCGCTTCGGGTCCGGCTTGGTTTCGATCTTGACAGTCGAGAAGCTGAGCAGGATGTCGAGCATCTCACGGATCTTGTAGCCCCTACCGGTGGCCACGTTGTAGACATCACCGGGCTTGCCTTTCTCCAGCGCGAGGTAGTAGCCGACCACCGTGTCGCGGACGTCGGTGAAGTCGCGGACGGCATCGAGGTTGCCGACGTGGATCACCGGTGCCTGACGGCCCCTTTCGACGTCGACGATCTGCTTGGCGAAGTTGGACGTGACGAACACGTCGCCTCGGCGCGGGCCGGTGTGGTTGAACCCGCGGGTGCGGACGATGTGCATGCCGTAGCTCTGGTGATACTGGTAGCCCATCAAGTCCTGGGCGACCTTGCTGACGGCGTACGGCGACAGGGGTCGCAGCGGGTTGGTTTCCTTTATCGGCGCCTCTTCGGGCAGGACCATGCCGTACTCCTCGCTGGAGCAGGCGAGCTGCACCCGGGTCGGGCAGCCGACCGCGCGGATTGCCTCGAAGATGTTGATCTGGCCAATGACGTTGGTCGTCATGGTTTCGGCCGGGGCGACCCAGGACATCGGGACGAAGCTCTGGGCAGCCAAGTGGTAGATTCGGTCCGGCTTCAGGTCCCGGATGAGTTCGTACATCGCGGTCGCGTCGCGGATGTCGCAGACATGCGTCGTAATCCGGTTGCCGAGGTGGGTGATGTTCTCGGTCCGGGAGCGCCAGCGCATCGTGCCGTGCACTTCGCAGTCGCCCCGGGAAAGGAGATACTCAGCCAGGTGGCTGCCGGCAAAGCCGGTAGTGCCGGTAATGAGACACTTCAAGAAACCTCCCGGGATTCAGATACCAGTACGATCGGTGAGCTCCTCAGGCCTTCTGGACCTTGCCTGAGCGCAAGCAGCGGGTGCAGACCCAGATGCGCTTGTTTTCGTTCTCGACCTTGGCCCGGACGCGCTGCAGGTTGGGCTCCCAGGTCCGCTTGGTCACGTTGTGGGCGTGGCTGATGTTCGAGCCAATCACGCCGACTTTGCCGCAAATCTCGCAATGCTTAGCCAATTTTCCTCCTTGGCGGTGTTAGACTCGGACAGAGGATAGCAGGAATAGCCGGACAGTCAATCCGCCCGGGCAGCCTTCACGATGCGGCAGGACGGTGCAGCGGGATCCACCCCAGTCGTCACAAAGTAGATGCCTGGGCGCATACCGTCGCCGAAAGAGAAGGAAGCAGGAAGCCCGGGGCCGACCGACGCCGAGCGAACCAGCCGACCGGCTGCGTCGAAGATGCGGACAGGAAAGCGTGAAGGAGGAGGGACAAGCGATGAGCCGGAAAGTCGGATCGTAGTCGTGCCGACAAAAGGGTTGGGACGGGCGTCAACTGCCAGACTCGTGACAGGTGAGCCCGGACCTTCGGCGACGCCAGCCGGCAGCAGGTCCACCGGCACCCGTAGATAGACGACCGCATTTGTGGTCTGCGGCCCCTGGCCCTGTTCTGAGAAGCCGGCGACCTGATCCGCGAAGTAGATGATATGGAGCGTGTCGTTGACCACCTCAGCCAGAAACGGAAAGCGTTTGCTCGTGCTGTCCGGTTGGGTGAGGCGCAGGGCCGGGCTCCAGTTGTGGGCAGCGCCACTCGTGCGGGCGGCCCAGATGTCAGCGCGGCACAGACCGGTGGCCGGGTCGGCGTTGTACGGGTCGAACTGCTCCCAGACCGCATAGAGTTCGCCCGAGGCCCGGTTCATACCAATGCTGGACCGGTCGGCGGCCAGCGCGTCATCGCCGATCCGGGTTCCGGTGGGACAGGAGTAGTCGTGCACGAGGCGCCAGTGCGGCTCCGGGTACTTGGAGTAGTGCCAGATCTGGGAGTGCAGCACGTCACTGCCGTCATACAGGTCGGTCAGCAGGTGGATTCGGTTGGTGTCGTAGGTTCCGCAGCCGGAAAGAAGGGAACGGGACAGGGGTGACGGGACCGAGTCCGATAGCCGGGAAGTCGCGTACCAGTTCGCGCCGTTGTTCGGGGTCTCCTGGAGAAACAGTGTGCCGCGGTCCGGACCCTCGGTCTCGGCCCAGATGTAGCCGTACTGGCCGCTCTGTTTGGATACTGCCACGTTGAACGCCGGGAAGGCGCCGACGTGGCCGAGGGGTATTGCCCTGGCCAGGGCTCGATAGATGAGTGAATCGCCGCTCATCGCAGCGAACTTGTAGAAGCCGAAGTTGGCCGCGCCGATCAGCGTGTAGCGGCAGTTGCTGGCAGCCCGCTCTTCGTGGAAGTTACCGGTTCCCGCCCCGCTGTCTACCAACCGCGTCAAGACGTAGGTGTCTCGGCGCAGGTAGTCGGTCGAAATCATCGCGCTCCCCCGGACGATATTGAAGTCCATCGAGCCGAGCGTGCGCGGTTCTGAGTTGACTACCATTCCGCCGGGCCAGCGCCAACCGCCGCTTAGGGGCCGGAAGTTGTACCGGATGGAGCCGTACCCGTCCCGCCAAACCGCGTGGGTCCCGGAAAGCGAATCGAAGGCGAGAAAGCGGACCGCGGGACCGTACATCTGGCGGTCGCGGGACGTGAACCCGATAGTCTCGGCGACAATCTCCGCCCGGGCGACGGCAACGAGCGCTAGAAGCGCCATCGCGATCAGGCAGAGCTTCGGTCGGTTCCTCATAGGTAGTTCTATATTGACTATAGACCCGGGTTCGGGCTAGTCAAGTTGTCGGCAGATTCATCACCGGTTGCCAACTGCTTGCCCACTGGATGAACACGGAAGACGCGTCAGCTGCACCCGGCTTTCGGGCAGCTTATGCCCATGTTACGAACCACTTATCCACATCCGGGGGCTTGCTTGACATAGCGGGGCGCATGCATATCTTCACTTGTGGCAGATCAGACGGACAGAGTATCGCTCCACGCCGTAGTCTCTGGTATCGTACAGGGCGTGTTCTACCGGAGGTTTGTCCTTCTGGAGGCAACAGAACTCGGATTGTACGGACGTGTACGGAACCTGTTCGACGGATGTGTGGAAGTCGAAGCCGAGGGCGAAAGGCAGAAGCTCCAGCACCTCATCAAGAAGCTACACAAGGGTCCGCCCGGCGCGCAGGTATCCGACGTAGCGACGGAGTGGAGCGAGCACCGGAGCGAATTCAGAGATTTCCGGATAGACTACACCTAGCCACAAGATGTCGGGCCACCTTGTGGCTCAATGACCAGTGACCAGTTCCCAATGACCAATCATATGGAAAGCCCCAAGAACCAGGCCGCAATGACCATTCAAGGAGGAAAGCCAGAAGCCTCAAGCGGACATTGGGCATTTGAGCTTTGATTGGGTATTGGTCATTGGGTCTTGGGTATTCCTCAGCGCCGTCGGTTTCTTGACAACATCGGGCGTGCTTCTATGATAGGCGCGTGAAAGAAGCAGCGTTCATGGCCGAGGCGCTGGACCTGGCCAAGCGCGGATGCGGCCGGGTCTCGCCCAACCCGATGGTCGGTGCAGTGCTCGTCAAGAACGGCCGGGTGGTGGGTCGGGGCTGGCACCGCCGTTTCGGCGGGCCGCACGCCGAAGTCGAGGCCATTACCGATGCCGGCCGTCGCGCTCAAGGCACCGCGCTCTACGTGACGATGGAGCCGTGCTGCTATCACGGCAAGACTCCGGCCTGCACCAATGCCGTCCAACTGGCAGGAATCGAGCGGGTCGTTGCGGCGACACTCGACCCGAACCCTAGAGTCAACGGCGGGGGCATGCGACTTCTGCGCGAGTGCGGCATCAAGACAGCGGTCGGCCTGATGGCGAACGAGGCACGGCGGCTGAATGAGGGCTATTTCACCTCGCTACGCAAGCATCGGCCTTTCGTCATCCTGAAGGTTGCGGCAACTCTCGATGGCATGGTCGCCGACGAGGTGGGTCATTCGAAGTGGATTACCGGGCCGCAGGCCCGCGCTCTTGGCCACAAGCTGCGCCTATGCGCGGACGCGATTGTGGTGGGGGTCAACACAGTTATTGCCGACAACCCCCGGCTGACCCGTCGTGTGAAATCGCCACGGCCGTTGGTGCGCGTGATTCTTGACTCCGGCCTTTCGACTCCGTTGAAGAGCCGGTTGTTCGTGGAGCCGGGGCCGGTGCTCGTCTTCACGTCCAGCCGCGATGTGTTGAGAGCCGAACGCTTCTGGGTGAGGGACGTGGAGGTGGTGCGCGTCAGCAAGGGCAAAGACGGGCTGCTTAGTTGGGAGGAAATACTTGCGGAGTTTC
>Ga0315277_10002596_pt1 | contig 25104 bp, 20 predicted proteins | sample YL17G05_15_MG_FD_203695 | JGI IMG/M metagenome (GOLD analysis project Ga0315277, IMG submission 203695) | Sediment microbial communities from Yellowstone Lake, YNP, Wyoming, USA - YL17G05_15 | ecosystem: Environmental > Aquatic > Freshwater > Lake > Sediment | place: USA: Wyoming | collected... | reverse complement strand
CGTGAAAGGTGCGTCGTATTAAAATGTAAAAGAACAAAAAATCATTTTTTTACTTGACGGATGGCCTCATAACAGGAATCTGTTTATTTTGGTCGTCGGCTCCGCCGACTCCTCAATTTTGATTTTTGCATTTTGATTTTTAATTTCAAAAATGCCCGCAGGCATTTTTGCAAAACGAACCCAATTTCAACACACAAAAAACCTTGATATCGCGCCAGAAACGCAGAAACGGAGGCCAAAAACTTAGCCAAAAAAACGAAACGAACCCATTTGTGGATAACTTTGCCTGTACGCTGAACGCTATACACTGTGCTTCCTGTGCGGCTATGTAGGATTGCAATTGACGCTCGACTTTCTCGCAGCATTCTCGTGCCTGGAGGCACTCATCCTTGAGCAGCGAAGGAAAATTATTCTTCCCACGTGCCGAGTTTAATGGGGGCACAGAGGTTGTCTTTTTGGGCGGCGACGCGACCGCAGCTTTTACAGACAAAGTCGGGATTTCGCACCAGCTCGTGATACTTCTGCGGATCGGTCTTGTGCAGGCCTTTGCCGGTTAATTCGCATAAATGATGCTCATGATTGGCACAGGGCGTATGCGAGTTGGACATATCTAATTCCTTTCATATGCACCAATTTTCGAATCTCTCTATGAGATAAATACGAAATTCGAATATCGAAATTCTAAACAAATTCTAATAACGGAAAATACAAATGTTCAAAACGGTTTTGAATTTTTCATATTAACCATTCCGTCCGCAGCATTTTTTATATTTTTTACCGCTGCCGCAGGGACAGGGGTCGTTGCGTCCGACTTTGGGCTGTTCCTGCTTGATAGTCTTGACTTTCTGTTCACCCTGGGGAGCCATCGCGGCGGCTCGCTGTCGCTGGGCCATTTCAAACTGGCCGGTCTGGTCGTGGCTGGCGCGGCCGCCGCCCCAGACGCTGCGCGTACGTTCGCCGGCCTGCAGACGCACCTTGAAGATAATATCCGTCACACGCTCGGCGATGCCGGTGAGCATCTGGTCGAACATCCGGTAGCCTTCGTGCTTGTATTCAATCTTCGGGTCCTTTTCTGCATACGCCCGCAGCATAATGCTTTCCTTGAGATGGTCCATCGCGTAGAGGTGGTCTTTCCAGGCGGTGTCGAAAATCTGCACCAGGACGTATCGCTCGAGGTCGGCAATCTCTTTGCGGAAGAATTCCCGCCCCGCCGACAAGAGTTTCTCCCGTGTTTTGTCCGGCGAGGCCAGTTCGGCAAGGACAACTTCGACGCCAAAGCGTTCTTTAGCGAATTGCGCGATTCTGTCGGCAGGCTCATTGACATATTGTTCAACCTGCGAGGTGAGGCGCGTTTCGTACCAGCTTTTGCTTTCATCCCGCAGCATATCATAAATCGCCTCCGGCTTCATCTCGCCAAGCCGCTCCGCCGTCAGCCGCGTCTCAAATCGCCGGTTCGCCCAGTCCGCCATCGCCGAAAAACCATAGACATTTGGCCCCTGCGGCCCAAAGACCATACTCATCGCAAATTCTATGGGGTATTCGATTTCGCGCTGCTGATACTTCTGCTCCAGCGCGGCCAACAGTTTCTTCTGAATGGTTTGCGGCAGCGTATCCTTCAGGTCTTTGGCGTCTATCGGAACGGCAAATTTCGTCCCGGCCCATTGCGTAAACGTCCGCAAAGCAAAATCCTCGGCCAGAAAATCCTTCAGTCGTGAGGCATCTTTCTTGTCCACCTGTTTGCAGGCCGCCTCAACCAGAACCCGTTCGATTTCGTCGGCCTTCATTTGCCGCAGTTTACTCGCCGAGACGCTGGCCCCAAATGCGCTCATCGCCCAGCGCGTCAGCGCATCAATATTCCACGTGGATGGGTCCTCGTAATCTTCCAGATATTCGCCCAGCGAAACGGAGATGGTGTTCTCGACGTTCCTTTTGGCCTCTTCGCGGAGCATCTCTTCGATGAAATCGACTTCCATTCCGCGCAGACGGCGAATCTCGATGTCTATGCCGAATTCCATTTTGGCCCACTCGACAATGCACTGATACGGATAGTCGGCCCCAAGAATGGTCCTGCACGCCTGTTCGGCGGTCTGCCGGAGCATTTCCTCAATGACCGCCCGCAGATTCCGCCCGGCAAGGATGCTGCGCCGGCGGGAGTAGAAAATTTTTCTCTGGTAATCCATCACCTCGTCGTATTCGAGGAGGCTTTTGCGGATTTCGAAGTTGCGCTGTTCGACTTTTTTCTGGGCCTTGGCGATGCCGCGGCTGATGCTCGGATGAAAAATCGGCTCACCCTCCTGCCAGCCGATGAGCGACAGGGCTTTAACCGTCCATTCGGGAGCGAAGATGCTCATCAGGTCGTCGTCAAACGACAGGAAAAAGTTGCTGGAACCTGGATCGCCCTGTCGGCCGCAGCGTCCGCGAAGCTGATTGTCGATGCGGCGGGCCTCGTGGCGTTCGGTTCCGAGAACGTGTAAGCCACCCAATTGAGCGACGCCGGCGCCGAGTTTAATATCCGTTCCGCGACCGGCCATATTGGTGGCGATGGTGACGTTGCCGCGGGTTGAACCGTCGCGGGCGGCGTGCTGCCAGCCAGCTTTTTCAACGATTGCCGCCTCGCGGGCGTGCTGCTTGGCGTTTAACACTTCGTGTTCCACACCATAACGTTTCTTCAGGGCCTCGGACAGCGCCTCGCTCTTTTCCACGCTGGTCGTACCCACCAGCACGGGACGCCCTTCGCTGCTGATTTTGTAAATCTCCCCCACTATCGCGTCGAACTTTTCCCGCATCGTTTTATAAATCATATCTTCGCGGTCGTCGCGGACGCACGGGCGATTGGTCGGAATGACCACCACGTCGAGCTTATAGATGTTCATAAATTCATCGGCCTCGGTGGCGGCGGTGCCGGTCATTCCTGCGATTTTTTCATAGAGTTTGAAGAAATTCTGCAGGGTGATGGTCGCCAGGGTCTGCGTCTCTTCTTTTACCTGAACATTTTCCTTGGCCTCAACGGCCTGATGAAGACCGTCCGACCATTGCCTGCCGTGCATCAGACGGCCGGTAAATTCATCGACGATGATGACCTTGCCGTCCATCACGACGTAATCTTTTTCCCGGTCATAAACCACGTGCGCCCGCAGGGACTGCTCGAGCAGATGCGGCCAATCCATATTGGAGCCGGTAAAGAACGACCCCAGTCCTGCGATGTCCTGCGCGGCGCCAATGCCATCGTGCGTCAGATGCGCCGCCTTGTGTTCCTGCTCCACCTCATAATACTGCGTCATTTTTTCCAGGCGCGGCTTGTCCTGCTCAATCTGTCTCTCGGTTTGCTCGATGACCCGCTGAGCCTTTTCGATACGGGCGTGGTTTTTGGCCTTTTTGGCTTCGGACAATTCGCCGTGGGCATTGGCGAGGGTTTTTTCCGCATCGTCGATGGATTTTTTGAGCCGGTCGTAGGAGCTTTGCATCCCAATAACCTGGCGGGCGACGGCGTCGGCTTTTTTATACCGGCTCACGTCGTCAAAGGCAGGGCCGGAAATAATCAGCGGCGTGCGGGCCTCGTCAATCAGAATGGAGTCCACCTCATCAACGATGGCATATTCGAGCGGGCCCTGAGCCATCTGCTCCAGCGAAATTTTCATATTATCGCGGAGATAATCGAAGCCAAATTCATTGTTGGTGCCATAGGTGATGTCGCAGTTGTACTGGTCTTTGCGTTCCTGGCCAACGGTGTCCATATCGGCCTGAATCGCCCCAACGGTCAGACCCAGCGCTCGGTAGATCGGGCCCATCCACTCGGCGTCGCGCTTGGCCAAGTAATCGTTGACGGTGACGACGTGGACATGTTTTCCGGTCAGGTGCACGAGGTATGCGGCCAGCGTGGCGACCAGCGTCTTGCCTTCGCCGGTGGCCATTTCAGCGATTTTGCCGTCAAAGAGAACATTGCCGCCGATAAGCTGCACGTCGAAATGGCGCATATTGACCGTCCGCCGGGCCGCCTCGCGCACGACGGCAAAGGCCTCGGACAGGATTTGCTCCGGCCGCTGGCCTTCGGCAATACGTTGTTTGAACTCGGCGGTTCTGGCTTTGAGGGCTTCGTCGTCGAGAGTTCTGATTTGCTCCTCGAATTTGCCCGCCGCCAGCGCAATCTGCATATAGCTCTTGACCATCCGCTCGTTGCGCGAGCCGAATATCTTGACCAGAAACTTATTCAGTGAAAACGCCATTGTCCCGTCCCTGTTAATTCAGGAAAAATAAAGTCTTAATTTCAGTTCCTTCGTTAAGGTCGGCATTTTACACGAATTAGTACCGGATTTGTACTTCTTTTTTTGTCAGTGTATATCAATATCAACGATGGATAAACTCCGCGTGTAAATAGAAACACCCCCTGCACGAAGTGGTGTTCGCCTTGACTTTATCGGCCGAGTGTGATAGAAGGTTTCTTTTGCAAAATGGGCCGTGAATGGTCAGTTTGAGTCAATATTCAGGACAGCACATGCGAACGGGCGAAAGCCTTTCGGAAATCACGGTTTATCCGGCCGGCAATCAAAGCGGAGGCCTTCTCTGTCGATCGTGCAGGCTGATTCGTGAGGTCCCCGGCACACGGCGCGTTTACTCGGCTCTCTGGCAGGAACAGCCGGTAATCGTCAAGGTTTTTTGCCGGAGGTTTTTTGCGCGCCGGCATACACTGCGGGAATGGCGGACACTCCAGAAACTTGCGACGCTTCAAATCGCCTGTCCGGAGCCATTGTTTTACGGCAGAATTGACAACGACTGCTGGGCAATAGTCACATCTTCTATCCCGGATGCGCAGGATGTGTTCACCCTGTTCCAGAGTCTGACCGATGAACAGAAAAAAATCCAAGTCCTGTCGTCCGTAGTCGGCCAGTTGGCCCATCTGCACATCAATGGCGTCGTGCAAAGCGACTTGCACTTAGGCAATTTCGTCCTGGCCGCCAATCGTATTTATCTTCTCGACCCGGCCTCGATTCGCTTTTACAAAGAGCCAGTGCCGCTTGCTAAAAGTTTTGCTCAACTGGCCCTGCTTTGCACCAACTGGCCGGCTAACCGTGAACCGCAGATGGAGATATTCATCCGCAGGTATTTTGCCGCCAGGGGCCTGTCTTTTCGGCCGTGGCATCTGGATAAAATGCTGAAAATGATTCGGGCCCGGCGCGAAAAGGCCATCCGACGGACACTGCGAAAGTCGCTTCGCAGCGGCAAGCGATATTTCGCTCTCAAAAGAAGTACGTTTCGCGCCGTGTTTTCGAGGGCTTTATGGACGGAAAAACAGGCGGCGGATTTGCCCAGCCATATCGACCTGCTGATGAATCAGGGTAAAATTCTCAAGCGAGGCAATACCTGCTTTGTCTCGCTGACGGAAATCAATGGTCGGCCCGTCGTCATTAAACGCTACAATCATAAGGGACTGTGGCATTCCATCCGTCAGACACTGCGGGGCAGCCGGGCCAGACGTTGCTGGCTGTATGGGCATCGGCTTGACGCGCTGCAGATTCCCACCGCTGCTGGATTGGCGTTTATCGAAAAGACCAAAGGGCCGTTGGTTTTTTGCTCGTATATTTTGAGTGAATACGTGGAAGGCGCCAAACTCTGCGACTTTCTGCGAGACCTGAGCCGGACGGAGGCGGAGCATACAGAAATGCTTGGGCAGGTTGAGACGATCCTGCGGCAGATGGAAGTGTACCGCATTACACACGGCGATTTAAAGCCGTCCAATATCATTATCACCGCCAATGGGCCGACGCTGTTGGACCTGGATTCCGTGAAAATTCACCGTACAGGATTGTTTTTCCGCCGGGCCAGGGCCAAAGACCTCGAACGGCTTTCTTCTTTGTCCGGTCTGGCGGCGCGATAATCTCATGACCGGATTTTTCGTCCTTCTACTCCTTTTCTTGCGAACAGCAGGAACACTGGGCGATGCAGGATTCGGACCTGCGACCCGCTGATTAAGAGTCAGCTGCTCTACCAACTGAGCTAATCGCCCCAAATTTTCAGAAAAGGGGAGTGTACATTCTCCGCCGCTTTTTTCAAGAAAAATCCTGTTGTCTTTCGGGATGTCCAGGAGACCCCTCAAATAAGCCTCTTGACATTCTTGACAAAAGAGGGGCTGGGAGATACAAAGACCATAAATCTCGAAAAAGGAACTTTCTTTTGACAGATACCTCAAAACAGGCAAATTCATTGCAGCTTCAGGCAGAATACCGCTCCGACGGTTCGACGATACTCCACCTTCCCGAAAAACTGGATGTTTCCAGTACAGGTATCTATTGGCGGCAATTGGAGAAAAAAGAAATCCGGTTTTCCGGCACCTCTCTGATTCTGGATGCCTCAAATGTTCATTTCTGCGACGGGTCGGGGATTGCCCTGTTGTTTGCCCTTGAAAACCTCGGCCGGCAAAAAAAGATGCAGACCGAGATTCAAAACCTATCGGCGGATTTCCAGTCGCTTCTGCAGCGGTTTGACCGGGAGAAACTGGCTGAAACGCTCGCTTCGCCACAAAAGAAATCGCCGGCTCTTGAGGAAATCGGAAAAACAGCGGTACATTTACTCGAAGACGTCAGGCAACAGATTACATTTCTGGGGCATTGGCTCTGTGCGATAGGCTGGACGATTTGTCATCCGCATCGAATCCGCTGGCGGGATTTTTTTAAGCTGGTAGAATTAGTCGGCGTCAACGCCGTGGGGATTACAGTACTGCTGGGGCTGCTTTTTGGCCTGATTATGGCCTTCAGCTCCGCGATGCCTTTGCGACAGTTCGGCGTGGAAGTGTATGTATCCGATTTAGTGGCGATTGCGCTGGTACGGGTATTGGGGCCGTTTATCACCGCGGTCATTCTGGCCGGTCGAACCGGCTCGGCCTTTGCCGCAGAACTGGGGACAATGAAAATCAACAATGAATTAGATGCGCTGGAAGTAATGAGTCTGGAGCCGATGCGATTTCTGGTTGTGCCGCGGGTGGCCAGCACGATTTTGATGGCTCCATTGCTGACGGTATTGACCAATTTTGCGGGACTGGTGGGTTCCGCAATTGTCATTATGTCGCTGGGTTATAGCTTTGCTACGTATTATGACCATGTACAATATATTCTCGACGGCACGGATGTTGTGGTGGGACTCGTAAAAGCGATTGTTTTTGGCGGATTGGTTGGAGGCGTTGGCTGTCTGCGGGGCCTCCAGACCGAATACGGCGCCGGCGCCGTGGGCATTTCCACCACCCGTGCCGTAGTCAGCGGCATTGTATGGATTGTTATAGCCGAGGGAACTTTCTCGATATTGTTATATGTTCTGGACATATAAAAATGAACAGCCGCCAACCCATAATTGAAGTGAAAAGTCTTTCCGTCGGTTATGACGGTGCGGTTATTCTACGCGATGTAAACCTTTCCGTTCTGCCGGGGACGATTACGGTGATTCTCGGCGGTTCAGGCTGTGGTAAGACCACCCTTTTGCGAAGTCTTATTGGCTTGGCTGAACCGATTGCCGGGCAGGTTTTTCTGTATGGGCAGGATTTTTTCGCCGTTGACAATAAAGAACGGGAAAAACTCCTGTCGCGAATCGGCGTAGCGTTTCAGAACGGGGCGCTATTCGGCTCCATCAGCGTGCTGGAAAACGTGATGCTGCCCCTGGAAGAGCTGACCACTCTGCCGCGCCAGGCCTGCGAAATGATCGCGGCGATGAAGCTGCAGCTGGTGGGACTTTCGGGTTCTGAATATCACAGTCCCGCCCAGCTTTCCGGCGGGATGCAGAAACGCGCGGCGCTGGCGCGGGCGATGGTGATGGACCCGCAGATTCTGTTTCTGGATGAGCCGTCGGCGGGCCTGGACCCGGTCACTGCGGTGCAACTGGACGACCTGATTTTGCAACTGGCCAAAACACTGCGGCTGACTTTTGTCATCATCACGCACGAATTGCAGAGTATCTATGCGCTTGCGGATAACGCGATTATGCTGGACAAAACCGCCGCCGGCATAATCGCTCAGGGAAAACCGGACGAATTGAAACGCCGGACAGATATCCCTGCGGTCTGGCGTTTTTTCAACCGTTCCGCGCCGCCTACAAATGAAAAGAAAGAAGAAAACACGGATTAAACTATGAAATCCAACGCACATTACTTTCGAATCGGGCTGTTTGTAGTGATTGTCCTGGCTCTGCTGGCAACAGGACTGATTTTAATCGGCGCCGACGTTTTCGGCGGAGACCGGTTCCTTGTGGAAACGTATATTGACGAATCGGTACAGGGACTTGGCGTCGGCACGGCCCTGCTGCATCGCGGCGTCGCCATCGGGCGAATTGAGCAGATTACGTTCGTGCCGCAACAGTATCCGCTGGACACGAAAAGCCCGGAATACGCCAAATTCAGCCGATACGTGCTGATGACTATGTCGGTCGATAAAAAACATTTCTCCGATATGGGAACCCAGCCTTCTCAAATCGAAGCGATGATTCGTCAGCAGGTCAACAACGGCCTGCGTCTGAAATTGTCCTATCAGGGCATTACCGGCATCGCCTATATAGAGGCCGACTATCTGGACCCGGTGCGGAATCCTCCGCTTGCCGTGCCGTGGAAGCCTAAAAACATTTATATCCCCTCGGCCAAAAGCATGATTACCAACTTTACGCGGGCGGTCGATATGGTCTTTCAGCGGCTGGAAAAAATTGATTTTCCCGCTATTTTTGCGCAGTTCGAAACGACGTTAAAGAATATTCAGACCGCCGTGGAAGAGGCCAAAGTGGCCGAGCTTCGCCAATCCGCGACGGATATGATGGACCAGTTTCGGCAGACCCTGCGCGAAGCCGAAACGTTGCTGAAATCATCCGACCCGAACGCGCCTGCGGCCAACATCGCCGATACAGCGGCACAATTGGACCGCAATCTGCGACAAATTGAAAATCTCATCTCAACACATCAGGACGACATTGACAAAATCCTGGCCGATTTCAAAACGATATCCAGCAATCTCAAACAATTATCCGAACAACTCAAGGCGGACCCGGCTCAATTGCTGATATCCGCCCCCCCATCGAAAACGGAGGTGGTTAAATGACGCGATTTATTTGCTTTTTTACCCTGATTCTGTCGGCGGGATTATGGCCGGCCGGTTGTGCATCACGAACCAGCCTGAACAGCCAACAGCAGTCGTTTCTTTTGGAAACGACGCCCGGTACGCAACGTCAGCCCTTACCTATTGCCGGCATACTTAAAATTCGTCATTGCCGGGCGGCGACGCCGTTTGACGGCCAGTATTTTCTGTACCGCACCCAGGCCGGACAATATCAGCAGGATTTCTACAAGCTGTTTTTGACGCCGCCCAACGAACAAATCACCGAGCTGCTTCGTGCCTGGCTGGAACAAAGCGGGGCTTTTCGCGGCGTCTTGCCTGCCTCCAGTACCGCCAGCCCGGATTACGTTCTGGAACCGCTTTTGTCGGCGATATACAGTGACTTTTCCGAACCAACACAGCCGCAAACGGTCCTGAAAATGCACGTCGTCTTTCTGAAGGCGGACAAAAATGAGCAATCCAGCCGTGTCGTAATGGAAAAAACCTACGAGAATATCGAGCCGATGCAAAATAATACCGGTCAGGACGTGATCAAAAACTACAACCTCAGCCTCGAAAAAGTCCTTGCCCAATTGCAATCCGATCTCGTTTCCGCCTTACAGTGAGCGGCAGGACAAAAAACGAGCTGGCAGTTGAATTCCATCCGTCGGCAAGTATAATGCCTTCGGACGAATATGAAAGCTGGAAAACAAAACAATGTTATCCGCCATATCCCCAACGTTCTGACGGTGGCCCGGCTGGTAATGACGGCGGTGTTTTTGGGGATGATTCTCTATGCGCCGACCGCCGGGCGGGAAAAACCAGCCAACATTTTAACGACGGCGTTTGTGCTGTTTGTCATCGCCGGACTGACCGACATCGTTGACGGTCATATCGCCCGCACGTACAACGCCACCAGCAAATTCGGGCGAACCATGGACCCGCTGGCGGATAAAATTCTCGTTTGCGGCGCATTCATTTGTTTTGCCCTGGTCGGACAACCGAGGCTGGCCAGTTTCGGCTTTCCTGAATGGCTCCTCCAGACGGTTCGCTGGGGCACGGCGGCTATTTTATTGCTGAGGGAAGTCGTCGTACAAACCCTTCGGCACATCGCCGAGGCCCGTGGCGTTAATTTCGGCGCCGTGGTCTGGGGTAAAATCAAGATGTTCCTGCAATCCTTCGGCATCGGCACTGTCTTAATCGGCTGGGCGTTCGTATCCCGCCCCTGGGGAGACTGGTTCACGATTACCATTTACGCTTTGATAGTATTAGTAACCGTCCTGTCCGGTATTCAATCCCTTACCCGACGAATCAAGTAAACTTTCATGGCTCAAACCCGTAGCATTGTGGCGGGAAAGTAAACAACAGCGCGGCGGCGCAAGCCGCCCGAAATCCCTTTTTTCATTTCTGTTCGACGGCTTGCGCCGCTCGGCTTTTACAACACTAACGATTGAAACGAACTATCCAGATAATACTGCATCATTGCGCCTTGTTCATAGATCACATAGTGAATTTTTTCACACAGTTTTTCATTTGTAAAAATGTACCGTTTGCTCCCGCCGACCGTCCAGACTTTCGGATAACTATAGCCGCCTTCACGAAGTTTTCGGGTTGCCCAGATTTTTAATCCCGTCATAACCTCATCAATACCGTGACTGGCTTGAATCAGCGCGTGGACATGATTACTACGAACATGTGCCGCGAACAATCGCCATTGTTTGAGAAGGCAATGTTGAATTAATGTGTCCAATACAATCACCCGTTGGTTTTGGTCTAATTCTACGGGCGGATGTTTAAGTTTCTCCATTTTCTGCCGATAAAGATGTTCATTGGGAGCGATTAGCTTTGGAATGCCGTTATCTCGGATAACGCTTTGTCTCGGATCTCCATGTAGCCAAGTGCCATACGTCGTAAAGGTGATAAAATACGCCACCGGCTTGTTATACATAACTTTTTCTTTTTCATTCGGCGGCTTGCGCCGCTCGGCTCTTGTTTCAAAATTTATCTTGAAAACGCTGTATCCCAGTCTTTCCAGATAGGCTCTCTGCCGACGGAACGAATCACTTCGGCAATTTGGGCCGGACTGCGGTCGTCGGCGATTTCAAACTGTTTGCCCGTATCGTCATGTCCCGTATAGCCGCCGGGATTGGTTTTGGAACCGGCGCTGATGCGAGTCACGCATAAATCCACCAAATGATTCCGCAGTTCGGCCCGCTCCCGCGTGGAAAGCACAATGCCCGCATCGGCAAAACACAACCGCAGCGCCAACATCATCTGTACCAGGTCGGCATCCTCGACTAAATAGGGCCACTGGTCTTGCACATTGGTTGCGGGACATAATCGCGGAAATGAAAAGGATACCGCAGCCCGCCAGTATTTCTTCATCAGATACGCGGCGTGTTCAGCCAGCGCCAGCGTCTCCAGCCGCCAATCCGCCAGACCCAGCAGGACTCCTAAGCCAATTCGCCGCATCCCCGCCGCGGCAAAATCATCGGGACACTCCAGCCGCCGGTTATAATCGCGTTTGGGGCCGGACGGATGATACTGAGCATACAATTGCCGGTCATAAGTTTCCTGATACAGAGTTATTCCATCAATCCCCGCTTCAAAAAGCCGGCGATATTGCGCTTCCGTCATCGGATAGATTTCCGCAGAGATAGAGCTGAATTTGTCTCGCAATTTACAGGCCAATTCGGCAAGATAGTCAACCGTCACAAAAGAAGCATCTTCGCCGCTGACCAGCAGAATATCCCGAAAGCCCTCCGCTGCAATCACGTCGGCATCGGCCAGGGCCTGCTCAACCGAAAGACGTGTACGCCCAAATTTTGTCGTTCGGTTGTAGCCGCAATAGACACAACTGTTGACGCAGACGTTGGACACATACAGCGGCGCATACAACGCTATCGTTTTGCCGAAACGCTGAATAGTCAGGCTTTGCGCCTGCTGTGCCATCGGTTCAAGAAATTCCCGTGCGGCCGGAGAAAGCAGCCGCACCAAACGTCCAATAGAGTATTTTCCCGGCGGCGATTGCAGTTCCTTTAATACATCGTCCGAATGAACCTGCTGCAATTCTTCCATCCATTTGTCGCGATGACCATCAAGATTCATTTCGGTCAGTTGAGTTTTGATGTCTTTAGTCATTGGAAAAAAGCCGGAAGCGTCAGCGCCCGGATTAAAATTCTATTCATTTCGCAAAAAGCCCGTCAACGGACTGGAGGCCTGGGCCTGTTTGCTTTGCGGCGCCATTCCTGCAAGGCGGGCCATTCGCCCCGCTTCGGTGGCCAGCTTAAAAGCCGTCGCCATCGCAACCGGATCATCGGCGGTGGCTATAGCGGTATTCACCAGAACGGCGTCGGCGCCCATCTCCATCGCCTCGGCGGCATGAGAAGGCGAACCCAATCCCGCATCAATCACTACCGGCACAGTCGCCTGTGAGAGAATGATTTCAATGGCGTCGCGGGTTCTTAAGCCCTTGTTGGAACCGATGGGAGCGGCTAAGGGCATTACGGTGGCGCAGCCGACATCCTGCAATTTTTTGGCGAGTATCGGGTCGGCGTTGATATAAGGCAAAACAACAAAACCGTCTTTGACTAATTCCGCCGCCGCCTTGAGAGTTTCCTCGCCGTCAGGCAGCAGATAATAAGGGTCGGGCGTCACTTCCAGCTTGACCCAGGCGATGCCGGTGGCGGCGCGGGACAGACGCGCCAGCCGTATTGCTTCCGCGGCATCTCTCGCGCCGGAGGTGTTGGGTAAAAGCAGGAATTTCTTTCGGTCTATCGCGCTCAGCAGGCTATCGTCGGGATTGTCAATATCCACCCGCCGAAGAGCCACCGTCACCATCTGCGTACCCGACGCTTCAATCGCCTGCGCCATAATCTGATTGGAGGCATATTTCCCTGTCCCAATAAATAACCGCGATTGAAATTCTCTGCCTGCAATTACCAGTTTGTCCATTTGTTTCCCAGATAAACAATCATCATTTATCAATTACGTCAGCCTCCGCCGACGAACCGGACCAGTTCGATGTTTGCGTTCTCGTGCAGCGGTGTGGCGTCAAATTCGGCGCGGGGGACAATTTTACCGTCGATCTCGGCCACGACGGTCGCCCGGTCGATATTCAAACAATGCAAAAGCTCCGCCAGTGTCGCCGGAAATGCATCGGCAAATTCACGCTCTTGCCCGTTGATTTTCAGCTTTGCACTCACAGTTTGTTCCCCAATAAAACAGACCTCAAATCATTCAATAGAATTTCAGCAATGGCATTGGCCTGATGATAGGCGGCGACGCCGACCCGCCCCGCCGTCAGAGGCGCACCCGCCGCAGTGCCGGAAACGCCGTCGCCGACCAGCACCAGCCGCGGCGAAAGACGCACTGTACGAATGTCGTTGCTTTTGCCGAAACCGGCCAGACCGCTGACTGTGACGATGATTGTGTTTTTCATCTTCGACAAGACGGTTTCCACAATCATTTGTTTCTGGTCGGCACGGTCAAAACATTCGGCAACAACATGCGCTTCGGCAAAAACACGCGGGATATTGTCCGGCGCAAGACGAACTTTATGGCCGACCAGATTTGCCTCAGGATTGATGCGCCGCAGATTTTCAAGTGAGACATCCACTTTATGACGGCCAATCTGGTCGTAAAAGTAATTCTGCCGGTTGAGGTTGCTTTCCTCGATCACGTCATAATCGGCCAGAATCAGTTTGCCGACCTTCAGACGCGTCAGCGCAACGGCCACATTGGACCCAAGCCCGCCTAAGCCGGCAATCCCCACCACCGCATTTTTCAACTCAAAAAACGTATGCAGACTCATAGTTAGTACCTATTACGGATATAGGTCTTTGTCATTCCCGCGACTTGTCCCGCCGAAGCCTCTCGGCGAAGGGGGAAGGCGGGAATCCAGTTTTTCGCATTGAACACTCGTTTTCGCAGAGTTGGCATTTTCATTTTTGTTTTTCCGTATCAGAAATTCTTACTTCTTCAGACCCGAAGGGCTGATCCTTATTTTTGATATTTGATTTTTAATCTTTTATTCAGGTATCCGGCGGATACCTAAAAAAAACGCCCCTCGGCAACGAGGGGCGCAATGGTTCAAACCGTTTGTGCCTCCCTTCGCCGGTATTAACCGGATCAGGTTCCAAGGGTCTCCAAAACGCCGGATTCTCAGCCTGGGCCTATCGGCCCATGCTCCCCTGTCACTTTCTTATTTTTACGTATTATAACAGAGACGCCAGCGTCGAAAAATACAAATTTTTTTGCGTTTTTGTTTTTTGCCGTTGGCGGATAGAATATAGACATAAAACCAACAAGAAATGTCGTTTTCAAGACCAGTGATAAAAATTATAATGCCATTAAAAGAAAAAATACTCGCTTTGCTGCTGCGGTTAACCGGTTTAACAATGATTTCGGCGGTGATTTTCGTGTTCTGCCCTCTGGGCCGGATGGATTCCATCCATCGGATTCTGGGGCTGGGTCCTTTGCCGAACGGTCCAATTGTGGAATATCTGGCCCGGACTGAATCCGCCTTGTACGCTTATATTGGGGCGCTGCTCTTTTTCATCTCCTTCGATCTGCGGCGATATCAACTGTTGTTGCGGTTTTTAGCATGGACGGCCATTCCTTTCAGCATCGGCATTACTCTTCTGGATGTAAAACTGGGCTTGCCGTCGCTCTGGACAGCTACGGAAGGCCCATTCACACTGCTGTTGTGCGTGATGTTGCTGTTCTTGACAAAAATACCCCACCAGGATAAGAAATCAGAATGAAAGATACGTTTTTATTACTGCGTGAATTTGTCCGCCGTCCCGGCCAAACCGGTGCGATTACACCCAGTTCGCCTCATCTGACGGCAGAAATTATCCGGCAAGCGGGCGTAAAAAAAGCTGGCGTCATCGTGGAGTTTGGACCCGGCACGGGCTCGTTTACCAACGAAATTCTTCGACAGAAAAAAAAAGACGCCTTTTTCGTCGGCGTTGAAGCCAATCCCAGACTGGCGGAAATACTCAAACAAAAATTCCCACGAGTCAATATCGTCGCGGACTCGGCGGAACATACCGCAGTTATTCTGAAAAAGTACCATTTATCTGAAGCGGATTGTATTGTATCGGGACTTCCGTGGGCATCGTTTCCGCCCCACGTGCAGGATAAACTGCTGCAGGCGGCTTTGGATTCGCTTCGGCCCGGCGGACGATTTACCACCTTCGCGTACCTGCTGGGGCTTTTGCTCCCTTCCGGCAGACGATTTCGTGAGAAATTGTACGGCGCTTTTTCCAAGGTGCATATCGGACGGATTATCTGGAGAAATCTCCCCGCCGCCTTTGTCTATCGGTGTATTAAATAAAATCTGCTGATGAAGTTTGCAGCGGCGTCCGATATAACTTTAACCGTTCAAGTTCGAACCTCGCTGCTTTTAGAAAGGAACCGTATGGCCAAACTGGACCCGACCCGATTAAAAGACTGGGAAATCGCCGAGTTGGCGGAAGAAAATATGAAACCCCTGTATCAGCTCGCCCGCGACCTGGGTTTGGCGTATGGAGAACTGCTGCCTGTAGGCGAAAAACTGGCCAAGCTCGATTATGCCAGGATTATGGACCGCCTGCGGCACGCTCCCACCGGAAGATATATCGATATCACCGCTATTACGCCCACCCCTCTGGGAGAAGGCAAAACCACCACGACGATTGGCCTGGTGCAGGGTCTCGGCAAACTCGGCAAACGGGTCTGCGGCACGATTCGACAGCCCAGCAGTGGCCCGACATTCAACATCAAGGGTTCCGCCGCCGGCGGAGGTCTGTCTCAGTGTATCCCAATGGTACCTTTTTCCATCCGTCTGACCGGCGATGTGGAGTGTGTCACTAACGCTCACAATCTGGCGATGGTTGCGCTGACCGCCCGGATGCAACATGAACGAAATTACGATGATGACAAGTTGGCTAAAATAGGTCTGCGAAGATTAAATATCGATCCGAACAACGTACAGATCAAATGGGCGATTGACTTTTGCGCGCAGGCGCTGCGCAACATCGTTATTGGTCGCGGTGGAAAGATGAACGGCGTAGAAATGGAATCCGGAGCGCAGATTTCCGTGTCCAGCGAAGTGATGGCGATTCTGGCGGTAGCCAGGAATCTGGCCGACCTGCGGCAGCGCATGGCCAAAATTGTCGTCGCTTATGATACCCACGGCAATCCCGTGACCACCGCCGATCTGGAAGTCGATGGTGCGATGACCGCATGGATGGTCGATGCGCTGAATCCCAACCTTGTGCAGACCACCGAGGGTCAACCGATTCTGGTTCACGCCGGGCCGTTCGCCAACATTGCCATCGGCCAAAGCAGCATTATCGCCGATCTCGTGGCGACGCGGCTATGCGATTATGTGGTCACCGAAAGTGGTTTTGGGACGGATATCGGATTTGAAAAATTCTGGAATCTCAAATGCCGAATGTCAGGATTAAAACCTCACGCGGTGGTGATCGTCGCGACGGTGCGCGCCCTGAAAATGCACGGCGGAGGCCCGACCGTCAAACCCGGCGTCCCGCTGGCTCCGGAATATCAACAGGAAAATCTCGACCTGCTTGAAAAAGGGTGCCAAAACCTCATTGCGCATATTGAAGTCGTCCGCAAATCGGGTATTCGTCCGGTAGTATGCATTAACAAATTCCAGACGGACACCCAAGCCGAATTGAACCTCGTGTGCAAAATCGCTGAGCAGGCCGGCGCCGAGACAGCGGTTTCCGACCACTGGCTCAAGGGCGGCGAAGGCGCCGTTGAATTGGCCGAGAAAGTCGCCGCCGCCGCACAGGAAGAACACGATTTCAAATATCTTTATTCGCTGAATATGCCCTTAAAACAGCGCATTGAACTCATCGCCACGGAAATTTACGGCGCAAAAAGCGTCAGTTATTCCGAAAAAGCCCTCGAAAAAATCAGGAAACTTGACGCCAACCCGCATACCCATTCGCTGGGAACGTGTATGGTCAAAACTCATTTGAGTCTGTCTCACGATCCCGACCTGAAAGGTCGTCCACGGGGCTGGGAATTGCCCATTCGGGATATTATGGTATATGAAGGGGCGGGTTATATCGTGCCAATCGCAGGCGACATCAACCTGCTGCCAGGCACCAGTTCAGACCCGGCTTTCCGTAGAATCGATGTGGATGTCACAACCGGCAAAGTCCGCGGCCTGTTCTGATTGAAACTTGCAAATAATCCTTTTTGCCGTAGAATACTCCATACCGAAACTGTGATATTCCATATTTATGTGTCGTGGAGTCATTATGGCTGCGAAAATTATCGACGGAAAGCAAATCGCCGCACAAATGCGGGAAGAATTAAAGCAGAAGGTCTTGACGCTCAAGGCAAAAGGCATTACACCCGGCCTTGCGGTGATTCTGGTCGGAGACGACCCGGCGTCGAAATCTTATGTCGCGGCCAAAGAAAAAGCCTGTGTGGAAATCGGCATTTACTCCCGCGACAATCGTCTGCCCGCATCGACCAGCCAGGCCGAATTGCTGGCCCTGATTGAAAAACTCAACAAAGACACGAAAATTCATGGTATTCTGGTTCAGCTTCCGCTGCCCAAACAAATCAATGAAGACACCGTCCTGCTGGCGATTGACCCCAAAAAAGACGTGGATGGATTTCATCCGGTCAATGTCGGCAGAATGGTCGTTGGACATGAGGCGTATCTGTCTTGTACGCCGCACGGCGTGATTCAGCTTCTGCTGCGTTCGGGCGTAAAACTTGACGGCGCGGAAGTCGTCGTCGTCGGACGCAGCAACATCGTCGGCAAACCCGTAGCCAATATGCTCATCCAAAAATCGCCCACAGGCAACGCAACGGTAACGGTCTGCCACACCCATACTAAAAATTTAGCTGAGCATACCCGTCGCGCTGATATTATTATCGCCGCCATTGGCAGACCCAACACCATTACCGCCGATATGGTCAAGCCCGGAGCGGTGGTGATTGACGTCGGCGTTAATCGCGTTGACGACGCAGCGAAAAAAAACGGCTTTCGACTGGTCGGCGACGTGGATTTCGAGGCAGTCAAAGAAAAAGCTTCCTTAATCACCCCCGTTCCCGGTGGTGTCGGGCCAATGACCATCACAATGCTGCTGTATAATACCGTCCAGTCGGCCCAAAAAACTCTTTCCCCATAACCCGGGATTTTTCTGATGGAGAATAGATACAGGTTTTGCCGGAAGAACAGGCTTATGACACAATTACGGAAAAAGATAATTCTGTCAGCGACGATGATTTTCCTGCTTTTGACTTTATGTTCCTGCCAAAGTACCACTGCTGCGGCAGACCCTAATTCGCCTTACGCTTTTCATCCCGGACAAATCTGGCCGGATACCGAGGGCGCTCATATCAACGCCCATGGCGGCGGAATCCTTTATTATAATAATACCTATTACTGGTTCGGCGAACACAAGACTGAGGGACGACGGGGCAATAACGCCTGGGTAGGCGTGCACTGTTATTCTTCCAAAGACCTTTATACATGGAAAAGCGAAGGCATCGCGCTGCCCGTCGTGCAGGATGACCCCGCTCACGATATTACCGCCGGCTGTACCATCGAACGGCCGAAGGTCATCTACAACGCCAAAACCAAAAAATTCGTGATGTGGTTTCACCTCGAATTGAAAGGCAAAGGTTACAGTGCCGCTCGTGCAGGCGTGGCGGTCGCCGACAAACCCACCGGACCTTATACTTATCTGTACAGTCTGCGTCCCAACGCCGGCATCTGGCCAGACAATGTGACCGAAAAGGATAAGCGGCCGAAACCTGATAATTTACTGGCCCGCGATTTTGAAACCGGCCAGATGTCCAGAGATATGACTTTATTCGTGGATGACGACGGCAAAGCCTACCACATTTATGCCGCCGAAGAAAACTATACGCTGAATATCTCCCTCTTGACCGACGACTACCTCAAACCCGCCGGAAAATATATCCGCGTTCTCCCGCGCGCGCATCTCGAAGCGCCGGCCATATTCAAATACAAAAGTATTTACTACCTTATCGCTTCGGAATGCACGGGCTGGAGACCCAACCCCGCCCACTCGGCTTTTGCAAAATCCATCTGGGGACCGTGGAAAGAACTGGGCAACCCCTGCATCAGCGAGGGCAAAGAAACAACCTATGAAAGCCAAAGTACCTATATACTCCCCCTGCCGGGCAGGAAGGACGCCTTTATCTTTATGGCCGACCGATGGGTACCTCGAAACGCCATCGACGGGCGATACATCTGGCTTCCCATCGAATTCCGCGGCGAAAGACCAATCCTGCGATGGCGTGATTCGTGGGACCTGGGCTTCTTCGATAAATAGGAAAGGCGCCGTTATCCCTTGTTCGGGGACGGTGGGGGCGAAGTTTTGTTTTCGCCTAACGACAACAGGCTTTCGACAACCGCCTCGGGTTGACCGTCAAAACATTCCAGCGAGTATTCACCGATAAAACCGCATACGCGAAGAACGGAACTGGAGGCGAAGCGAGTCATATTGTCCCGCTGCGGGAGAAAGGACGGAATATCAGCCCTGGAAAACGGCATCACACAAATGGACAATACCACCAGGCTCAACAGAAGATAACCAAATAGAAAACCGCAAAGCCCGCCAGCCACCTGTTCTATCAGTTTGGGGAAATACTCTTCCGTATCGCGCAGAAAATAAAACCACGCGATGACCTGCAGCACGGCGAAAATCACCGCTGCCAAAACGATTATCGTGGCTGCGGCGTAATAACCCGACTGGCCATATTCCGAATTCATATTCAGGATTCTCGGCGCGGCTAAAACGCCGACATAAATGCCGACCATCAGATTAAACACCATCGCAATCGCGACGTAAAAGCCCTTCTTGAATCCCAGCCAGGCAAACAACGCTCCCACAATCAAACAGAGCCAAAATAACATATTTTCCCACCTTTACAAATTAAACCATCCGCGATACTCGCAGGGATATACTACTCTAACGACGAGGTTATCCTTTTGACTTCAGTCAGCGTGGTAAGACCATCCATTATCTTTTTCACTCCCATCAGCCGCAGGGTGGCGTGGAACTGCTTATCGCCCTTTTGCTTCAGGTCGCCGGGCGTCAGGGTGTTGTTGCACAGCACCGTTCGGATATGGTCATTCATATACATAATATCCATAATTGCGGTACGTCCATAGTAGCCGGTTCCGCCGCAATTGCCGCAGCCCTGAGCCTGTAAAATCTTTTTGGCGTTCAGGTTATTCTGGACGCAATATTCCAATTGGCTTTGCGACAATTCCGCAGGGCCTTTGCAGTATTCGCACAGTTTCCGTATCAGCCGCTGCGAAATAATCACATTCAATGCCGAAGCCAGAAGCAGCGGACGAACGCCCAAATCCATCAGTCGAACGATCGTCGCCATATTGCTGCTGGCGTGCAGCGTGGCCAGGACGAGGTGTCCGGTCTGGGACGCCTGAACTGCCATCGCCGCGGTCTCCGCGTCGCGAATTTCGCCCACGCAGATTACGTCCGGGTCCTGACGCAGGATGCTTCGCAGCGAATTAGCGAACATCACGCCGGCCTTGGTGTTGACCTCAATCTGACTGACACTGGGAAAAACATGTTCAATGGGGTCTTCAATTGAGACCACATTGCGTTCCCCAAAGTTAATCGTGTTGAGCATCGAATACAACGTGGTGGTTTTGCCGCTGCCGGTCGGACCGCAAACCAAAACCATCCCCTGAGGCTGTTCGATAATCCCGGTCAGTGTTTTGACCTGTTCGGGAACAAACCCGATTTCCGAAAGCGACATCACGCCGCGGGTCTGGTCGAGGACGCGAATAGCCAGTTTTTCGCCGCCAACGACGCCGGAGCTGGCCATACGAAAATAGACCTGGCCGTTGGGAAGCTGAGCCATAAACGCGCCGTCCTGCGGTCTGCGTTTCTCGGCAATGTCCATTCCGGAAATGGCTTTGAGGCTGTTAATGACGGCGTTGCATTGTTTGTTTTCCATTTGCTCGTGCAATCGCAAAAACCCGTCAATCCGGAATCGAATCGCATAGCCGGCTTCCCCTTGTGGATCAATCAGAATATCGCTGGCCCGCCCTTGAATCGCCGTCAGGACCATTCGTTCGGTATATCGCGTGGTTTCCGAGGTCTCGCCGCGGTCTGAGCTTTGCTTGCTATAGACATCCGCGAACCGCCGACCGGACGTATCCAGTAATTCAATGTCGGGCATTTTGGGAACGACAGTGTGAGAACGAACCGGTTTGTTTAAAACGGCGTCGAGGGTAAATTTGGGTACGTCCAGCAGCGTCATTTGACCGTGGTAAATTTGTTTTACCACCTCGGCCACGAACAACACAAACAACGCCAGGGGACCCACCACCAATGCCCCGATGTTGGAGAGATACCGATACCCATCAGCCACCAACGGGCTGTTGTCGGAACGTTTGACGGAATAGAGACAGAGATAAAACCAGCCGACCAGAAAAATCACTTTGGTCGGGCTGAACGGCAAGACCTCGCCGCGGCGAAATGCGTCCATCGCGAAGGAAAGCACGCCCGTCGTGAACGCTTTTTCAAGTCCTGCTGCTGTCCAAACCCCTTCCACACACATACAAAGAAAACCTCCTGTTGTTTAGGACCCATTATACCCGCAACAGAACGGTTTTCAACTGGATTTTCTCCTTATTCCGATACGCCCTTGACAGTTTTATCAGGCTTAAAACATTTTTGGATTTCAGGTTTTGGTTTTAACTTTTGGGCTTTAATTTTTAAATTTCTTACGGTATCTGGTTGGGATCGTTCCAGGTCTCGCGAATCTTTTCGGCCAACTGGTCAATCGTCGCGTTTTTTTGCTGAAGGGCTTCGTCAATAATCTGCTGATGGTTTTCTTCGACAGGAATACCCTTGCGCCTGCTTTCGTCAAACACATAAGGCGTAACAAACACCAGCAGTTCGCTGTTGGTCAAATCCGTACCGGTATGGCTGAACAGCGCCCCGAGAAGCGGAATATCGCCCAGCAAAGGAATCTTGCTAACGGTTTTTTCATCATTCTGGAACAAAATCCCGCCCATCATAATCGTCTGGCCATCGGAGACAATCAAATGCGTCGTGGCGTCCAGGTTTTTGCGTGTATTTTGCCCGTTAATCAACGCAGTTTCAATTTGAGAAATATTCAGATTGATGGTCATATCGACCGCTTTTTCCGGCGTGATATTGGGCCGCACCCGCAGCGTCACGCCGACATTCTCATACGTAAAAGTACGACTGGTATTGTTCAGATTGGAACTGTCGGACTGCTCGCCTTCTATAAACGCAACTTTTTGTCCCTTGACAAAAATTGCCTCTTCGTTGTCTTTGGTCCACAATGTCGGCTGATTCAATACCCGGCCATTCATTTTCTTGACCAGCAAATCAACCATCGCATTGATATCGGCGCCCACGCTCAGTTGGCTGCCCTCCAGCAGTACTCCAGTGGTTGGCACCGTCCTCGTGTTGGAGCCGTTTTCAATGGCCTGCAATCCATTGAGAAAATTGACGCTATTGACCCCGGCGTCTCCCAACGCGTTTGAATTAGAAGACAACCGAATGCCCAGGCTGCTGCTGTCCTCTAAATTAATCTCGACAATGATCGCCTTGATCATCACCTGCATTCCCGGATGATCCAGTTCCTCGATCATTTTGGTCAAATCGCCCATGTATTTCAACGGCGCAAGAACCAGAATGGATTTACTGCGCTGCACGGGTATAAAACGCACCTTGCCGATCAGGTTGCTCGGCGGCAGTTGCGTGGTATCCTGCCGCTGACGGGTCCACCACGGCGTAATCTGGCTGGCCGAAGAGGTACTGCCGCTGCCGCTGCCGCTATTGCTGCCCTCCACGGCACTGCCCTGCTGGTCGGCGCTGTAACTGCTCAGACCCCGACTACTGCGCTGAATGGTTGTGGGCGTCCCCGCCTCGTTGAAAATCGAGTTCAACTGGTCGCACAGCGATTCGCAGTCGGCGTATTTGAGTACGATCACACGCGGAATTTCGCCGCCTTCCTGACCGTCTAATTGATTGATCAGCCGTTCAATCACATCGTAAGCCTCCGGAATTTTGCTGATGATAATCAGCTTTTTGGTATTCGGCACCGGCTCAAACGTCAACATCCCATACAGCGAACCGACAATTTTTTGCTTCGTGCCCGTCTCAGCATCCCCGAACAGCATCCGATAAAAACTCTGTGAGCCGCTTTGCTGCTGCTCGCTGAACAGTTTACTCAGCAAATCGGCCATTTTGACCGGGTCGGAATTATTAAGCGTGACAATACGATACTGGTCTTTCTGGATATCCAGCGGCACATCCCACTCCTGTTCAATCTGCTTGACGATTTTTTCCATATTTTGTTCGGAAGCGATTACGGTCACTTGCTTCATCGTGGGATAGGAGATCGCTTTGACTTCATTTTTGGGGTCGATCGTACTGCCCCTGCCCCCCCCGTAATAATAAGAACGGCTTTGCTGCTGGGTGCTGCTGCTGCTGTACAGACCGTCGATATTTTTCTTAATCTGGTCGGGATCGGCATATTTGAGTTTGAATGTACGCTCGATAAAGAAATTCCCCGACGGCATGTCCAATTGCGCAATCATTTTTTCCACCATCACCCGTGCCTCTTCATTGCCGAAGATGACGATCTGACGGGACGCGGAAAGGCCTTCCACGATCACATTGGTTTTCATTTCCGTGCTGGGCATTTCTTTTAGCGTATTACGAACGATGTTGACCACCTCAGCCACATCGGCATAGATAATCGGCACCACCGACTGTTGCGGCTTCGTCATCCCCGCCAAATCCAGCTTTTGAATCCATTCGGCGATTCTCTTCATATCCTCCCGACTCGCTCTCACAATAATCCATTTTTGCTTGGGTACCGGAATCAGCCGAATCGGCGTAGTGGTCGTGGGAATGGATACGGACGTCGCTGTTTTGGGCTGCGCCGACGATCCTGACGAACCCGCCTGGCCTCGCCCCTGGTCCTCACCGCGACCGCCTCCGAAACGCCCCTGCCCGCCAAATCCGCCCTGTCCTCCAGAACCCGACTGCCCCGTCGAGCTGCTTGAACCGCCCATGATCAATTGCAGCACACCGACAATCTCCGTCGGGTCGCCGTATTGAATCTCAAATACCTGCTCGACCGTCTGTTCGGATTCCGGGATATCCAGTTCCCGTACAATTTTTTCAATCCGAGTCAGGTTGTCCACCGTATCAATTACCGCTACGCGTCCAGTTTTTTCGTCGGCCATCACATAACCATGTTCGCCAACCAGCGGCTTGACCATATTCACCAGGTTCGTCGGGCTGTAGTATTGCAGTTGAAACCATTTTTCCACAATAGACGTCTTATCCTGCATCTTCGCCAGCGGTTCATCCACCCCCAGCGTGGGGATGGCCCCCAGTTTGGCCGTAGCCAGCGGACGAAGAATAATTCTCCCCTCCGCCTGGTCAACCGCCACGCCGCGGGACTGCAAGGCCATAAAAATCAATCCCAGCGCCTCAATCTTCGAAAGCTTCTGTGGACAATAAATGGTAATCCGCGTCTGCATTATATCATCGTTGGCGGGGATGACCGCCTTGCCCGTCCAGTCGCCGATCATCTTGATGATGTTGCGCATCTCGACATTGTTGAGATTCAGTGATTGCATTCCATTGGGGTCACTTGTGTTAGGTCCGCTGAATCCGCCTTCGGGTCCGCGCCCCCTCCCACCCATTTCACCACCCATCATCTGGGCGAATCGACCCGCACGCTCTCTCATTTGCTGCTGTTGTTCAGGCGTCATTGAAGACATATCAAATGAGGGAGGAAATCCGCCTCCGTCGCTGAAGCGGCGTCTGCCGCGCGGACGATTGGGATCGCCCTGATCCACTCTGTCACGACCTGGTCCGCCCGCTCCGAATTCCTCCGGAGGAGGGGGACCGCCGGGAGAGCCAACTCCTTCCGCCTCAGGCTGACTCTCTGGTACCGGTCCTGGAGGTTGCGTGGCCGCGGCGTTATTCTGTTGGTCCGCAGCCGAACCGGAATCTTC
>Ga0315277_10002594_pt1 | contig 25104 bp, 15 predicted proteins | sample YL17G05_15_MG_FD_203695 | JGI IMG/M metagenome (GOLD analysis project Ga0315277, IMG submission 203695) | Sediment microbial communities from Yellowstone Lake, YNP, Wyoming, USA - YL17G05_15 | ecosystem: Environmental > Aquatic > Freshwater > Lake > Sediment | place: USA: Wyoming | collected... | reverse complement strand
CGTACTCACCCCTACGACGGTCAAGGGGACAGCATTCCCCAGTGACGGGCTGCCTGTGGCCACAGCAATTTCGCCCCAGGTCACCGCCGCGGTCGTGGTCGTCAATCGAAACTTCGGGGCGACCCGATTGGTGGTCTTGGGGGCTCTGCCCATGTAGGTGGCGACTGAGCATCCTGTTGGAATCTCACGGACACTGGCAATGGTATTGACGAATTGGCAATTCGGTCCACGAACAGGCCCCTCACCGGTTGTGGGACCGACCGCTAGTCTCCTTGGTTTACCATTCCAATCATAATAGACCCAACCTATGGCATCATCATAATGTACACTTTCGCCTGCCTTGATCGTCATTAAATTGGTCAGTTGGAAATTCGTCCCTGAGACCGCTTTATGAATAAAGGTCTGTGCGGTCACAGAATCACGGTTTCGTACCGAGAGAAACAACAACTTGCGTTGTGTTCCGGCAGCGGGGGCGGTAAGAATGGTCGTATTGGCTGTGGTAGTCACCGAGGCCTGGGTCCCATTGGCTGCCAAGGTACTGGTGGTCAAATCCGCATAGGAAATGACCACATCAAGGCTCACGGCGTTGCGTGTATCAAGGACCAGTGTTTCAGTTGTGTTGCAGAGTGAGATCATGGGTTAATTCCATCCAAATGAATAGCCGATTTGCAAATGAGAGGTCAATGAAACCTGCACTACATTAGAAATATAATAGAGTTCCAGAGAAGGCTGTCGATCCGCCGCGGTCACGACACACTCATTACCTATATTGAGATCCGAAGACTGGTTGACCCGCAAGGTGGCCCCAGTCGTGGCAAAGGAACTCCACATGGCACACCAGACCGCATCCCCTTCTTTGATGGGGGTGCTGCCGCCTAATGTCACGGTGGTGGTATAATTACCTATCGCGCCATAATTCCCCGACCAATCCGCATAACCGACACATTGTAAGGCCATCGAGGGGCTGGTGGCCGTCGAGGAGGGCATTCCCATTGCTGCACCTATATAGATGCCTACTTCAGCAGCCGTCACACCGACGCCAGCCGCGGTGACTCGGTAACGGATCGCCACCGTCTTCATGCCATCTCGCGGTGCCCTTCCAAGGTATACAAAATAACTGGAATTGGTGACCATGATGCGAGCAAAGCCGGTGCTGGTATCATAATTCCTCCCCCATTCGGTATCCCCCACAGGACCCACGATCATCGGCCTGCAAAGAGCCGAGTCTTGGGCATTCCTAACTTGAAACCCTTGATCGTCAGAATACCACAAGGCTTGCCCAGGCCCCAAAATAGTATTGGAGGTCAGGGATGTCACGGTACCACCGACCACCTTCTGTACGATGACTGTCTGGGCTGTGGTGGCCCTGTTGACCACGGAGAATGTCTTGACCTGACGCGAATAACCGGAAGCAGGCGAGGCAAGGATGGAGGTGGTCTGGGCTGTCGCCACCGTGCCCTGGTTGGAATTGGCAATAAATGTGGTTGTGTTATTGTCGGCATAATACACCGAATAGTGTATCGTCCCGGCCCCCACCGTCTGCACATTCAAGGTCTCTGTGGTACCGTTCAGTGCGATCATAGGTTAGTTCCATCCAAATGAATAACCGAAAAATGGGTGGCCTATCTGCACTTGGTTTGGTACATTACTGATATAGTTGAGTTCCAGCGAAGGCTGTCGATCCGTCCCAGTGGCCACACACTCAGGAGAGGTAACGATGTCTGAACCTGCACATGCCCGCAAGGTGGCCCCAGTCGTGGCAAAGGCACTCCAGAGTGAGCCCCAGACCGCATCCCCTTCTTTGATGGGGGTGCTGCCACCCAATGTCACGGTGGTGGTATAATTACCTATCGTGGCATAGTTGGCCAGCCAATCAGCCCAACCTACACACTGTAAGGCAATCGTGGTGCTCCCGGAGGTACCCGTAGGCATCCCCTTTGGTTCACCTATATAAATGCCTGCTTCAGCAATCGTCGCACCGGCCCCGGCAATGGTGACTCGATAACGAAGTGCCACGGTCTTCATGCCGTCTCGTGGAGCCCTACCAAGGTACACCAAATAATTGGAATTGGTGACCATGATACGTGCGCCACCGTTGGTATTATAATTTTTCCCCCATTCGGTGTCCCCCGCAGGACCCACGATGGTCGTCCGGCTCATGGCCATGTCATGAGCATCACGGACTTGAAAGCCTTGTTCATCAGAATACCACAAGGCTTGCCCAGGCCCCAAAATAGTATTGGCGGTCAGATACCTGACTGTACCCCCGACCACCTTGTGGACAATGATCGTCTGGGCTGAGAGGGCCCTGTTGACCACGGAGAACCCCTTGACCTGGCGGTTAAAGCCGCTGGCAGGAGAGGCAAGGATGGAGGTGGTCTGGGCTGTGGCCACCGTGCCCTGGTTGGAATTCGCGGCGAATGAGGTACTAGAAGGTCCTTGGTCAGTATAATACACCGAATAGTGTATCGTCCCGGCCCCCACCGTCTGCACATTCAAGGTCTCTGTGGTACCACTTAAAAATATCATGTGTAGGAGACCATACAGTAGATACCCAGAGCCGTATCCGCTTCTGCGGTGTACGCCGTGGGAGTACCCAAGGTGGTCGAAGGACGTGTGGTGGCTGACGCAAAGAATCCCATTGATGTATTATCAGTGAGAGTGGGAGCCAGCAGGACCAAGGCCGTCGTGGCTTGGTTCCCCACCAAGAGCCATAGATCGTCATGGGCTTGAATATAATTCGTGCCGGACAGTGCGATGGGAATATTTTTGACGCCGGTACTGTTGACGATGGCTGAGACATCCGTGTAGCCTATAGGCGTTAATGTTGGACTGCCGTTGAACACCAATCGTCCTTTGGCCAAACCAAATTCGGCCCAGGTGATCGTGGCTGCCGCGGTGGTCACTTTGCATAGTATACGGACACCACTCAATGAGAATGGTGCCCGACCAAGATACACCGCAAAGGTTGAAGTGGTCGTGATGGACTTAGTGCCTGCAAGTCCGACGGTGGAAATCCAATGGGGCCACATCATCGAAGGCTGCGGCTGCAAGGTAGTCTGGACACAATAGGGAAGTCCATTGGCATGATAGGGTTGAAACCCCTGACCTTTGGAATAGGTCAACGATTCCCCGATGCGTAGGTATATCGGTGATGTAATGTGATAATCAACGGCTGATACGGTGCGCTTGAAAATCACCGTGTTGTTCAGCGTGGTGGACGTATTCCTCAAGGTAATCAATTTCACTTCTCGCTGGTTCGCCGACGCTGGGGCTGCCAGGATTGTGGTACTGGTCGCGGTGGATATCACACCTTGCACCGAGGCAGGGGTGAATGTGTTACTGGTATGATCGACATAGGAGACCATGTAATCCAGTGAGGCCGTATCACGGGTTTCAAGGACTAATGTTTCTGTGGTATTATTAAGTGTGAACATATTAAAATCCTAAACTGATTCGTGACATGACTTGTGAGTGATTCAAGTTTGCCAATGGGGGGCTCAAGGTGACAGTAATGGAGCCTTTGTCATTGGTGATGATGATGCCAGAGCCCGCGGTGACTGTGGCCAGATCAAATCCAGAGTTGACGGTGTTCGCAATCAGGAGTTGCCCGTTGGCAATACCAGTGGCATCTTTGCCGGTGCCACCACGAGCCACAGACAAGATACCTGTCGTGATCGATGCAGCGGGCAAGAGATCGATAGCCACATTGGACGTGGTGGTGATATGCCCGTTGGCATCGACCGTATATCCTAGTACACGGTTAGAACCACCTAAGGTCGCAGCCGTGACACCAGATCGGGCATGGGAAACTCTGATCGAGCCCTTGTCTACGGTCACGATTACTGGATCTGTTTGAGCAATGACAGCCAGGTCGAAACCTGAGTTCACGGTATTCGCAATCAGGAGTTGCCCGTTCGCTAATCCTGTGGCATCTTTGCCGGTGCCACCTCTTGCGACGGACAAGATGCCGGTGGTCAAGACTGTGGTGGCCAAACCACCGATAGCCGTGTTGACCACGGCCGTAAGATGCCCATTGGCATCAACCGCGAAGACTGGAATAATGGCCTGTGAACCATAGGAATCCACGGCCGTAACACCAGATCGAGCATGGGAAATCGTAATGGCACCCTTGCCAGGAATCGTCACGATGATCGGAGCAGACTGTGCAATGGTAGCAAGATCAAATCCTGAGTTGACGGTATTCCCGATCAGGAGTTGCCCGTTGGCCAGACCGGTCGCATCTTTACCAGTACCACCACGAGCCACGGACAATATACCTGTGGTCAAGACTGTGGTGGCCAAACCACCGATAGCCGTATCCGTGACGGAGGTCAGATGCCCGTTGGCATCGACCGCAAAGACTGGAACCAAGGACTGGGAACCATAGGTGGCAGGCACGACGGTGGTACGTGCATGGGAGATCGTGATGGCGCCTTTGTCTACGGTCACGATGACTGGAGCAGACTGTGCAATGACAGCCAGGTCGAAACCTGAGTTGACGGTGTTCCCGATCAGGAGTTGCCCGTTGGCAATACCAGTGGCATCTTTGCCAGTACCACCACGCGCCACGGACAAGATGCCGGTGGTCAAGACTGTGGTGGCCAAACCACCGATAGCCGTATCCGTGACGGAGGTCAGATGCCCGTTGGCATCGACCGCAAAGACTGGAACCAAGGACTGGGACCCGTAGGTTGCACCGGTGACACCAGAACGAGCATGGGAGAGAACAATCGTTCCCTTACCCACCGTCACAATGATCGGGGCTGATTGAGCAGGCGTATACACATCAAAAGAACTTGAGACGGTATTCCCGACCAAGAGTTGCCCGTTGGCGGTGGCGACACCTGGTGAAGCAACAATTGCGGCAGTGGTGACCACGGTGATGTGACCATTATCATCGACCGTCAGCACAGGGACGAGTGAGGCACTGCCATAGGTCGCGGCCGTCACACCAGAGCGAGCATGGGACAGAGTAATCGACCCTTGTAAATTTGTCACGATGATTGGGGCTGATTGGGAGACGGTCGCCGTATCCAAACCTCCGTTGCCAGTATTACCAATGAGGATTTGCCCGTTGGTATAGGAGGATTGACCGGTGCCGCCACGGGCGACCGAAAGGGTCCCTGTGGTGATGCTGGAGACATTGACGTTGAAGGTGAGGGTATTAGCGCGACTGTTTTGGGACAATATGATCCCATCACCCGCCATCAGAATATTATCCTCGGTCCATGTCGCAACCGTATTGGCATGCGGTGATTGGGCCACGGCCACCAAGACTTGACTATTCCAGGCCAGACCTTTCCATACTGCATCACTAGGCGAGGCTTTGATCGTCCAATTGATCCCATCAGGGGAGGTCATGAAACGGTCACCGTTACCGGTATTCGCCACCACGACAAATTGTGTGCCCGTCCAAAGAATATAGGTCCACTGATTGTCCACTGGGGTATATCTGGAGGTCCAGTTGATCCCATCAGGAGAGGTCATCACTCGATTATTGGAACCAGAGAAGGCCACCGCTACGATAAGTTTTCCGTTCCATGCGAGTGAAATCCAACTTTGATCGGGGCATGAGCGGGACGTCCAAGTCGTACCATCAGGAGAGGTCATCACCCGATTACCTGCACCAGAGGTTCCGACCGCGACAAACAGCGACAATTCTTTGACCCAGATGACATTGCGCCAGGCGTTATCCGCTGCGGGAACGCGAGTTGACCAGGTGGTCCCATCAGTGGAAATCATGACACCATTCGCTACACCTGTTTGGGCGACGGCACAGAAGATGTTTCCATTCCAGGTGATACCTCTCCATCCAACATTGGCGGCCGCCACGCCTCGCTGCCAAGTGATCGCATCAGTAGAAATCATTACTTGATTAGCTTGCTGGGTACTTGAGACAGCGACTAGGACATTACCGTTGTAGGCAATGGCCACATATGGGGTATCATTGGGGGTGACGCGAGAAGTCCAATTGATACCCTCTGGAGAGGTCATGACACGATTTGGTCCAGGTACCGATGTGGTGTTGGAACTAACGGCCACAAAGAGATTGAGTCTATCAGCCCAGGTCACCGCTTCCCAATTAACATTCGCTGCCGGTGTACGTAGGACCCAATCGGAACCTCTGGAATAGTAGGCACTGGCCGCAGAGGTGTTGGAGGCCGCTGACTCAATCGTGCGCCACATCCCTACCTTCTTGGAAGTCATGGTCCTTTGACCTGTGGTGCCGGATGATGCGGTCGCCACAAGGATTCCAAGTTCGGGAGACCAGGTTACGGCTTGCCAAGCACTCAGAGATGGGCTATACAGGTTGGTCCATGTGATGCCATCAAACGAGATCATGACCCGATCATAGGCACCCGCAGGAGACGAGTTGTTGCCCACGGCCACAAAGGCTTCAAACTGAGGGACCCAGATGATATCCGTCCAGGTAATCAATGAAGCAGAGGTAACCCTTGCAGTCCAGGTAATTCCATCAGGTGAAGTCATGACACGGTCCGTTGAACCGTTAGCCGAGACGGCCGCAAAGAGTCCCAGTTCGGGGGACCAGGCCACTTTCTGCCATTGATTGTTATTGGGAGTGGTTTGTAGGGTCCAGGTAATGCCATCGGGAGAAGTTTGGACCTGTTGACCGGTGACATCTCCTGTGCCACAGACCGCAGCAAATATCCCCAATTCCTTGGCCCAGGTCACACCAAATATTTGACTATTAGACGCACTGGTTTGGGAGGTCCATGTGACTCCGTTCGAGGAGGTCATGATGTGATCGTTGCCTGTAACTTGACTTGATGCCACGGCCACTAGAAGATTGCGTTCTTTGGACCAGGTGACATCCAAAAAGTTATTATTGGCAGACACCCGAGAAGTCCAGGTATTACCATCAGGAGAAGTCATGACACGATCCAATGTGCCGGTGCTGGCAACAGCCACAAAGAGACCGAGTTCAGGTGCCCAGATCACCCGTCGATAGGTATTATTGGCAGGGGTGACCTGTGGTGTCCAATTGATTCCATCAGTGGACGTACCAATCCTCTGACCCCCTACGGTTGCACCGGGGGTAATGGAAGTCACCGCCGCAAAGATCCCAAGTTCGGGGGACCAGGTCACCCCGGCCCATGTCTGGAGATCGTTGGCACTGATCCTGATGGTCCAATTATTTGTGGCCTGTATGACACTATTCTGAGAGACCCGGAGATCGCTGGTCGTGGAAATCGAGAGGGTACGAGGATACCCATTGGTGGTCAGGGAGACACCGGCACCGCGGACATACAAAATGTCTGTATTAGAATTGGCTTTGAGTTCGGTGTATTGCCCCAGGTTGGCTCGTTGAAGGGTACCACCAACATTGATTGTGGGGAATCCAGTGGTACCAGGGTACAACACATCATACTGTGTCGTGGAGACATTGTAGACAAGATACCCTCCAACATTGACGGTATTTGACACCGCTGTGACCTTGGAGGTGACCGCCGTCTCAGGAATTGGATCGGCGACATTAGGTATAGGAATCTGTGGAACAGAAACATAATCAAATGGCATATCATCCCTAATGAAGTCTGGGTGTTATGTGTAGGAGACACTGATATAGGGGGAAAGATTGGCGACCCCATCCAGTGTATAGGCAACCCCTCTACCAATATTCAGAGAAGGGCGTGTGGTGGCGTTCAGGCATAATCCTGTTTGCAGTTCATCGGCCACAGACAGGCACCGGACATTGGACCCTGTGACCGCTTCGTTACCCAGCAAAATCCAGACATCATCCCCTTCCTGTAGGGTCTGCCCTGGGGAGATTGGAACCAATGTAGTATAGACTCCATTGGTTATTCCTACCGCACTCGCATAGGAATTGGCAATGGCATTATTGGAACCATTGAATCCGCGAACCGTCAAGATCGTGCCAGCCCCCATGATTGGGGTGCCTGTGGCCACAGCAATTTCACCCCAGGTGGCCGTGACAGAAGTATTACAGGTACGAAATCTGACCATCACACGGCTTGTGGCTTTTGGGGCTCGACCTACATAGGTGGCGACCGTTTCCCCTCCAGCATTAAGTATACGATATCCGATTGGATTCACCCCAGTGGTGGTATACGCACACGGACCGAACAACACAGGAAAATAAATGCCTGAGGCTTGTTGATTTCCACAGGGAACAGCCTGATGTGTGCGACCATTCCAATCTGTCAGAAGGAACCCTGCTTGATCGGTATACTGTAAACTCTCTCCTGCTCTAAGGACAATAGGAGATGTAATCATATATTCGAGTGAGGCCACATTCTTTTTGAGGGTCAATTCGGTCGTCAGCACATCACGGTTCCGAATAGAAAGACCCTTCAGTTGTCTCAGAGTTCCTGAGGCCGGCGGCGTAAGAATAGTGGTATTGGCAGTCGTGGAAATGTTCACGACACTCCCATTGGCTGCCACGGTCGTACCCGTATGATCCACATAGGACAGAATGACATCCACGGAGACGGCCGTGCTGAGTTGCAGATTGATCGTTTCATTGGTTTGAATAGCAATCATAGTTGTTACCAATACACTTGAAAGGTTGGACCCACGGATAATGTCGTTAGTCCGGCCAGCGACACGGCTTGCCCGAGGTCTTCAGAAGGCCTGCGGGAGGCTGAGGTGATGAAGGATGTCGACCCAGAGGTCAGATCATCATGTAGTGAAGCTGAGAGGGTGCATCCAGAGGTGACAAATACTGAAGCGAACACAATCCACACATCCTCATCTGGGGGGAGAACCAAGCCGGTCAACATCGTGATCGTGGTAGTCTGTGTAGCGATGGTGGCCACCGCGGCCGACACATCAGCATATCCTATGCACCGCAATTGATTTGCGACTGATACACCGGTGCCGGCATTGTTAGCCGAATGGCGCGTGGTACCCACATAGACACCCATTTCTGCCCAGGTCGTGCCCACGGCGGCAATCGTGGTGCGCCAACGCACCTGAAGTGAGGAGACAGGATACCTAGGAGATTTTCCCACATAGACCCCCCAGGCGGAATCAGTGGCATGAACCCTGGTGGTCGTCCCCATACCAGCGGCCAAAGGACCGAGTGCTAAGGCAGAAACAGGTCCAGACAGGGTGCTCTGTACCTTGACCGTGCCCTGCCGATCCAAGACTTTCCAACCTCGTTCACCAAGGTACTCAAGCGATTCCCCTGTGCCCAATGGTGTATTGGCTGTCAGAAACGTCACTCCAGATCCAACAGTTTTCTTTATCAGCACCGTCTGTGCGGTAGGAGTGGTGTCCCGATTCACTACAACGACCGTTCTGATTTGTCGTGTGACGGCCGTGGACGGCGCTGCAACGATGTTTGTTGTAGTGATGGATGACACGGTACCAGTATTAGCACCTAATGCAAAGGTCTCGGTTGTATGATCGGCATAATAGGCCGTAAAATCAACCTTCCCTGCACCCAGGGTTTGCAATGTCAGGATGTCAGTATTACTCAATAGTATCATTAGGTGTATCCAATACAAATAAGGCTGACCGAGTTGGACGCCGTGTTACTTTCTGTCAGAAAACCTGTGGCGACACCGAGAATGTCCGATGGTTTGCAGTTAATCCTTGAAGAGGCCATCCCTTGCTGATGCTGGTCAATCACCGTGCCTTGGCGTATGACTGCTTCGGTCGTGGCTTGGTTGCCTATGATAATCCAGAGATCGTCATACTCATGCACCGGGTTGGTCGATATGACTTTAATGGTCTTCACACCTGTAGTATTTATAACACCTGACACATCCGTGGTACCCACAACCGTCAGGGCTGAGTTACCGTTGGCCACTAATGGACCAGTAGCCAGGGCCACTTGGGCCCAGGTAATGGTGGCCGCCGCGGTAATTACATTGCAACGAATATTGACGCCCGCGAGCGCATAGGGGGCTCTCCCCACATAGACAGCCCAGGCGGTATTGGTCGAAAGCGTTTTGTTAGCCGTCAGGCTTCCCGCAGAACACCATTCAGGAAATACAAAGGCAGGTGCTGGCGCATCGACCACAGAAATCAGATAGGGAAGGCCATTGGCATTCAGGATTTCAAAACCTTTTTGTTCGGAATAGATCACACTTTCCCCAGGCCTGAGTGAGAGGGGGGAAGTATAATGATACTCGGTAGCCCCCGTATTCTTCTTGACAATCACCGTGGTGTTCACGGTCAAGGAGCGATTACGGACTGACAGATACTTCACCTGGCGCACGGTGGCTGCGGCCGGAGCCGTGAGGATCGCCGTATTACCGACGGCCACGATGTTGCCTCGGGTTGAGTTGGCACTGAACGTGACACTGGTGTGATCGGCATAGGACACCATATAGTCCAGTGAGGCGGTTGTGCGGGACTCAAGGTTCAATGTTTCTAATGTGGTATTCAATGACAGCATATTAGACTCCTAGACTGATTCGGGACATAACTTGTTGGCGTGTAAGACGAGTATTTATGGCACCCCAAAGCCCCACTGGTCTGGAGGTCATGACATTATCACCAAGGTTGCTATTCGATCCGGCCAAGAGGATACCAAGTTCGGGGGACCAATCGAGGGCCGACCACTGACCATCAGGAACAGTCAGTACGGTAAAGTTGATCCCATCATACGAGATCCCGGCGGTACCGGTGGTGCTGTTGCCGGCAGTCAACACAAAGGCTCTGAATTGAGGGACCCAAACCATTTTACTAAGGTTTAAGGCTGTGAATCCAGGTTCAACTATAGTCCAAGTGATACCGTCATACGAGTAGCAATTATTATTGTCACCATGAGCCGCAAACATCCTCAGTTCGGGGGACCAGGCAACCGTGTTAAGGTTAAGGGACGCCGACGTTGATCGAAGAGTCCAGGTAATGCCATCCGGTGAAGTCATGACGTTTTGACCCGGGTCAAACCCCACCGCAACCAACAGCCCCAATTCTTTGGACCAGGTCATACCTCTCCAATTTTTCGTGGGGGAGGGAGTGGCACTGAAGGCCCAGTTAATCCCATCAGAGGAGTACATGACTTGGTTCGCGGTGCCAGTCCAGGCCACCGCAACAAAGAGACCAAGTTCTTTACACCACAATATATCCTGCCATTGGATATTTACAGGAGTAGCCCTACTAGTCCAGGTAATGCCATCCGGTGAAGTCATCACACCAGGAGTACCAGATAGGCCGGCCGCGGCAAAGAGACCAAGTTCGGGGGACCAAGTGATACATCGCCATGTGTTACTAGGACACGTTCGTTTGATCCAGTTGTATCCAGTTGTGGAAGTCCAGACCTCACCTGCACCAGTAGTAGACACCGCGGCAAAGAGACCAAGTTCGGGGGACCATACGAGGTCGTTCACCGGGGTCGCACTTATATCTGAGTTATACCTGGTCCATGTATTCGCTGCCAGCAATGCACTATTTTGAGACACCAGGAGATCGCTATTCGTCGCAATCGTCAAGGTACGCTGATTCGTATTGGTCGTGACCGTGAACCCCGCCCCACGGATATTCAGGATATCCGTATTGGAATTGGCGATAATACTGTTCGCGGCTAACGTGATCGTAGGAAATCCTACCTGCACGGCGCCGTTGGCTTTATCATAGATGGTATTAAGACGAGAGTTTTTTTGATTACCTGTAAATGACATATTAGAACCCTATACTAAGTTGAGTCGTGACCTGAGCATGGGTCATACGAGTATCTATGTTCTTCCACAGCCCCATTTTCTGGGAGGTCATGATTCTTCTGTTTGTGACACCTGACGCCACCAAGAGTCCAAGTTCGGAGGACCAGGTAACTTGCTGCCATCGACCGGTCGAGAGATCGTGCCGATTGGTCCAAGTGATCCCATCGAATGAGATCATCACACGGTCAGTTTCAGATGTTGGATTATTGCCTACGGCTACAAAGGCTTCATACTGAGGGACCCAGATGATATCTGTGTAGGTAATCAATGAGGCCGAGGTGGTCCTTGTAGTCCAAATACTTCCATCGGGGGAAGTCATGACCCGGTCCGTTGAACCGTTAGCCGAGACGGCCGCGAACAGCCCCAGTTTCGGTGACCACGCCACTTTATTCCATGTGTTGTTTGTGGGTGACGTACGGAGCGTCCAGTTGGTACCATCAGGAGAAGTCATAACCATACTGCCGGCTACCTCGGTTGTCCTACTGACCGCTGCAAAGAGTCTGAGTTCGGGGGACCAGGTTACACCGAGCCACTCATTATTGGCAGGACTCGTTCGGTTGGTCCAGGCGATTCCATCAGGGGAAGTGGCAATATGATTATTACCTGATGTTCCCACTGTAGACACCGCGACCAGGAGACCGAGTTCTTTGGACCATGTCGCATCAAAGAATTGATTATCCAAGGTGGTCCGAGCGGTCCATATGATACCATCAGGAGAGGTCATAATACGGTTGAGGGAACCACTTGATGCAACGGCCACAAAGAGCCCCAATTCTGGGGCCCAGATGATTCGTCTGTATATAATATCTGATGGTGTGGCACGGATCGTCCAAGTGAACCCATCAGGAGAAGTCATCGCCCTGAATCCATTGGCACCACTGGTGCTAGTGACAGAGGCAAAGAGACCGAGTTCGGGGGACCAGGCAACTCCTGCCCATGTGGAAGTATCATTGGCGCTTGTCTGTGTGGTCCAATTATTCGTGGACAGAAACACACTATTCTGCGAGACGCGAAGATCACTGGTCGTAGAAAACGTGAGGGTCTTGGTATTCGTATTTGTAGTGATGATGACTCCGTTGCCACCACGGACATACAAGGTATCATTATTGGAATTGGCTCGAATCTCAGTATAGGATCCCGTGTTGGAGCGAGCCACGTTGATCGTGGGGAAACCAGTCTGGACAACCGAGTTGGCCTTATCGGAGACGGTGTTAAAGATGGTATCGACCTGTTTGCCTATAAACGACATAGCATCCTTTTAGTATCGCATATAGAGATGGGACATCACCTGAGCATGGGTTAATCCTTGCGCGATGGCGCCCCACACTCCTACTGACCTGGAGGTCATGGTCTTACCTGGTGCGACGGCCGCATGGATACCTAGTTCGGGGGACCACGCTAGACTCTTCCACGTTCCTGATAATCCAACGATGCCCCTCCATGTGATCCCGTTGAATGAGAGTGCAACCTGACTGGTTCCAGAATCGGCCACCGCCACAAATGCTTCAAATTGAGGATTCCATACCACTCGCGTACCGGCAGTGAATCCTGCGGGATAGGTGGATGCCTGTGTCCAGGTGAGACCGTCGGGGGAGTATACCATATCATTACCGACAGCCACAAAGAGTCCAAGTTCAGGGGACCAGGAAACACCACCGTATGCGGCAGCCCCCGCAGGTAATGAGCGAAGTGTCCAATTGATACCATCAGATGAAGACATTGCTTTATTAGCGGCAGAAAATCCCAGTGCCACCAGTAACCCCAATTCCTTTGACCAGGTAACACAGGTGAAATTATCATTAGGTGTCGTCTGGGCCGTCCAAGCGGTGCCATCGGGGGAGGTCATGATATGTTTATTCACATCAGCGGCCCCAGTGCTTCCAGCGACCGCCACAAAGAGTCCAAGTTCTTTGCACCAAATGACATCAGAGTATGGATTATTCACGGTGGTCGTCCTGGTAATCCAGGTGATACCATCAGACGAGGTCATGGCTCTGTTAAGGGAACCGCTGCTTGATACGGCAACAAAGAGACCGAGTTCAGGAGACCAAGCAACTGAGTTCCATAAGTTATTATCAGGTACTGTTCGGAGCGTCCAAGTCGTACCATCAGGAGAGGTCATAGCCTGAAACCCCGACGCACCGGCTGCGGTGGCTAATGACACAAAGAGACCGAGTTCAGGAGACCAGGCGATGGAGGATGAGGAAAGTGAATCCTGAGAACCGGACCATGTGGTCCAATTATTCACTGCCATAAATGCACTATTTTGTGAAACGCGAAGGTCGCTATTCGTAGAAATGGTCAAGGTACGGGGACTGGCGTTCGGGGACAGTGACACGCCGGCGCCACGGATATTCAGGATATCTGTATTAGAATTGGCTGTGATGTTACGATAGGAAACCGAGTTGACGGGGTTGGTCAAGGCCACATTGACCGCGAGGAATCCAGTCTGTACGGCCCCGTTGGCCTTATCGCCAACGGCGGTAATACGGGCGTCCTTTTCATTACCTATAAACGACATGTTATGTCAGTTCCAGACCCGATGCGATGACATGCGCGGCGCCGGCCGATGACACCGACACCTTCAAGGCATCAGCAGCAAGCAGTATCATCTTCTGATCGATTCCCACAGGGATGAACGAAGACCCTGCATAAATTGTGACATTTGTTGCTATGTAATAATCAACGGCCGAACGAGTGAGCCACACATTACTGGTGATAGTGGCGCCTGTTTTATTGGCCACTGAGAGTCCAATCAGTGTGGTCTTGGTAGCCGCAGGTACCACATAAATGGTATTCCCTGCTACTGTAATATCGACATTGGCGGCTGAAATAAATGATTGTGCCATATGGTCCCTTTATCTAACGGTAGAATTATGTGAAAATGAGTGCCATAATGACGGCCTGTCCATTGGCATCGAATTGTGAAAGACAATTTCCTGTGAGTACACTAATGCTGCCTGTATTGATATTGGCGGTATTGGCGACATTCAAGGATACACCAGCACGGGTCAAATAGAGCACGGTGTTACAATTGAGTTGGGGTCCATCGGTCAGATTGTTGGCAATGGCAATCAGGCCTGACACCGACACCACCTGCTCACCAAAAGTATTTGCATTGCTAAGTTGATTGATAGCCATTAGCGTTTCCTTATATTACCAAGTTCACTGACCAGGGTTCTCAGTTCAGACATTTCACGTTCAATCGTATTGAGCCGTTCCTTTGTTTCAGCATGTTCCTGGGTCGTCCTGAGCATCTGACGCCGTGTGGCCTTGTAGCGCGTCAGACCCGCGACATCCGTATTTAAGACGGCTTTGGAATTCAGGTCTCTGACGAATTCACTGTTGGTGATTTTTACGGTCTCCATATTTAGTTCCTCATATTAGACTGCTGGTAACGCCACGACACGGAAATCACGTAGACGAGGCGCCTTTGTGGTGTCACTAGAACTCATGACCACTTTGATCGCAAAATGCTTGAAGGAGGTAAAGGTACCATATTGCACACGATTATCGGCAATATTACCTGTGCCTGGAGCAAACACAAAATCCTTGAAGTCCTGTTGGTTCAATGAAAGATTATTAACCCCTTGTATAGGGGTCATGAGTTGGTAACCCTTGGAATCAAAGGAGTCTGAATCATCGGCACTCAGGATTTTGTAATACACATAGATCCCGGCCGTTGATGGTTTATAGGCACTAAAGAAGACTCGGAAATCTCCCCCATCCATCCCATCAGCCAAAGTCACCTTGCGAGTAATATAACGCGCCACAGAAGGTCCACCTGAAGGTGAGTCCTCACCAGACACTACAATGTTCGCTGTGGCATTAGAGGTAGGAATCGTGATTGTGATTGTTGGTGCTGTTGTGTAACCAGAACCCGCGATGTCCACCCGCACATTCGAGAGTTCATTAACAGTACCGTCCACATTGACTGTGTAGGTAATTTTGGCGTTTGCCCCTGTCCCGCCTCCTCCAGAAATCACCACAGCGGTCTGGGTGACATTGGCAGACGTCCATGTGTTACTGGTATCGGTGACCACAAAGGTATTATTGCCTAGTGTCCAACCCAGAGTATTTACAAGGTTCTCAATCGCCAGTACACTCAGACGATCCAAGTCGACCACTGGGCTAACATCGGCGTGCTGTGAACCCAATTGACAACGAAATTTGAATGAATTGACCGAAGAGGTTACCACACGGCGTCCTAAGGTATCATCAAAGTAGACATTCTCCCCAAGCTGCATATACTTCCAATCTTCCAGAGTACCGGTACTGGTCGTAGATACAAACAAGGAGGTGATTGAGGTGTTAGGGAGATGGAGATTTCCTGAAGTCACATAGAAGACATCCAATGGTACATTGGCTACAACGGCATTAGAACTCGACAAAACAAATCGCACATCCGCCGTTAGTGCAGGGTTAAATTGGGCGTACATCAATCGGAATGCCAGATCCTGTTCCTGTATAGGATTCCAGGTCGTGGAGTTTTGAGACTTAAAGAGCACCCCCAGGTATGGCTGAGATGAAATCAATCGAGTCGATCCCAATACCTTTTTCCCAAGTTCAGAGATATACACTTCATATTTCTGAGAGTTGGCCATGATGACGATGGCATACTCATCCCCTTGCGATAGATACACAGGCCCATCAAACACCACTTCGGTATACATTGTAGCATCATCAAATGGATTGCTTTGTGCCGTATTGGCAATACGGGCTGCTAGTGCGGTTTCTGAAACCGTAATGACCTCGGACGAATTCAGCACCCTATCAGACCCAGGGATAACCTGTGAAGAGTGTGGGAATCCGTTGACCACAGGGCGCAATTGAATCTGGACAGGAATATTTGGATCCTTAGTCTTGAACAGCAGACGAATGCTGGTCAATTGCACACCAACAGGATGGGTGTGTTGATCGACCAGGAAGGTCTGGGCCAATGGATCCCAGTAACCTATTTGTGTTCGACCTACAACCGTATCGGTGACTTTTGTGGTGACCACGGTTTGACTTTGGCCTAGGATCGTTCGCTGAATCGTCGGAACCTTTGTGGAAATCACAGTATTATCTACGGTCTGTAGAAGACCCTGGGCAAAATACTTGACAGATCCATTCGTCCCAGAAGTAGTCGTGATACCCTGGTTCAGAGAGTCTACTAATTCAAAGGCGCGTTCACCTGTACGGAATCGAATTTCGTTAGTAGAAGGAATAATAAAGACGCCGGCGCATTCCCCACGGAAATCGGTCTGCAATTGCCCGACAGAGTATGAGGTGTTTACGGTAGGTGTCCCGTTTGCATCCATGGTGTTAAATGTCAGGTTACGTGTGATATAGTTATATGCGGTAACGGTTGTGCTGCGTCCCATTCCGTTGGCTGAAGTGAAGTAGAGGGTCTGCCCCACATAATTAGTATTCGATAGCCCGGTGTTGGAGTTTGCCACTTCATGGGAAAGAAGGACACTGGAGACATTCGGATTTGTAACGAACCCTGAGGTGTGATAGTACCCTATAATTCTAGAATTGGCCCCAGATGTTGTTCCGATCAAAAATGTAGGGTTGGTGCTCTGGTCAGCCCGCATAAAGTAGGCATTGGCCACATTCGCATCGTTACCACCTTGCACATTGACCACTGACACATTGGTAAAGCCCACATCATTGCGGCTCAACACAATCAGCCCAGTGGCAGTATTGGTTGCCCTGAGGGGATCCCATACTCTGAATCCTTCACTGTCTTGGTATGTATCCTTATACTTAACAGTATTGCTGGCGACTCTGACGATATTCGGCAGATTGATGTAGCCCTGCACCTGTGTGCCATCGAAGTAGGACCAGACTGCGGTATTAGGTGCAAGCATCTTTGCAATAAACAACACACCGCGGGAACGAATGTATGGCACTATCGATGAATCGATGACTTTATTCCCAATCGATTGGGTAATCGTTGAAGGAACAAATGAGGTCGTGATGCCTGTACGGACTTGTGACTGTGTGAGTTCTGCGGTGGTTCGAGAGATCACATTTCCAAAGATAGGAACATAGTGGCCAATAGGTCCCTGCCATCCGATTTGTCCAGGGAAAATCAGTTTGGTGCCCAGGTTACTGGTACCAGACCATAGGGTCTGCCATGAATTCCATGTGGTACCGAATATCTTCCCTGGGTTGATTGTCTCAACGGCGGCCGCCAAAGCAGCCCACGCATCATTATCACCAGTCAAATTAACAAGCACATCAGGGGCTTGGTCAGTATCCACCCACACATCAGAAGAAGGATCCAATTGGATCTGCCCGATAAAGGACACGGTATTGAAAGGATTAACACTGATGGCCTGCGAGACCGTAGACTGGTCAATCAAGGTGTTGGAGGTATAGTTCATCGTCACCAACGCACCTGTGCGCCTGTAGTTCGTAGAATTGGGAGCATCCAGCGATAGCAGAAGGCTCTTGGAGGCGTATGGTGGACGCATTTCCTGTTCTTGCGTGTCCATGGCGCAATGGTAGTCCTCGTTGAGCACATCCCCGATGGAATGCCCTGTAAATGGATCAACCATGATACCATTCTTGAATCGGCTGAGTCCCAAGTCATCAGTGATTTCTTGGTTCTTGGCGGCTTGCTCAAGCATATTCAAGGAGGTATAATATTCCATGTTTGAAATGCGCTTTTCCAAGGCACCGATATCCCGCATCGTATAACGACGATTATCCACATATCGCTGTTGAATATCGGCTACATTGGCCGTATACGGAGGCAAAATCAAGGTGTACAACGTCATGGCGTTGTCTTTGTCACTAGGAGGCACAGGGAATAGTGACGGCACCCCTTGAATGACCTCAAAGTTGCGATCTTTCGTTAGGATCAATTTATCGATACGGGCCAAGTAGTAGGAAAAATCAGTCTCAAAAGGAAGTCCGGAAGTTGGGAATAGTTCTTCACCAAACGCACCGATAGTATCAGCATCGGCACGACGAGGACGGAAATCGATACAATCACGAAGCTGGTATACATGACCCGACACCACTGATGTATAGGAGGGAATATTCGCATAGGCGATCCCGGCGGATGCGTAGGAATCCACAGTCAGATAACTGAGACCGGAGTGAGTAAAGTAATCGAGATAAATGGCCACATTTCCTGTTGGACCTGCGGAGGTTGGTTTCAAAGAAATGGACGCATGATCGTAGGCATTATCCTTCTGTCCTGAATCGAGCGTGTAACGAGAGGTGATATTGACCGCGCTCGCTATGTTGGCCGTTGTGGGTTGCTTCTTACCAAAGTCATAGATCGCACGAAGTTTTGTGACATCCGAGGTGAACACGGACTGTGGGGTTCCAGGCTTCCTGAGGGCCAACCATGCAGCCGAGTTGGCATACGCAGTCAGTTGAACACCATTGGCACCACCGGACTGGGAATACCATTGAACCAATCCTTTGCTGTCAGTAATGGTCGTACCTCCAGAAACATCTACTGTAGTGATCGTGGCAATTTTACTACTCTTAGTGCGGAGTAATGAACCAATCGTATGGGAATAAGGCAGACGCACCTTGACATACACATCGGCGGTCGCCGTTGCAGCATCAGGCACATTGATCGTCCAAGTTGAAGTATTCGAGGCGGTAACGATTGTGATATTGTTATTTCGGGGATTGCTTGTTGCAAAATTGATGACCTGGTTGTTTGATGCCCCCGAACGCATAACCACGAGAATATTATCCTGTGCATCCGTGCCTGCCAACGGAGCACCAGTCAGCACAGAAGTAATACCTGTGGCACTCGTCAATGAAATGACATTAGCACTGAAACTCTGCCCTGGATATATCTTACGGCCAAAATATTCAGTATTTGTCAAAGGTGTTCCCCCAACAACCGCTTGGTCCGCGATAGTTGGATAAGGAAGCTGGAACAGCAGGCTATTGAAACTTGTGTCTGTGAGGTATGCCCCCTGGTAGGGATCGATGGTCACAGATTCCTTAGAACTGATGTCCACATCCGCAGAGGATCCAAATACATTTGGTGTAGCGGAAACTGCATAGACAATACTCTCAGCGTCCTTCAATTCATAGTCCAAACGAAACTGGGTCATCGTGCCAGGGATACCGAAGGTGAATGTTTGCCCACCCTGTAGTGTGGCGATCTTGGTAACTCCATCATAGGATCCGATTGTGCGCGATTCTGATTTGGCAACTCCAGCATTCGCGGTGATGGTAAATTTGACTCCCACATAGGCATTTGATACGACAGAGAACAGGGTGCCCAGGGCAATCGTGGTGGAGGTTCCTGTGGCGGTCGAATTGGTGACCGGACTAGAACCCACATTCGCATCGAAGGCATAGGCGCGCCAGATACCAGTGGAAATTGAGGTACTGTTGGCACCACTGTCGTATTCTAGGGCCCTGATACGCATGGTCCCGATGGCTGTATTCGAGGCCGCATTGGAGGTGACCACATTGATACTTGAGGTATTGACACAATGGAGCATTCCGGCTTGTAAGGTCTGTAAAGGAAGAGGACCCACAAGTTTCGTGAGATTGATGTAATTCTGATAGTTGATCGTCAATCCATAATTAAAAACATTCGCCGTACTACGAGACCTGTCGGACTTGATTGATGTAGGGGCAATCGTTTCAAATTCATATCCTTGGACATAGGCTTTTCCCGATTCAACGATGATATTGTAGGCGTTGGATAAGGACGGATGGACCGCAGGAGAAATCTTAAATGGGCGAACCGTGAAGGACCCTGATTGGTCATTCGTGCGTCGGGCCAGCGTTTCCTCAAGGACCGAATAGGTTGGATACACAACTTTTTTGGTCAATGTTCCGGCCGAGACACGGAGTAACTCAATAAACTTGGAATCATCCGTAGAATCCAGGGCGCGTTTGGAAAGTGTCAGGGACACCTGGTATCGATCTGCACCTTGAGCCTGATAGTTTGAGGAATCTTGAGCAGGGTCCAACAAAGACGCATCAGCCGAGGCAGTGACGATGGCATCATCGAGTTGGAGACCTACACGATAGGTTGGTGTGGTGTTATAGGCTTCCAAAAGAATCGTCTGTTCAGTTACCTGAACGAAATACCCTCCAATAAAGAACACACCCTCTTGAATAGAACAAATAGAGGACTGCCCATAGGTGTTTGCGAGTCCGGACCATGGAGCCACACTGGCCACAAGGGTCACACTATGACTTAAATCCTCGGTAACAATAGGCAAGGTTAAGGGTGTGGTGTTAAAGTGCTGACCCGACAGATATTTGATTACCAAAGTGGTAGGTGTGATGTTTGTTGCATCTTGCCCGGCAATCACATATGCACGGACGCCGGCTGACTCGCTATCAGTAATATGTTGACCGATCCAATCTGACAGTTGGATAGGGTTACCAAGTGTATCGGTTGATTCGATGGTAATATAAGAGACACCGGTGGTTTCCAGGGTTGTCTGCCCACCGGTGACAATGGAACCCTCGGCAAAGATATTCTTTCCGAACGAAGAGATTTGATTCTGAAGAATCGTTTGGCTCTGTGTTAATTCACGAGCCTGCACCGCATAGGAAGGCTTGAACAGAATACGGTGGTAATTCTTGTCTGCATTAAAATCATCATCGTAGGGATTGACGGATAAATCAATGGCCATTATCGTGGTATCCTTTTAGAATATATCTCTTTGAGCCGGACGGTCCCATAAGATTTCCTATATTTAGGTTATATGTCTCTGCAAACCTTTTCAGGCCTATATGGCGAGGAATTATATGATGTTTATAAAGCATAGAGCCAACATGAATCGCAATGCTATTTTTATCAACTCACCTTGACCTGGTGCACGGACAACAGGCGCACGGTTTTCAGTATAAACAAGGTCCCCTGTTTCAGGTTCCAAGTCAGGATTCGTGTATGATATCACGGTGCGGGAGCTACCAGAGGTTGCCCCAATGAGCGCGGTACCGAGCACCGGGGCACCCTGGGTCCCGATGCACTCAATTGCATTGGTGAGTGTCGCATCCGACGCATATCCTGAAAAAGTCGCGGTCGCTAGGCTCGCCCCTTGATAGACTGGCTCATCTTGCGTATATGCTGCTCCTGACACAAGGGTCAATCGAGTGGCCATGGTGACCGCAAGGTCGGCGGATACTGAATTGGCCGCAGCACTCTCTCCATATTTATGCGGTCCCAGAAGCATCCCTATTTGTCTAAAATCATTATTTGCTGTGATGTTACCACCTTCAGTGGCATCCACATCACCTATTTTTACTGAAATCAGAACCGTGTTACATCCCAATTCCCTAGCAGGGTTAAATGCGTGACCACCATAAGGGGAAAGAATAACGCGCACATTGGCCGTAGTTCCGGAGCCGACCACATTGGCCTTGAAATCTCGTCTAGTGTAACGAATACCGCGAACATCCACGGTAGCAACCGTAAGGCTCCCTGCGGCGTTGACTGTGGCGTTCGCGTTGCCGGAAACACCTGAGCCGGTAATGACGATAGATGTATTATTCACCCCATATCCGCTACCAGGTGTCACAACTACCATCCTGGAAATCGCTCCTGCGACAATATTATTTGCATGACCAAAATAGGAAGCGGTCTGCACAGGGGGGACTGGAATCCATGAGGTGGTCAGAAATTTACTGGCGACCGGCACCTGGTACATATACTTCCACGTATACCCATCCCCTGTGGTCTTAAACCCATTGTTGACCGTATAGTCGCCTGTTGGGGATACCGTAGAAGCCGCATTGTTGGCATTATCGATACATTTATAGACTTCCCCTGTGGTAACATACACATACATGCCATTACCCGTGGTAAACTGGGTATTGCTGGTGTCATCATAAGCAGAATAGATTCTTCCGGTGGTCCAATTGATTCGTTTAATCACCAGGTACACATCATTACCGGTGATTCTCTTGCCACCGAGGAAATCGCTATAGGTCTGGAACCTACTATATTCGGTGTCATAGATCGGGGGAACCGTGTCAGAACCATCCCATAACGTGCATTTGCCGACCATCATGTACCCGACCGTAGTCAAGTCTGTGTTGGCCGTGAATGACCGGTAGAGAGAATAGGCCTTTTCGTAGCCCATGGTATAGCTGGTGTTGGAAAAATTAGACATATCTCTATTTATACAACCTTTTTATGCTGTTGTCTGATAGGTATTGGCCACGTTGGCCGATCCGGCTGTGGACACCAGGTCACTTTCGATCACATATTCCCCCCACAACCTGGTACCTGAGGGATGAATCAAGTCCTTGAAAATTGAACTATACTTACCTAATTCGGTCTGGGCTCGCATCACATAGGAATAATTGTTGTAATAATACTCGGCGCCCTGGAGATGCTGGTCGGCACTCAAGAACCCCCTGGTAGACTTATAGTGTCCTGAAGAGGTCAGAAGACCGGCAATGACGATAGCCACAGCCGTGGCTAAATGATTCCCACTACCTGTCAGGTTAATCGTGGGTACGGTACGATACCCATAGCCTGGGTTCACCACACGAATCGCCACAATGGCTCCTGGTGTCACGGTGGAACCTGTGGCTAGGAGAGATTCCCCTCCTGAGAGTACCGCCGTCACCTGGATATTCGCACCTGTGGCTGCACCATTCGAGGAAATGACTTGCACCGTTGGCAGGGCATTCATGGAATAATTGATGCCCCCGACAAAATAGCGTCCATAAACGCCCAGTCGCCTTGCGGTCGATGACTTGGTAAATGCGATATTGGTTGTGAGGTGAGTTGCATCAACAATCGTACTAATATACGAAGTTTCATTGTTGATTTCTATTCGGTCACCAACGAAGAGTTCTGTGGTAAAGAACGTACTGGTGCCATTGACCTGTACTGTGCTCGCGGCCACATTGACCGAGGCCGTTCCTGTGACCCTGGAGGGCTGAAACATGGCCGTCTTGATCCCTGAGTTGGCAGCGTGAACCTCGATGACCTCAGCAGCGCCGCCGATACCGATACCTCTCCCTACATTATTCACAAAAGAGATTTCATCCCCAGGTACATAACCTGTACCCCCATTAACCACCGACATGCGTCCGAGAATACCGAAGTATCCAATTGCCACATTGGCCGTCTGAGTATTACCATTTACACTAGACCCTGTGACCATTTTAATTGGCGAATCAATCTTGAGTTGTGGGGTCGAAGAGAACACCGTAGTACTACTGACAATGGCGATGTTGGTAACAGGCCCCAGAGGCGTGAATGGAACAGTCGTGAACGCCGACATCATTTTCGTTGTAGTGGTCTCTGACCCTGCCGGGAGAAATCCATAATTGACGCTGGAGATAACATTGCCAGCCCAAACATTGATCGTGTCCTGACTGATAGGGTAGGAATTGGGGTGCACATTCCCAGAGGAATCTATAGAAGTCACAAAGAGAGACAACCCCGTATTAGGTGTGGAAATAATATACACCGGTTGCGATACTTGATAACCCGCTCCACCATTCAACACCGACACATTGGTAATAACGGCCCTCAGAACCTCATCAACCACGGCCGTGGCAGACACAGTAGGATCACCACCAGTTATGATAACAGGATCACCTACATTATATCCACTTCCAGCCTTTGTTACATCAATAGCAATCACCGACGAGAATAATTCCCCATATACATCAAGTGTGCCACCTGTATCGGTATCATATACCCATCGACCGTGGATTGTTTCACCCTGGAGGAATGTTCCTACTGCATGGGAAACGACCATGTCCATGGAATCAGCCTGGGCATCATAGATTATTTCTGCGGTCTCCGATATTGCGGTAGCATTGGAGGAAATACCAGTCAATTTTAGCACAATTTCATTCGTTCCAAATCGCTCAATGATATCGGGAGAGTGATAGGTAATGTTAATGACCGTGTTCGGTAGAGGGGGGGAAGTAAATATGACATAGGGCTCATTAGGGGAATGACGATACCCTGTACCCTGATAGGTACCAGAAATACCATTCGATGCAGTTCCTCCTAACCGTACTAGGATCTCATTTCCACTACTAATTGATCGGGAATCACACAACGCCCTGAACCGTGTCGTAGCACCATCACCAACTTGAGAGGTCCAGATCAATTCATTAAACCGAAGAGACTTTTCCTGTATCCATTCACCGTCTGAGGCACGAAGGATGTTATCTTTGGGAAAGAATATCTCTGCATTTTGACCGAAGAGCAAACGAAATAGTAATTTGAACGCCTTGGGGGTTCCTTTGGCTCGATAAAATTCCTTGGCATGGGCAATCATCGTGGCAGGGCTACTTAACCTGTCCGGCGGAAACAGGGGCAAATACTGTGTAACGAAATACTCCATGAAGGCGGTGGTGGTTGTATCGATGTCTAGATTAGTAGGCAAACTCTTCGCCGCACCAATCGCATTATTGCTTTGGTCTAAAAATTCATAATAGGCCTCTATGAACGTGGCGAACGTATCATAATCGGACCGTA
>Ga0315277_10002593_pt1 | contig 25107 bp, 26 predicted proteins | sample YL17G05_15_MG_FD_203695 | JGI IMG/M metagenome (GOLD analysis project Ga0315277, IMG submission 203695) | Sediment microbial communities from Yellowstone Lake, YNP, Wyoming, USA - YL17G05_15 | ecosystem: Environmental > Aquatic > Freshwater > Lake > Sediment | place: USA: Wyoming | collected... | reverse complement strand
CGGGTCCAACCGGGCTAAGGGCCTGCAAACGCCGGGAGTAACTCTGACTCTCTCAAGGTAGCCAAATGCCTTGTCGGGTAAGTTCCGACGTGCATGAATGGATCAACGAGGGCCCCGCTGTCCCCGCGTAGTACCCGGTGAAACCACATAACGTGGACGAACAGTCCACGAACTCCCAGCGGGAAAAGAAGTCCCTGTGGAGTTTTACTGCAGCCTGCCGCTGGAATACGTTTGCGGATGCAGAGCGTAGACGGGAGCCGTTACATCCCGGTTTCTCAGGGAACTGGGGGAGGCAACAATGGAACACCGTCCTTCTGCGACCGTGTTTCTAACCGGCGCTTCGGCGCTGAAACAACGGTAGGTGGGCAGTTCGGCTGGGGCGGCACGCCCTTGAAAAGATATCAAGGGCGCCCTAAGGTCGGCTCAGGCGGGACAGAAACCCGCCGTAGAGTGCAAAGGCAAAAGCCGGCCTGACTGGATCCTCCAAAGTAAGGGATCCAGAGGCGAAAGCCGGGCTTAGCGATCATCCATGTCCCCCTTGGTGGGGGCTGGATGTGTCAGAAAAATTACCCTAGGGATAACAGGCTCGTCGCGGGCGAGAGTCCCTATCGACCCCGCGGCTTGGTACCTCGATGTCGGCTCTTCCTATCCTGGCCCTGCATAAGGGGCCAAGGGTGAGGCTGCTCGCCTATTAAAAGGGAACGTGAGCTGGGTTTAGACCGTCGTGAGACAGGTCGGACTTTATCTGCTGGGAGTGCAGGCTGCCTGAGGGGAAAGGGTCCCCAGTACGAGAGGAACGGGACGCTGTGGCCACTAGTCAACCGGTTGTCCGACAGGGCAAACGCCGGGCAGCCACGCCGCTGAGAATAAGGGCTGAAAGCATCTAAGCCCGAAGTCTCTCCTGAAAATAGGCAGCCATTCCCCTAAATGGGGACGAAGGCTCCCATAAAAGATGGGTTTGATGGAACCGGGGTGTAAGCTGGAAGGTTTCGACCGACCAGCTCAGCCCGCGGTCTCCAACCGCCTAAGGTGTTGGACCATAGGCAGTGTCTGGACGAAATAGAGGTGAAGCTTGATGTGTGCAGGGAAAAAGCGGGTCTGTGCGTGGTTGCCTACACTATTTCTGGGATGGGTTTTTGAATGTGGGTTGGGCCTGATGGTGCTTGGTGAGTTTTTGTGGTTTTGATTTCACGGTTTGATCCTTGGCGTTCGGGGTTGTGCACGTGTCCTGCGAAGTTGACGTTTAACCCTTACACTGGTTGTGATCACGGTTGTGTATACTGTTATGCTTCGAGTTACGTGCGGAGGTTTTCTGAGTGCAGGCCTAAGAAAGATGTGGTGCGGAGGTTGATGAGGGAGGCTGGCGTGCTGAATGGCGAGTTATTGTCTGTGGCGAATTCTTCTGATCCGTATCCGCAAGCTGAGGCCGAGTTGATGGTTATGCGGGGTTGTTTGAGGGTGTTATCTGAGTGCAAGTGCAGAGTTCAGGTGGTGACGAAGTCTCCGTTGGTAACGAGGGATGTTGACTTGTTAGGAGAGATTCCTTCGATGGTTTCTTTGACGGTTACGACGGATGATGACCAGTTGGCGGGGCTGCTGGAGCCGGGTGCTCCTGCCCCTTCTGCGCGTTTGAGGGCGGTGGAGACGCTTGTTAGGAAGGGCGTGCCCGTGTCAGTGCGAATAGATCCGATTATTCCGTATGTAAACGATGATCCGGAGGGTTTGGTGAGGACGTTGGCGGGTTTGGGTGTGAGGCATGTTACTTGTTCAACGTTTAAGGTTAGGCCGGACGGCTGGCGCAGGTTTAGTCTGGCGATGCCTGATGTTGCGGCGAGTCTTCGGCCGTTGTATTTTGAGCTGGGCGAATCTAGGGCAGGTTATCGGTTGTTGCCGGAGAACTTGAGGTTTAGGCTGATGGAGAGGGCGGGCGGTTTGGCTCGCAGGTACGGGATGAAGTTTGGCACATGCAGAGAAGGGTTTGGCCATCTTAACACTGCCGCATGCGATGGTTCATGGCTTTTGAAAGAAAAGCTTTCGTAGGCTGATCAATGCGTCTTGGTTTTCTGGCTCGCGCGCGTGCGCGCATTGCGAGTTGTTACCTTCTACCATTCTTTCAACATTCCTCAAAAGTCACTTAATTCTATAATTGTTACCGCTGGGTTCGTCAAAAAAAGCTCACGCTCCTGGAAATCAACGTGAACGACTATATGCGGAACATGGACACAGCCCTAGGGCAAGCGTTCGCGTCCATGGCGTGAGACTCGAAAAACCTGAAAAAGGAAAATCAGATTGGCTGTAAGACCTTGTCCATCATCAAGGCATCTGCGGGGTCTGACCAGAAAGCGTACGTGCCTAGAACTCGAGTGTTTTCCGAATCTTCTCAAGGTTCTCTGTGGCGACGGGTTCCTCCTTCGACAAGAACTCTTTCAACATGTCGCAGGAGTAATTGTCACAGTGGGCACAGGTTCTGATCTTCTTTTCTCTGGCGCAGGGTCTTATTTTGCAGATTTTTCGGCACCAACCAGAAACCATGTCAGACTTGCATCCGTTACAGTCAACGTCTTCCGGTTTGAACTTGACCTTGAGTTCTTTCGTCCAGTGTTTAGCTATCTGCTTTTTCCATTCAATGTCTTTCGCGAGAGTAGCCTTGAATGCTTTACATTCTTTGCAGTCCAATCCACAATAGGCAATCATTTCAGACATTATTCTTTCTTCCCCCCTTCTATGTGCTCATGTTCCAAATGGCCTTTGCTCGATCCAAAAAAGGCGCGCAGATTACGAGGTAGATTGTCTAGACTGTCGGGATCGGCCAGGTCAAGATTCTTCAGTTTTTCTAAGGTTGCACTGGACAGAGCGCGCGCACCTTTGAGAAGAAGTTCAGTCTCTTCTTGCGAGAATTCCTCTCTTTCCACAATCCAGTTCATGAAATGCTTGTCTTCGGGGCAGACCCTTTGACAGTGAAGACAGCCGTACAGGCAATTGTGCCAGGATGGGTCGATCCAACTTGGAAACGGGACGTCACCCTTCTTCTCATTGTGAAATACGATGCAGCGATCAGCATGGAGCAGGAAGCGGTCCGATGAGATTGCGTCCGTGGGACAAGATCGTCTGCAGGCTTGACAGTTTTCACATTGTTCCATCATTTGCGCTTCTCGCCAACTGTCTTCTCGGCAAGGCAGGTCAGAATAGACGGCTACAAGCTGGAAGAAGCTTCCGAAGCCAGAGACATAGCTGATGTTGTTCCTTCCATATTCAGCCAGCCCGCTTCGAACGGCCAGTAGCTTCAGAGGCAATGTGGTTCTAGCTATTTTGTATCCTTTCTCCTTCAAGGTCCCGGTCAAAAACTCTGCAACACGATCTGTTGTTTGTTCATAGCCTACGTATGTTGGCGGAAGGATAAGCGCAGTTTTTTTGCCTCCAAACGCAAAAATGGCTTGGGCTTGGGGGCGAGGAACGGCAACCACGATTATGGATTTTGCATCTGGCAGGGTTTCAGGAACCTTGAATTCAAAGAAAGCAAGGCGTAAGCGATAAAACTCTTCATCAAAGGACCCTTGACTGTAACGTTCTTTGATCTCTTCCTGCAATTCAGCAAGGTGTTGGATAGACACGATGCATCCCTTATAGTCACGTTTTGCCAAGTGAAACAACAGTTCCTTGGTGTCTGCATCCTGAGAGGTGATTCCTTTTTCTGCGTCCGTCGTTTTAACCACCTTAATGCATTTACGTAGGTTAGATGTCGACGTGTGATATAAACTTATAGCCACCGACGACGTAACTAGGCGGTTAGAAGAGATGTGTCAGAACCTGATCCGCAGAGCCTGAAACTGATAGGTGGACGACTATGCCTTGATTTTATCAACACCGTAGACTGCCGAAACAGCGTCCATTCACGCGAGGTTCTCTCCACCTATTCAAACCTCGTTTCATGGAGCCAACATGCCAACATCCTAACCGAGAATGAAGCCCAAGACCTGCTTCGAGAAGCAGATATTCATCCTACAGACGTAAGAATAGTCCTTGAAAGGGCTATCACGATAAGAGAGGCGCTTTACCGGATTTTCTCCGCGATTGCCAACCATTGTTCGCCAGCAGCTATCGACATAGGGGTACTGAACGCGGAAATGTCTATAGCGATGGCACAGATGCGCCTTAGGCCTGCAAGTGCCCCAAGTCCTTGGACGTACACTTTCGAAGAAAGGGAACTCGACCAGATGCTTTGGCCGGTCATTCATTCAGCGGCTGAACTGTTGACCTCCGATAAGCTGGACAGAGTCTGCGAGTGCCGAGGAGAAAACTGTGGCTGGTTATTCATCGATATGAGTCGGAATCGTAGTCGCAGGTGGTGCGACATGAAAGATTGTGGCAATCGAGCCAAGGCTCGGCGACATTATCAAATGGCGCATGGCAATCGCTCTTGATAGGCCACGCGCATAGGTCTTGTTCTGTTGTGGGTACCACTGATACTGCTGGCCGTAGCGTTCTTCGAAAATGAGAACAGAGCCAACTTAGCCACAGACAACAACCGCCTCCTCCTAACAAGAGAGCGCTCTCGAAAAGCCCAGAAGCTTCGCGACTCACTAAGAGCTGAGGAAAATGACTTGAAGATCTTGGTTCCATATGATACGGCTTCCGTAAACAGAAACACAGAGAAAATTGCGAAGGCGATAAGTGAGGTTCTCAAAGAAAAAGGGTTTGACGTTGATTGTCTACATTTTGAGGATGATGATCTACAGGTGTGAAGAGTTATTGTTGCGTCTTAGCTGGGTTGCCCACGCAGGCGCGGAGGGCAATTGGGCCTATTACGCAATTTAGCGCGCTAATGATAAGCATAGCTTCACTTTGAAGAAAGCGAAAAATGGCAGATGGGGAAAAGCATAAGCAAGGACGGAAAGACCGTTGAATAGAGTCCCTGCTCACTCATCCAGTTCTATTTCTCTTCTGATTTGCGGTAAGGCTGCGGGGTCTATCGAGACATGAAGAGAATCAGGCTTCACCTTTACGATTAGATATCCTTCCTTCAGCATCTTTCTTACGACTTTTGTGACTGCACCTCTTTCGCTCCTTGGAAAGCCTTTGGGCAAATTGTCAATTGAAGTATGTCTTCCGCCAATATACTCAAGCCTAATCATTTTTCTGAAGATCGTAAGCCTGATTTCTTTGTCTGTAGCCATTTTCCAACCATCAGGAGCTGGCAATCCACTGCATAGTAGTGTATACTTTACTTCTTATAAGTGTTTCCAAAGAAAACACTTATATGTTGCCACACCTATCTGTAGAGTGCTGCAATACACGCAGAGATAGTAAATCAAGAATAACGGTGAGAGAATTGGCACAATTACTTGATCTATTCCAGACTAACGCAGTAGTGAAGATTCTAGATTTTCTCACATTATACAAGGATTTCGAATACACCCGCACAGATATCGCCAAAGAGACAGGCATAAGCAGAAGAACCTTGTACCAGGTCTTTCCAATTCTAGAAAGGTTTGAGCTGGTCAAAGTAACAAAGAGTTCAGGAATGGTCAGATTCTACAAATTGAACATGGAGAATCCGATCTCAAAACACTTGGTGGCATTAGCTGACCAAGTTTCACTCTTTCAAGCAGAAAAGACAACTGGAATCCGCCCAGAATTTATACCGGAAACGACTAGATTTCCAGGCCCATTGCCAAAAGACGAACAACCTGTGGAGATAACTACAACAATACGATCGATCGAACAGACGATAAGAGGAGCTCCCTCTCAAATACGGAAATTGCGTCAAGGCAGAATTGATCTAACAAATGGCGAAATCACAATCCCCATTCAAGATTCCACAGATTCTGAATCCATTATGACGAGCAAGAAGAAAGCGCAACTCCTCTGGCTTCAAACCCAAGATCAGGACTAGATGGTGAGTGAATGAGCCAATCAATGGATAAATCGGAAGTCAAGATTGAGAGACCAAGTTTGGCAAACGCGAGGTTCATGAGTTTTCGCACAGCAAAAGAAGAGTGGGGCTTGTACAAAATAGAAGATGGATCTGTACTGCGAGCAAAAGTCTTGCTTACAGGAGTTCTGATTGAAGGGAATTTGGATGAAATGGAAAACCAGATCAAAGCAGGACAGAAACCCAAGCTAGGATTAACATTCAGACCAAGCAATTTATTTGCAGTGGAATCGCCTCCTGAATTGAGAGGAACTCCAGACCCCACGATTTACCCAATTGAAGAACTAAGAGGATCCATCGTAAAGGAAGATATGGATTTTGAAACGATGAAAGAAACCTGGAACCTATACGAACTCGAAAATGGGATAGTTTTGAAAATGCGAATATCACCAACGGCAATAAGCAAAACCAACAAATTCGAAAGTGCAGGAATGCCCCTTTATACTGTTGATGCAAGCATAGATGTAAAAGTCGAGATGCCTGAACACATACGCAAGCTTCTCAAAGAAAAGCAAGCGCGCGTGCCTACTACGCGTTCTGTTGAACAGGGCGGGCTCTAAGTAACAACGTCAATTCGTTTCAATATTTTCTTGTACGTAGTCTAGCGCGCGCGAGAGATGAGGCAATAGCAATTCTTATAATTCCCTGCAAACTCAGTGAAGATGGTATTGCCATGCCAATTTCCGATACACGTAAGTGGAAAGTCAATAAGCCTGCTAACGAAATCCTGAAAATAGTGAACATCGAACTGCTTAGGAAGAACGCAACGATTCTAGAAGCTAACTCAAAAAGAATAGAAGCTACCCTTGGTTCAGAAGCAAGAACACGCCTCTTCGGAGGATTTTTCGTCTCCAAAGAAACGCTTCCTGTGAGAATAACCTTGCAGATGAATGAATCAGCCACAGAAATAGAAATAGATGCAACAATCGAAGATAACTTTGGGGTTGGGTTTAGGACTGGAATGGTGGGCAAATACAAGGAATACATGCAGAATCTGTTCAACTGGCTAGCCGCAGTCTTGGAAGTCAAGAGCTAATACTAGCGTGCCAAATCATTTTTGGCGACTAAGGGTTCTTTCCAAGATTGCTTGAAGAGACCTCGCGAGCGCGACTTCCAAGCCGATGTTCATGGAGAATATGGTGCAGACTGATTTTCTGTAATATAATATGAGGAAGAGCAGAGGAATAATACCGCTATTTCTTAGTCTCATTTTAGAACTAATGGAAGTCTTGATGACTTCGATGGGAACGAGATCTTACGCGCGCTAGGTTCTTCTCAGTTTGACTTCCTTTGGACTCAACGATATTGCACCTCACTCATGACCTATGCGATATACTGCATAAGAAGCATTTGAATGATGCTAGGGACAGGTTCCTTTACCGTGAGGTGGAATGGGCGTATTGGAGGTATTCTTTTAAGGTAGGTAGGGGCGGATCGATGCCCATTTGCCAAAGAAGGGCATTCAATTCTCCTCTATGGTAGATATCCTCTTCGAATACGTGGAACAAGACGTCTTCAGCTGTGACTTCAAAAGTCTTGGCATCATCGGCCGTTATCGTATATGCCTTGTTGAGTTCTTCAAGAGAGAGTGAGCTGAGGTAATCATCCATCCGTTTCTCAACATGCTCCATGTAGGCTCTGACGTCCTCGAAGTTCTTGTAATCATCAAATTCTCTCTTGAATCGAAGGTCTTCTTTCTGCAGGAAATCCAAAAAGTAATCTATTGTCCCCAGAATATGGACAAATATGTTCCTGATTGAGTGAAAACTTGCTTCCCTATTCTTAGTGAATTCACTCCATGAAAGCTTCATGAAGCTATCAAAATACTTGTGCCTCACGTCTTCATTATATTTCAAGAGCTCTCTTATGTCAAGCATTATTAGCCCCGAGCTTCTGACCACCACGATAATCTTTGGTTCAGATATAGCTTTTCCGATAATCTTGCAGAACGTGGAAAGAACCGCCAAGCGTAACGAATTGAAATGTGCACGCAGTTGGAAACGGTTTTGTTTGTGTGATAGTTTTTAAGTGCGGAGGCGTGAATTTGCTTTTGTGGTGAGGTATGGTTTCAAGTGGACCTGTTGGGGCAGTGATTGGTCATGTTGGGATTGAGGTTTCGAGTTTGAAACATTCGAGGAAGTTTTATGAGGCTTTGTTGGAGGGGCTCGGTTTTAAGGTCGTCATGGACAGTGAGGATGGTGTGGGGTTTTCCAATGGGGTTTTTCATGTGTGGCTGGGTGAGTTGCGTGAATCGAGGGTTAAGCGTAAGGCTCCGACTGGAGAAGAGTTTGTCGTGGCAGATCATCTGGCCGTTCTCGTGCCAGACAAGCGAGCTGTTGATGCGGTTGAGAAAAAGATGAAGAACAGCGGGTTTGAAGCGCTGTTTCCGTGTGCAGAGTATCCCGAGTTTGAGCCTGGATACTACGCCGTGTCATTCTGCGACCCCGACAATTACGTGATTGAAGTCTACACCAGATCAAAGCCGAAGTAGCTCTAGCTCTTCTTTTGCAGCGATGATGAAGCGGCTCTCATTTCGATTGGATTGCAGTTTCATTCTGCGTCCAGACAGTTAGCATAATAAGGATGGCATGGACAGTATTGTTGATTTTTCGGGTGAGATACCATGGTCAAGTGCAGCAATTGTATGGTGTTTGCGTGCGAACACCCCGAACGAAAGAGCGCGGTTTCCAAGCTGGATTTTTGTCCAATGAGCGTCGAGAAAGATGTTTTAAGAAAAGCTCAGAGGGAATATGAAAAACCTGCTGTGCGAAGAATGGCTTATGCTTCAGCCCTTGTCGAGTCAAGAGGCTACACCAAATGGACTCGCGTGGAGGAGACGATGGAGTTCGCGAAAAGAATGCACTTCAAAAAGGTCGGTGTTGCCTGCTGCGCAGGACTAACTGAGGAAGGAAAAGTATTGGCTGATGTGTTGGCGTCGAACGGGTTTGACCTCACGTTCGTGTTCTGCAAGACTGGAGGAGTGCCGAAAGAAACGTTGGGGTTGAAAGATAGTCAGAAAGTGCGGCCAGGTTCATTTGAGCCGATGTGCAACCCCGTAGCACAAGCCATGATAATGAATAAGAAGAAGACCGAGTTGAACATAATAGTGGGGCTATGCGTAGGCCATGACTCCACGTTCATAAAGTATTCTGAGGCGCCAGTGACCGTGTTAGTTGCTAAGGACAGGGTCTTATGCCATAACCCAATCGGAGCGTTGTACAACGCACAAGGGTACTACAAACAGAAACTCTATGGCATGCATAAAGTTGCGGGCAAAGGAAAACATATATCGTCAGGAACGAAACCTAAATCGTGAGCGGTTTTGGTAATAATAACCGTCGCTCCGACGGGTTCCGGCCCGCAATGGCAGAAGACGCCTCATATTCCAATCACGCCAGCCGAGATTGCCGCGCAAGCGGTTGAAGCGTACGAGGCTGGAGCGGCGGTCGCGCACATCCACGTGAGAGATCCAGATACTAAGAATCCCCGTCCGGACCATCGACTCTATCGAGAGGTTGTTAACTTGATCAGGGACAGATGTGACATGATAGTTCAGCTCACGACGGGAGGGGGAGGTCCATATGGAATATCTATTGAGCAGAGGATGTGTTCGCTTGAGTTGAATCCGGAGTTTGCAACGTTAAACGTGGCGACCATGACGTTTGGCAACGGGGTGTTCTTGAACCCACTGAAAGACGTGGAGAGAACTGCGAAAATCATGGTGGACAGAGGCATAAAACCCGAAATCGAATGCTACGACTTGGGACACATCGATCTAGCGCTTCAGCTTTCTAAGAAAGGCTTGTTCAAGGAGCCTCTGAGGTTTGGGCTGATACTCGGCGTCAGCGGAGGCATACCGCCAACTGCGGAAAACCTGATGCACATGGTCAGATCCTTGCCTGAAAAGAGTAAATGGAACGTGATCGCACCTGGAAAAACTCAGTTTCCATTGCTAATTCTAGGGATGATTCTAGGCGGAGACGTGCGAGTCGGAATGGAAGACAACATTTGGATAGCAAAGGGTGTTTTGGCCAAGAGCAACGCCGAACTTGTCAGCAAAATCGTGAGAATAGCCAAAGAACTTAACTTGGACGTTGCCACACCCTCTGAAGCCAGGGAACTTCTCGGGCTCAGCAAAACATAACAGACGAAAAGAACGGCAAACAAATTCAGTAGCCCCAATCGGGCGACTTTGCCTGCGCGCTCAGTTATGTCCTCACATGAAGCCCATGTCGAAGAGTTTGAGGGCTGTAGCCATGCTTCCTTGGAATTCGAGTTTTCCAGTCATGAAGGCTTGAATGGCGTTCAGTTTGCCGTTGACTAGGGCTACGAAGTCTGTGTCTTTCATTTTGAGCGTGATGCTGGGGTTGGGGTTAGCTCCTTCTTTGGTCTGTATTTTCTGGTCTTTGATGGTCACGGTCCAGCTGCCGCCTTGAGGGCCGGTAATGTTGACTTGGGCGACCCCGTCAAAGTCTTTGGCTTTTTCTGGCTTGAACCTGGTGGGCAGAACCTGTTCGAGAAATTCTCTGGGGGTTTTGACTTCCACTTTTTTCACCTAATGGTTTGATGGTTTGAAGTTAACTGGTTACATGGTATTGTTAAGTCTTTTGAATTGTCGTGCGTGAGAACTTGTTTTGCGGTACATGGCTCAGGCGATCGAAAATTTAGGGTTTATAGGAATAGGTCTTTTTCTCTCGGCCTGACAAGTTCGGTTGCTTTTGCGTCTTCGGTTTGTGGGTAGTGGTATCCTCTGATTATGGCGGCGGGGATGCCTTCGTTTGCTTGTCCTATCACAAGTTCTGCGGCTGAAGATAATTCGTCAGCGACTGCGGTCTGTTTTACTCTGAGTACGTATCCAAATAGGTCTTTTTCGCCTCTTCTGTCTCTTATAGGTTTGATGCCAGAGACGCCTATGGCGATGTTTATTTCTCCCATTCTCAAGGGTCTTCCGTGGGTGTCGGAGATGATGACTGCGACGTTATGTCCTGTAATTCCTCTAATCTCCTGCCTGATGGCTTGCGCGGAAAGGTCGGGGTCTCTGGGCAACAGAGCCACGTTTCTTTCTCCTTGAATGTTGGATCTGTCGATGCCGGCGTTTGCACAGATGAAGCCGTGTTGAGTTTCTGTGATGAGGTTGCCGTTGCCCATGCGCACGATGCGCTTCGACTCTCGAAGTACGACTTCGATGAGGGCAGGGTCCTTCTGGTACTGTTCAGCGATTTTCTTAGCGAATTCGGAAGGCTGAACCTCGTCGAGGTTCACGGTGTTTCCTTCTGCACGCGAAACGATGACATGTGTGAACACGAGTACGTCGCCATCTTGGATGGGAGTGCCCTGTCTCTGGGCTGCAACGCACACGAGTTTGCCCAGTCGGTCTCCTTTTTCTATTATTGGCAAGCCTTCAATTGCGATTATTTGAATTGGGTTCAAGAGAAACGTCTCCGAAACAGGTGATGATTATTCTCTTTTGGAGCAAGACTTAAACTTATAGCTTGAAGGTTTTCTTCGTGAGGCGTGATGAACCCCGAACGAGTTTCGAGGATTCGCTTGAGAAAAGCATTGTTCTTGCCGGCAATTGTGTTGGCAGCGGAGCATGCGGGCGGTCTATCCACATTGCTATCTGAGATGGTTGGAGGAGAAGTCGGACTTGTGCAAAGAATGTAAATCGTGTGGTTTTTGCACGAGTTTGCTCTCAGTACGGCTTGTTGAAGTCTGAGGTGGAGGCTTTCGTTTTTGACAGAGAAAATAAGAGTCAGGAACAGTTGGAGACGCATCGTGGAGGCTCGCAAGGTTTGTTATTCCTTCACCTTATGCTCTCCTGAGACAGGTTTGGTTGAGTTAGTCTTATGAGCTTCGAGGTCACAGATTTCGTTCGTGATTGATATGGGGCATGTTGTTGCTCTTGCTGGAGGGGTTGGTGCGGCAAGGCTGTTGAGGGGGTTCCTTCAAGTCGTGCCGCCAGAGGATCTTGTTATAGTCGGAAACGTTGGCGACGATTTTGAGTTCCATGGGCTTCATGTAAGCCCTGATTTGGACATAGTCATGTACACTTTAGCGGGCGTTGTTGATGACGCGAAGGGCTGGGGAATCGCAGGCGACACGTTCAACTCTCTTCGCATGTTGGCTGGTCTTGGTTTTGAAACATGGTTCAAGCTTGGCGATGGGGACCTTGCAGTTCAGGTTGTTAGAAACGGTTTGTTGAAGAGTGGTTTGTCTCTGTCGGAGGCGGTGGCTAAGCTTTGTAGGATGTTTAGTGTAAGGGCCAGACTTCTGCCTGTGAGCGACGATCGAGTGCGGACCGTGATTCTGTCGGGCGGTGTGCGCTTGGGTTTTCAGGAGTACTTCGTGAAGAGAGGAGCCACGGATGAGGTTGCGGGCGTGTTGTTTGAGGGATGTGAAAGTGCGAAGCCTGCTCCCGGTGTTCTCGAAGCGATAGAAACTGCTAAGCGTATAGTCGTGTGTCCCAGCAACCCGTTTCTGAGTGTCAACCCGATTCTCTCGGTTCCGGGTGTCAGGGACGGCTTGAAACGGACTAGTGCCCGCGTGGTCGGTGTCAGTCCAATCGTTGGTGGGAAGGCTGTCAAGGGGCCGGCCGCCGATATCATGTCTGATCTGGGGCTTGAGGCTTCTGCCTACAGTGTGGCCAAGCTGTACGAGGATTTTCTTGACCATCTGATCATAGACGATGCTGACGCGGGACTCAGGGAGCGCATAGAAAGTCTCGGCATAGGAGTGACTGTTGCGGACACGATTATGAGGAGTGTTCAGGACGCTGTTTCACTGGCCTCAACTGTGTTAGATGCAAGGTGAAAGATGCTAGACGATGAGCCGGGTGCATCTTCAAAAGCCTGACAAGGAGAATGCCCATGCTTCATTGAAGTCTTTTGATTTTCGTTATTTGTGCGTTCGGAGCCCCTGCCCCTGGTCTACGATATGACCCAAATATGCGTGTCCTACGCGCGCTAGAAATGGATTTTAGGTGTTTTGGTGTTTCATCCGTTTTGCCAGTAGGAAAGGAAGAACCAAGGCAGCTCCCAGCACGGTTAGTATTATTGGGAGAAAGCGTCGGGCAAGCATGGTCAAGTCTTGGCTTTCAGATGCAAAGGGCTTGACGCTATTGTTGATGCTTGAAACATCCCAGAAAACTTTTCCAGGAGCCAGCGTATTGCCGTTATAGGAGAAAATGATTTCGTACGGGTTTTGCAGAGGATGTTGATAGTACTGTGCATCTACGCCGGGATAGGTTGCGCCTCCCCACATCAAGTCGTGATCAAGGTAGGAGTGATCGCCTTGGAGCGACCACGCCTTGTCGACTAGTGTCCAGCCTGTTTGTCTGAGCATCTTGGGTTCTGTTACGTTCACATGCCAATGGGAGTCGGTTAGGGGTTGACTGCTTATGACGCCGAACTGGAAGTAGTTGATGTATCGGCTGAACGGAAACGGATCGATGACCACGTTTCCGGCGTAGAACCTCGGTATCATGTTTTGGCAGTTGGGCATGCCAGTCACATTCACTGTGGTGAGCGTTTCTTTTTGTCCAGAAACGGAGAGTGAATAGTCCACTGAGCTGCCGTTGTTCCAGCTCTGGAGGAGAGTGATCGGCGTTGAAGTGTCGATTCCAGTGATTTGCCAAGTGTAGGCATAGACGAGTGAGGACATGGGATTTTGAAGTGGAAGCGTGGCCTCCTCTGTCTGATGGAGCCCCAAATCCACGAAAAGCCTGCCTTGGGCATCGAGCACGAGCATCATGTAAAAGCCATAGTCCACATTTCGAAACACGTGATCCTGTCCTTGGACAAACATGCCGCCACCGAGCCAACAGCCAGAGGGGAAAAGCTCTGGTTGGGTTGAGGGGAAGCTGATCGTTATCTCAGTGGCGTTAACGTTTTCTCGAAGGCTCAGGTCATCAGCTATGACCTGAAAACCAGCAACATAAGGCAAATTGGAATTAAGCGCGGCTACATGATGTTCGTTCGTGGGGGTTATTTGGAGCGAATCGGAGCCCTTCACTGGGGAAACGGCAGAAGCGCATAGAACGAGCACCAAGATGGCCAGAGTGAGGCCGCATAGTTTTAGTAAAGTGATCCCTCGTACAAACAATTCAGAATCGGTTTTGATAAGACTTGCGCAAATCTTAACTCCGCACGGAACAGACATGTTGTCATGATCCCGCAGCGTCTGAGACGCCGCAAACCTGTGTCGCATAATGCAGTCAACAGTGAGCTTCATGAATATGGGCTTGACTCTGACAGAGCAATTGTCTATGCGCTTGTCGCGGGAACGATGATGATAGTGGCGACCTTGGGTTCACTGATTGTCTTTATTCTTTCAGTGATAGCCCTGCTTGGCGTGTATGGATGGTATCCCCTATTCGTCGCTCAGCAATGGTTCATTTACGATGAACTTTTCACAGTTTTTTCTTTCCTGGGACTGGTGTTTGGAGCACTGGCAACAGCGCTAATGTTCTCCGAGAGAAGCTTCTGGGGGGCAGTGGCATCAGGGATCGCCTGCACCCTTTCCGGCGCGGGTGTTTTTGTCGTCTCGTTGATCCAACCCATGGCACTGTTATGGCAGGCCATATCCTATTATTTTCTACCACTATTCATGGCTCCATTGATTGGAACTCTCATAACCTATACGAAAAAAGCGAAAAAACAGAATGAAACAAAGTAATGCTCCTAATCCTGGTGTTCTGTGGCTTCGAACCCGATTAGTTGCAGTCTGCTTCTGCACTTATTGCATTGGAGCCTCACTTTGTCCAGACAGCCTTGCTGGAACAGACGAAGGAAGGAGACACCGTAATAGTCGTAGGCGTCGGCAACACATTAGGCATCGAGTAACCAATTTGAAACGTGACAGGGCCTGATGGCTTTTTCACTTCGAAAGTGGCAAGATTTTTAATGTTGAGGGGAGGATGGTTGTTGGAGGTTCGGTGTGTCGCGGCTTAAGTGTCCGAAGTGTAGGAATGTTTTCGAGCTTGACTTGTCTGCGGGTGTGGTTTTCGGGACGTTGCATGTTGGGCCGTTTCGCCTTCTGAAATGCCCAGCGTGTGGACGGAGACGCTTTTTCAATGTTTATTCGTCGGTTAACGAGCCGGTTACTTGGCCTCCACGGGAGAAGGCACGGCAGGCGGGGTCTCAGTCGTCGGAGGAAGAGTTGGAGAAGAAGCAGATTGAGGAGTCGAAATATGAGAGCGCTCGATTCTGACTTGGTTCTTGTGGGTGTGTCTGTTTGATTGACACTGAGAATCTTACTAGAAAGTTTGGCGATCTCACTGCTGTCGAAGACCTCACTTTGCACGTGGATGAGGGGGAGGTTTTTGGGTTTTTGGGGCCGAACGCGGCGGGCAAGACCACAACTGTACGGATGCTTTGCTGTTTGATAGCTAAAACTTCTGGGAAGGCGTATGTGGGCGGGTTAGAGGTGGAGCGGGAAGAGGATTGTTTGAAGATTAGGAAGATGGTAGGGTTGTTGCCTGAGAACGTGGGCTTGTATGACAGTCTCAGCGCTTATAGGAACCTCGATTTTTATGGAAGGCTGTACGAAGTGCCGTCGGAGAAGAGAAGGGAGAACATTGAAAGTCTGCTGCGGCTGATGGAGCTCTGGGAGAGGAGGGACGATGCTGTCGGAACCTTCAGCAAGGGTACGAAACAGAAGATAGCCATTGCTCGAGCTCTTATTCATGATCCTAAGGTGTTGTTTTTGGATGAGCCCACCGCGAACCTGGATCCTGAAGCGGCTAAAACGGTGCGGGATTTCATTCTGGAGCTTAAGAAACAGAAGAGGACGATCTTTTTGAATACGCATAATCTGGACGAGGCGGATAGGCTGTGCGACCGTATTGGTATATTGAAGACTAAGCTGCTTACGGTGGGTGCGCCCAGAAGCCTTGAGACGGACGTGCATGGTAGGAAGACTGTTGTTCATTTGGAGAGGGTGAGCGATTTGGTTTTGGCTTCAGTTAGGAAGTTGGGTGTGGTGAAGAACGTGCGGGTCAGCGAGAACCGGTTGATTCTTGATGTGAACAGTCCTGAAAGGGATAATCCTGATGTGGTTAGGGCGATTGTGGCTGCGGGTGGGAATGTTCAGTATGTGACTGAGCTTCGGTCGACGCTTGAGGACGTTTATTTGAAGTTGATTCGGGAGGCTGAGGCGAAGTGAGGTTGTGGAAGTCTTGGATAGTGGCGACGAAAGACTTCAGTGTGTTCAGGAAGAACAAATATGTTTTCTATTCTCTCGTTGCGATGCCGCTTCTGTTGGGTGTGGTGTTGCCTGCGGCTCTCTTGCTGTCCCTGCCAACGGCGCAGGTTAATTTGGCCAATGCAGCTTTTCTGGTGAACTTGTCTACAATGTATTTTGTAGTCATGGCAGCAGTTCTTCCCACGGTGATCGCTTCCTACAGTTTTGTGGGGGAGAAGATTGAGAAGAGTCTTGAGCCGTTGTTGGCTACGCCTACGACTGATGGTGAGCTGCTCTTGGGTAAGAGTCTGGCGGCTCTTGTGCCGTGCGTAGGGGCGACCTACGTCGGTGCAGCAATCTTTGTTACTCTTGTGGATGCTTGGTCTTACGCCAATCTTGGGATATTTCTGCTTCCCAACATGGATTGGTCATTGATAATGGGTTTAGTGGTGCCTTTGGCATGCATATTGAGCGTTGAAAGCAACGTCATAATCTCTTCCAGAGTTAATGACGTGAGGGCAGCGCAACAGTTGGGCAGCTTCGTGGTTCTCCCATTAATCCTCGTTCTGATATTGGCGCCAACTATCGAATTCACTTCAATAAGCACGCTCGCCCTGATCATATCGGGCATGTTAGCCGTCGCGGACATCGCTTTGTTCTATTTGAGCAAAGCCACTTTCAAGAGGGAAGAGATCCTGACAAAGTGGAAGTAAACACTTGCTTGGAGAAGCAGACGAATGTGTCGTCGGATGCTCTGGGTCTGGGGCGTCTGCCTGCATATCAGCGTGGCCACAATCTTTGTCGCATTTGCTTAAGGTTCTCCTTGAGAAGGTAGCTATGTTTCTTTTTCTTTGGATTCTTCTAGTGCCTTCCATGTTTTTCTCAGAGCAACTTTATGCCACTGAGGGCTCCAAATAAGAAAATGACACCGAACACGATGAATACCAGAGATGCTCCTGTTTTGACGTATCGTGCGGATATGTATTTGGAAATGATTTTGCCAAAGACTGCGCCAAGAGCGGTTAGCAAGGTGAACGCAAGCATCACTCCCAAGAATACTTGTAATGGTGCATTGTATTCTGCGGATAGGGCTATAACGGCAAGTTGTGTTTTGTCGCCAAGTTCCATTACTGCTATAAGTAGGAAGGATGTTGTGACGGTTTTTGAGTGTTCTGTGATTTTGACGATTGTATCTTCTTTCGAGAATAGCGTGTAGATTCCAAAAACAAGGAATGAAATGCCAGCTGCTAACCCAATCCAAAATGCTGGAATAAGAGGGGCTATTGCTCCGCCTATCAATGCACTGGCGCCGTCAACTAAAGCAAATGCGAGTATGGCACCGACGAAGACCGACCTTGGTCTGTGATTAGCGCTTAAGCAAACAACTGCAAGTTGTGTTTTGTCTCCAAATTCTGCTAACGCAACTAAGGCGAGTGATGATAATAGAGGAACCAGGTCAAACGGCAAAGACGTGACTCCTTCATCGATGTTGACAGCGATAGCGACCCTACTAGGTCAAGCAGTATTTAAGCGCGCGCTCTAGGTCTGTAACACTGCGTAGAAAACGCGTGCGCGGACTTGGCTCGTGGTCTGCATACGATTTGTTCATTCTGAGCAGTTGAGCTAGTTATTGAATTAAACGTTCTTCCACAAGCGATAAGAACGTAGAATCCAATATGTCCTATTAACATGCTGATGCGGAGAAGTCTGCTTGGCATCTCTTGAGCATGGTCGTGTTCCAAGTCCCCGTCCTATTGCTACACGAGAGATTCCGCTTGTCGACAGAGTTGAAGAGATGAATGTTCTGAAGGAAGCTGTTTACAGGGCAGTTCACGGTGAGGGCGGTCTTGTTTTCATTCATGGCGAAGCTGGAATCGGTAAGACAAGATTGATCAGAGAACTTGGCGCCTATGCACGTTCACATGGAGTGCAGGTTCTCTATGGACGCTGCCCAGCGCTTTTCAGGATGGACGGCGTTCCTCCCTACACTCTATGGGGCGAAGCCATCAGAGACTACCTAGAGAACATTAGTCCAGAGCAGTTGCGCATGGTTATTGGCTTCTATCCGGCCGAAGTTGCCAAGCTAGTTCCTGAGCTTAGGCAAAGGCTTGCGGCAATTCCAGAATCATTTCAAATAAGCCCTGAACAGGAGCAGAACAGGCTGTTCGAAGCGGTTTCACAGTTTATCACCAACATTTCCAGAGAAAATCCATTGCTCGTGATTCTTGATGATTTGCAGTGGACTGATCCGTCTTCACTGTTGCTATTGCACTATCTCGCTCGTGGCGTACACAAAACACCACTACTTCTCTTAGGGGCTTACCGTAGCACTGACATAGATTCTAAACATCCCTTGACCCCAATCTTAGCGGAATTGAAGAGAGAACGCTTGCCACAATCTGTTTCCCTGAAGCGAATGTCACTGGAAGATACTTCAGAGATAATTAGGCAGATTTTGGATCAAGACGACATTCCACGAGAATTCTGCAGGATTGTCTACGAGAAAACGAGAGGAAACCCCTTCTTCACAGAGGAAGTCATAGAATCTCTGAAAGAAGAGGGAATAATCTATCGAGAGGAAAGTAGATGGAAGATCAAAGAGGTTTCGAGGATAGAGTTTCCTGAGACCGTAAAGAATGTTGTAGAAGCAAGAATCAGTAGATTAGACGATGAATGCAAAAGCGCTTTGACAATGGCTTCCTTCATTGGAAACGACTTCGGCTTCGAGCCTTTACGTGAAGTTACTGGCTTCGAAGAAAGCAAGCTGCTCGAACTGATGGACAAAATGTTCAAAACCGGATTGATCAAAGAACGTGTGACCCATGGAGAAGGTATCTGTTCCTTTGCAGACGTATTGGTCAGAGATGTTGTCTATGAGGAAGTCAGTCCTTTGAAGCGTAAGAAGCTTCATGAAATCGTGGGGCGCGCCCTGGAAAAAGTATATGCTAAGACGATTGATGAGCATTTCGGGGAACTAAGCTCCCACTTCCTCGAGAGCGGAGACAAAGAAAAGGCACTCGACTACCTCCTAAAAGCTGGAGATAAGGCTGCGAAGATTTTTGCAAATGACGAAGCAGCTTCCTACTTTCAGTCTGCGCTTAAGCTCATTGGAGAGGAAGAGTCTGATCCAGAGAAAAAGAAAAATGTTCTCGAGAGGCTTGGAGACACGAAAAAGCTTGTTGGGGAATATGATGCAAGCTTAAAGTATTGGAATGATGCGTTGCCTCTGTCGAAACAACTTAAAGATACAGAACCATCTGCAAGGCTGCATCGAAAAATGGCGAACGTCCTTTGGAACAACATCGGTGATACGAAAAAAGCGAATGAGCATCATAAGGCTGCTTTCGAGATTCTGGAAACCGAGCCCAAAAGCGTGGAATTAGCGAGACTCTATGAGGATATAGCGGAAATGGTTTCCATGGGCGCTACTGGAAAAATGTCTGAAGCTCTTTCTTGGGCTGAAAAATCGGTTGAGCTTGCCGAAAGACTGAACGCTCGTGAAGTTATCGCACGCTCCTACGCGTGTCTAGGAGAAATCTCAGGTTGGCTTGGAGACACGAAGAAATCCATTAAATGCTTTGAGAAAGCTTTGGGAATAGCGCTTGATAACGGGTATATGGATACGGCGCTGTGGGTGTACAATGATGCGGGAATGCTTCCTGCAGAGGAACATGAAAAAACCTTGGAATATTTTGAGAAAGGATTCGAACTTGCGAAAAAAGTCGGGGATATCTCATGGATGACTTGGATTGGCTCCAATCTGGCATGGACGAATATTCACATGGGAAACGTAAACAAGGCAGTTCTCTTGATGGAGGAATCAGTTGCATTAGACAGAAAAGCCGGCAACATTACTCACCTTTCTGCGTCTTTGGGTATTCTCGGATTTGCCTATCAGGTGCTGGGAGAATGGGACAAAAGCGAACAATATCGAAAGGAGGCCCTGAGCATTTCTCAAAGACTGGACGATTTTCAATCAATCGCTGGCAGTTATGGACACCTAGGATGGCTGCATTTTGACAAGGGAGAATACGCAGAGGCAAGAGAGTTCGGTGGGAAAATGTATGAAGTCTTTGAAACCCATGGAGCAAAATCCACGCAGATGGGAACGTCTCGATACGTCATTCCGTCGTACATAGAGCTTGGAGAAATCGAAAAAGCACAAAACCTGATTGACAACGTGCACAAGTATGCTCTCGAAACAGAGAACAAAAACCTCATTGCTTACGCGGATGGGCTAACAGCGATGCTGTTCCGTGCCCAGAAGAAATGGCAAGAATCCATCGAGCAATTCAAGAAGAGCCTTCAGGAGTTTGAGGCCTTGGATGCAAGACGATGGGATGTCTACTGGCTCGCCAAGATGGTTATCTCCGAATACGCTAGAGTGTACGTAGAGAGAGGCCAAGAAGGCGACAGGGAAAATGCCCAGAGCCTCTTGAATCAAGCCTTGGAAATGTTCAAAGAAATGGGAGCCAAGAAAGACATTGAAAAAACAGAAGCAAGAATGGCTTCCACAGAAACAGGTAAGACAGCCTTAGAGCCCAAGCCTACAGACCATGCTTCCACTGGTTATGAGGGTCTTGACAAGCTGTTGTACGGTGGGATTCCTTTAGGCTATTCCGTTGTTTTAACCTCACCTTCTGGTGATGAGAAGGATTTGCTCGTCAAGAGTTATCTTGAGACAGGTGCAAAGAAAGGTGAAATCACATTCTTCGTCACTATAGATCCTGGTGCAGCAAAATCCCTCGCAGAAAAGTATCAGTCAAACTTCTATTTGTTCGTTTGCAATCCTCAGGCAGACGCAATCGTCAAAAGCTTCCTGAACGTTTTTAGTTTGAAGGGCGTGGAAAATCTCACCGACATAAGTATCGCTTTAACTTCAATGATCCGCAGGCTAGACCCCGCGTTGAAGGGCCCAAGGAGAATATGCATTGGCCTGATCTCAGATGTTCTGCTACAACATCATGCAGTTCAAACGAGGAGGTGGCTGACCGCACTCATCACAGAATTGAAGGCGACGGGGTTCACCATTCTGGCAACATTAGACCCTCGGATGCACCCTTCAGAGGAGCTCTACGCAATTCTAGGACTTTTTGACGGAGACATCAACATCTACGAGAAGGAAACTGAAAATGGGCTGAAAAAGCTTCTAAGAATCAGGAAAATGAGCAATCAGAAATACTTGGAGAATGAATTGCTCATCAAGAAAGAACTGAACTAGCTCCACATTCAGTGGAAGGATTGGCCACAAAGTGGGATGCAGCTGCCTTCCAAAAATTGCGGGCACCAAATCGGATAGGAGAAGCTCTGAAAGCTCGGTGCTACCAAATTAGGTGCTTTAGGAGTGCAGAAAGATGTTACAAACATGTTACAAGGTGGGAGCGCGCTAGGTGAGGCAACCAACTATTTGATCGCAGCGCAACCCTCTTTCATCCGCTGGAGATTTCAGCGTATGCCACAACTGCGCACTGCTTTTGGAGCTGGTGCTTGGTTTGAACAGGTATTTGTATCTGGACGGGGATAATTGATGTATGCGTTAGTGTATGCGTTAGATTCAAGGTTTATTGCCTGCGAATGTTGCGGATACTTTATTGCGTGCGCTTGCACTGTTTGGGTGTAAATGGTTTGAGGTTGAAGGAATGGGAGATCACATATCGTCTAAGGCTAAGAATCGGATGAAGCGTGAGCTGAGCTTAGAGAAGCCCACGGTGTGGGTGGGTAAGGAAGGCATGTCGCCGCAGAAGATTGATGAGATTTCTAGGCAGTTGGAGAAGAGGAAGATGTTGAAGGTTCAAATATTGAGTAGCGCGCTCAACGATAAGTGTGCCAAGGACATCGCGTTGAAGACTGCTCAGCAGACAGAATCCGTGTTGATTGATGTTCGAGGCCACACTTTCCTATTGCACAAGCCTCGCAAAAAGAAAACTGAAGCTTCAGTGAAAGAACCGCTTAGAGTTTCAAGCTGAGAGCACTTCTTCTTTTCTCCTAATTTTCTCGACGTTGCTCCTTCCGTGTTTCCATTTTGCTTGACTTTTCATTCTTGTCAAGAATCGTTTCGTCCTCGCCTGCTTTTTTCTAGCCCGCTTCATGCCAAATCATCTTTCCTCCACACGGTAATGACAGACAAGATAATAACCTATTGCCCCAAGCGCAACGTGGATACTGGTTTGAAGTCAGGACTTAGGAGGCAGCAGAAAGGAAAAGGGAGATGTTGTGTAGAGCGGTTTTGGCTTGCCTCCACTTTGCTGTCTTTCTGGCGAGGTATCCGCCCATTTGTTGGGCTTTTTTTTCGAAGGTTTTTCAGTCGTAGTGCTGTGCGTGCAGCATCGTACTCCATCTTGCGGTGAGCCTTGCGAGATGGTGGACCTCGGCTAGCTCTTTGTCGATTGTGCACGCTAAGCGTTTGCGATTAGGCGCCCGCTAAACATCCAAGGAAGAGCCTGCTGATTCTCCGCCTATCTCTGTACCTCTTTAGCCAGGTCCAGCTCGTGATGGTTTGATTCGTCTCAACGCCATAACCTCAAATGCCGCAAGGAAAATTACCAATCCCAAGATAGTTGCGGCTTCAGGAACGTGGACAGTGCGCGCCATATCGGCGGAGCCGCCTGATTCAACAGGAGTTGTCGGTTTGGGTTTGCTGTCACTTGTTGTGATGGGTTGTGGTGTGCTATCGATCGGCGTTGGGGCTTCTTGTGTGCTGTTGCTCGATGGTGTTGAACTCGATGGTGGTGTGCTCGATATTGGTGGTCGCTCCTCGTACACTGTAATTGAACCGTTCGTGGTTGACAATTCCAGCAAAAAGTATTGGCTGTCACTTATCTCGACATTGTCAAAGGTTAGTGGTGTTGTTCCTGCTCCCACGGGATTGAATGTTAAGGTTGCTATAGTGATGTTTCCGCTATATGTATGAAAATCGTCAGTCGCGGCGACGGCTATGAAATAGCGTCCATGGGTTGAATTGAAGTTGTTGTTTATTTCACCACCGATTGAAATTGTGCTCCAAGTGTCTGGATTGTAGATTTCAGCGTTCGTGCAGTTTAGTACAGAGCTGTTCCAGAATAATCCGAATTGCCATCCCTCCATATCGGTGACTTTGGCGATTTCTATGTTCACACTGAAAGGAACGTATTTCGTTGCGGCTGCGGGAGTTAGGATCAGGGTGTCTGCGTTAATGACCGGACCTGCGACTATAGTCATAGTGTAGAGCGCGGTCGTTTTGTTGTTAGGTGGGATTTGGGGGTTCGTCTCGCTACCCTTCTCCACAGTGAGATTGCAGTCGACTGTCTTGCAATCGAGCGAGTTGCAGGCTGGAGAACACGCGTTTACAAATGTGAAGTGCAGGGTTGTCGCGCCTTGCGCGATTGCTTCAAAAGTGATTATTGCCAGTGTCTGGTTTCCCCAGATCGAGCCTCCGCGGAGCGCGTGAACGTAGGACAGGAGACCTTCTGTGTTGTTGAGTTTATCCCATCCTATCGAATTGTTCTGAAACATGACTTTTATCATGCTGAGAGCATTCAGAACGGTCGGATCCCAGGATAGATGAAATTCAGCGGCGGCCAGTCCTGGGTCTGCCGGCATGTTTTCAATTAGTACGCTGACGTTGAAGACGTCGCCTTCTTTAACGGTTAGGTTTTGGGGTTCTATGCGATATACAATGGTAGACCCTATTACCTCTGCAGAGACTAATGGAACAGAAATGAGTAACACAAGAGAACAAAGTACCAAGCCTGCCCTGTATTTCCTGAATAGCCATCTTAGAGAACTTGCAACAAGCGCGTTTGCTTGCTCCATTTTCCTGTCTCCTACCATTATGTTGGTTGAACAAGTAATTAATCCTTTACGTGTCCCTTCCAACACGCGCGTTAGCTTGGGAATCGTATGAATTCGTTGTTGTTTGAGTTGACTATTATCGATACTGTGGTGCCGACCGGCAGTTTTTCGATTCTGCTGACTGTTGTGAAGTCTAGGTTTTGCGTGTACACTGCGTAGTCGGTTTGGTTGATGGTTACCACGTAGACGGTGTTGCCGTTGTTGACGTATGAGAATCTGTTGGTTAGTGTTCCGGTTATCGTTGTCTCGTTGGAGGGTTGAACTGTTCCTGCTTCGAACCTGCTTTTTGCTTCTTTGACGAGGTCTGTGCCTTGGTATGTTTTGCCGTTTTCACTGGTCATCACGATTGTGTAGTGGTCTAGGTTCACCGCGTCAACGATTCCTAGGCCCGCCAGCTTGATGGTTTCTTGTGCTGAGGTGGATTCGCCCTGTGCGGTGCGCCAATATAATGGTACGAACCATGCGTTTTCGCCGTTTATCGGGTAGATTAGGGGCATTTCTGCTTCGTATGCGCCTGTTGTGGGCATCAGAATGTGGGATTCGATGACGTTCTGTGCTTGAAGACCGCTCTTGATGTCTAGACCGGTGGTGTTGTAGTATTCTATACCTGTGCCGGTTGTTTTGAACAGTCCGGCCATGGTTTGTGCTGTGCCGACGAAGTCGACTGCGACGAGTGCGGTTATGTTGTTTGTGTCAGGGTCGACAATCCATCGGACATCGTCTGAGATTTCGACCCTGTTGGTTGAGGCGGGTATCCAGGCGAAGCCGCCTGCGAAAATGTCGAAACCGTTTCCTCTTCTAGTGCCGCCCCAAGCACTTATCATGCTTTTGAGCCAGCCTTCGTCATAGCGTTGGGTGACCCATGTTGGCGTCTGGTTAATGTCGTAGAAGCTTTCGACTTGGCCGACGTCGTTGTAGATGTATACGCCTTTGGGCTGAGCGATGAATGACCATTGTTGAACCTGTGTTGTAGTCAGCACGTATCTCCAGTTGCCGTTGTCGTCGGGTGTGAGTGTGGCTCTCCCGTAGGCGTCGGCGGTGGATTGGCCCCAGTAAGCGTTCCCCTGTATGTTTCCCGTGAGAAACGGTGGCAAGTACATGAGTCCTTCGCCGACTTTGAAAGTTTTGTCTATGATTTCCACGTCTAGTTCTGGGTTGTTTGCGTC
>Ga0315277_10002592_pt1 | contig 25108 bp, 25 predicted proteins | sample YL17G05_15_MG_FD_203695 | JGI IMG/M metagenome (GOLD analysis project Ga0315277, IMG submission 203695) | Sediment microbial communities from Yellowstone Lake, YNP, Wyoming, USA - YL17G05_15 | ecosystem: Environmental > Aquatic > Freshwater > Lake > Sediment | place: USA: Wyoming | collected... | reverse complement strand
TTATACTAATAATACCTGAAATAAAAGACCTCAAGGCGTATTTACTTTTCAAGTTAAGTTCGGGCTGTTGATTATTCCCCCGAAATTGATTATCCATATTCTTTTATTCTACCAAAAAACCGCCCATTGTCCAAAGCACCTCCCCATACCACTGAAATATCAGTGGATACACACGTGCTACCCCTAGAATTTGAGAAAGTGTTGGTTATTTAAGCAAAAACTGCCTGATTACAGACAGTTCTTACCTTTTTCCAGCTAACGAATTTTCATTAGCTAGAAAAAAGAAAGGGGAAAGGATTGCTAAACAGAAATTCCTCGAAGTTCTTTGTATAGCTTTGAATCGTAAGCAAACTCGTGTATGTCCACGCGGCCTTCGTCAGGGCATTTAGCGAGATCCGACGTTTTAATTCTATAGAGCGTGATTGCTGCCAAATACCCCCTCGAGTATAATCTTTGGAACGACCTGTATTCATAATCTTCAGTTAAGTCCACTGTAACTAGCCATGTGTTGCAATTCACTATGCCGATTAGAGCTTCACCTGCATTGATGTGTGGTTGTTCATTCGTAAAGGAAATCCTTCCGATTTTCTGTCCAAAACGAATAATTGCTCGAACCCCATAAGCTTTTTCCAATTTTTCATCCTCCGCAGATAAGAAACTATTCCTAATTTCCTTTCTGCGGAAGATGAACTCTCTTCCCCCTATATATTTTCAAAAAGAACAAACTCTTCTTATTCTCCTACCTCTATTATACCATACTTATTATGATTTTGTCAAGTCCTTCCCCCTATCATAGTTAAGTCCTTTGATATGTGCTGAGGAGATTTTTTCTTGGCTAAATTAAGTAAAAGTGATAAGATAAATCCATGAAATTTATAGCTGATTTCCATATTCACTCAAAATACTCAAGGGCAACTTCCAAGGACATGGATTTGGAAAATCTGGATAAATGGGCAAAAATAAAAGGAATAAAAGTTTTGGGAACAGGAGATTTTACTCATCCGGGATGGTTTAAGTCTCTGAAAGAAGAATTAGTACCAGCCGAAGAAGGGCTTTTTAAGTTAAAAAGAAAAGGTTCTGATTCAAAAGAAAATGAGATTAGATTTATTCTAACTGCAGAAATCAGCTGTATATATAGTAAAGGAAATAAAACTCGCAAAATTCATTTAATAATTTTTTCTCCTTCTCTTGAAGTCTGCGAAAAAATTAATGCCCGTTTAGGCTGGATTGGAAATTTAAAAGCTGACGGCAGACCGATTTTAGGTTTAGATGCAAAAGAGTTATTAAAAACAGCACTGGATTCTTCGAAAGATTGCCTAATCGTGCCAGCTCATGCCTGGACGCCTTGGTTTAGTATTTTTGGTTCAAAATCCGGCTTTGATTCTATTGAGGAATGCTTTGACGAATATTCAAAATATATTTTTGCAATCGAAACAGGACTGTCGTCTGACCCAGCAATGAACTGGCGGCTTTCAAGTTTGGATAAAATAACACTAATTTCCAATAGTGATTCCCACTCCCCTTCCAAAATAGGCCGGGAGGCAAATGTTTTTGATACTGAGATTTCTTATCCGGCAATAATGAATGCAATAAAAACAAAAAATCTTGAGAAGTTTCTTTTTACAATTGAGTTTTTTCCTGAAGAAGGAAAATACCATTATGACGGCCACAGGTTGTGCAATATTAGCTTATCTCCAAAAGAGACAAAAAAATATAACAACATCTGTCCAACCTGCGGAAAATATTTAACTATCGGGGTTTTAAACAGAGTTGAAGAGTTAGCCGACAGACCGGAGGGTTTCAAACCAAAAGAAGCCATACCTTTTAAAAATTTAATACCTCTGCAAGAAATAATTGCCGAAGCACTGAATCTGGGAACAGCGGCAAAACAAGTATCAAAAGAATATAAAAATTTGATTGAAAAATTCGGCACTGAATTTAAAATTCTTCTTGATGCTTCCCGCCAAGAACTGGAAGCAGCAACCTTGCCAGAAATTGCTGAAGGAGTAGAAAGAGTCAGAGAAGGCAAGGTTTCAATTGAGCCAGGATATGATGGAAATTATGGAAAAATCAAAATATTTTCTCAAGGAGAACAAAAGAAACTAACAAAGCAAAGTACCCTATTTTAATATGGCGACTATTGGCATACCTAAATCATTATTTTATTGGAAAAGAACATTTTTTTGGGAAACCTTTTTTGAAAGTCTTGGCTTTGAGGTTTTGCTTTCTCCAAAAACCAATAAAGACATTGTAGAAATGGGAATGCAAGCGGCTGATCCTGAAACCTGTTTTTCTAATAAAGTCTTTTGGGGCCACATAATGTGGCTGGATGGGAAATGCGACTTAATTTTCGTGCCGAGATTGAAAGCGACGAAAGAAGAACTTGAATACTGTCCAAAATTTTTTGGCTTACCGGATTTAGCAAAGATTTTAGTAAAGACTCCGATTTTGACTGAAACTTTTGACGAAAGAAGAGAAAGATTTAGAGAAACTTTATTAAAATTGGGAACAAAATTAAAAAAGGAAGGGTTTGAGGTAGAAAAAGCGATGGAAAAAGCTCTTCAAAAGGAAAAAGAAATAAAAGAAACAGAAAAGAAAGAATTCTTTGAGAAATTAAAAACAAAGGAGAAAAAAATAATTCTTATCAGCCACCCATATAATTTATATGATGAGTATGTCAATTTGGGATTAGCCAAAAAATTAGAGCAGTTGGGGAACACAGTATTATTTATTGACAGGGTCCCGATTTCCTTGAATCTGTCTGATTTTACTCCGATAATTAAATTCCACTGGGAATTTGGCCAAGAGATACTTTTACAGATAAAAGAAGTTTTAGATAAGGGAATTTCGGGAGCAATTGAAGTTTCTTCTTTCCAGTGCGGCTGCGATGCTGTTTTAAAAGAGTATGTCGAAACAGAATTCAAAACCAGGAAAATTCCTTTTCTGTATATTTTAATAGATGAACATACATCCGATGCCGGCCTCCAAACTAGAATAGAGGCTTTTATTGATACTTTAAAATAATATGAAATTTACCGTTGCTAATTTAGGAAATTATACTATCTGTTTTAAGACTATTTTTGAAAATCTGGGTGCAGAATTTATTCTTCCTGAAAAAACAAGCTCCAAAGCCATAGAAGAAGGGGCAAAATTATCTCCGGAGCTTTTTTGTTTTCCTCTGAAAGTAAATATCGGAAATTATCTAACGGCAATCAAAAAAGGAGCTGATACAATTTTTATGTGGGAAAACATTGGGGGCTCCTGCCGTTTAAGATATTACTGGCAAATCCAGGAAAAAATCCTTAGAGAAGCTGGGTTTAATGTGACTGTTTTTAACCTTAATGCAAGAAATTTTTTATCAAAAATAAATGATACCAGGGGAAAAAATAACGTCTCGGTTCTACGGGCAATCAAATCCTTTTTATTCTTTCTGGAAGAGATCAGATTTATTGAAAAACTAGAGAAAAAGGCAAGTTACCTAAGACCGCGGGAAAAGAAAAAAGGAGAAACTGACCGGATTTTGATTAAAGCACTCGAGAAAATGAATAACATTAAAAAAACCCGAGAATTAAATAGCCTGAGAAAAGAGGTTTTAAAACAATTGTCAGAAATCGAAATTGATAAAAAGGGAAAGGTTTTAAGGATTGGTTTGGTTGGTGAAATTTATACGGTAATCGACGGAGCAATAAATCTCGATTTGGAAAAACGCCTGGGGCAAATGGGCGTTGAGGTTCATCGCCAAATGAATTTGTTTTATCACTTAAAAAAGACTATAATGCCCTGGATAGACTGGAAAATTCAGAGAAAAATTATGCCTTATTTAGGTTCCACTGTCGGCGGCCACGGCCGAGACGCAATTTATGAGTTACTTAATTATTCAAAAAAAGGATTCGACGGCGTAATCCAATTACTACCTTTTGGCTGCATGCCAGAAACTACTGTCAGGCCGATTCTTCAAAAAATATCAAAAGAAAATAAAATTCCTTTTATCTCTTTCTCTCTTGACGAACAAACTGGTGAAGTAGGAATAACAACCAGAATCGAAGCTTTTGTTGACTTGATAAAAAATCGCCAAAAATATAATATTAAAAATATTTAAGACTAATGAAATTTAGTATATGAAAACTTATTTAGGAATCGATGTTGGTTCAGTCTCCTGTAAGTTTGTTTTGATCGACGAAAAAAACGAGATAATCTACTCAAGCTATTTCAGAACCGAAGGAAATCCGATAGCTGCAATTAAAAAAGGTTTGAAAGAACTGAAAGAAAAAACTCCAAAAGATATTGAAATTTTTGGAGTAGGAACAACAGGTTCAGCAAGATACCTAGCCGGAGTTATTGCCGGAGCTGATTTGATAAAGAACGAGATTACTGCCCACGCCATAGGCGCCAGTTATTTTGTTCCTGACCTTAAAACAGTAATAGAAATCGGAGGTCAAGATTCAAAAATTATTATTTTGGAAAACGGCGTGGTTGTTGATTTTGCCATGAATACAGTCTGCGCAGCCGGTACTGGTTCTTTTCTTGATGCTCAGTCCTTTAGATTGGGAATTCCGATTGAAAAATTCGGAGAAATCGCCTTAAGATCCCTGAAACCGACTCACATCTCGGGTCGTTGTACGATTTTTGGAGAATCGGATATGATTCATAAACAACAAATAGGCCACACAACTGAAAATATTATTGCCGGTTTATGCCATGCTTTGGTCAGAAACTATTTGAATGCCGTAGCTAAAGGAAAAAATATTCAGGAACCCATAATTTTTATAGGTGGGGTAAGCGAAAATCTAGGGATGAGAAAAGCTTTTGAAGAGTCTCTAGGGGAAAAAATTATTATCCCAAAAAACAATCTAGTTTTAGGAGCTTTTGGAGCGGCCTTATTATCAAAAGAAAAAAATTTAGAAAAGAGCGCTTTCCGCGGCTGGGAGATCTCTAATCTGGATATTAAATGTACTTCTTTTCAGTGCAAGGGCTGTCCAAATCAATGCGAAGTAATCGAAGCCAGGATAGAAGATAAGGTCATCTCAAGGTGGGGAGACCGCTGCGGGAAATGGTCAAGTTTAAACCCTCAATAATAATGATTGAAGAATATAAGTTTGGTTTTATAAAAATTAATGGAAGCGAATATGATTACGACGTTGAAGTTAGATGGACAAATGAAATTCTACCTTTGGTTTTTAAAGAAAGGCATAAAATTGATGGCAAAGAAGTAAGGCGCGCAATTTCGCAAAAGCCCGACACTATTGTAATCGGAACCGGGGAATCGGGGTTAGCTGAAGTTACAGAAGAAGCCCAAGAAGAAATTAAAAAGAATGGTATAAAACTTGTTATTGATAAAACCGAAGAGGCAGTGAAGACTTTTAATGTTTTGAAAGAAGACTCAGAGGAAGAAGAAGGAAAACAAGAAAAAGTGATTGGCCTTTTCCATTTAACCTGCTAATATCCTAGGTATGAAAAAAGGAGAAAAAAGCCAAATTGAAAAGGCAAAAAAAAATCCGGAAGCTTTTAGCGAATTATATGACAAATATTATTCTCAAATATTTGGCTACGTCTTAAAAAGAGTAGCCAATCTTGAAATTGCCCAAGATGTAACTTCAGACACATTTTTAAAAGCCTTAAAAAATCTTTGGCAGTTTCGCTGGAGAAATGTTCCCTTTTCTTGCTGGCTTTATAGAATCGCCAATAATGAGATAGTAAATTATTTCAGAAAACGCAAAGGGGGATGGGTCTCTTTGGAAAAAATATCAGAGCCAGTGAGTAGCAGCAATCCCCAGTTAGAATTTGCCGAAGCTGAAGCAGAATTGGAAAAACACCAGGAATTTTTAAAAGCTCAGAAAAAGATATTAAAGCTTCCTTTTAAGTATCAAGAAGTAATTACGCTACGGTTTTTTGAAAAAAAACAGATTAAAGAAATTGCCGAAATTTTAGGGAAAAAAGAAGGGACGATTAAGTCACTGTTGCACCGAGGATTGGAAAAATTAAAAGAAGAGTTTCCTGAAACTTTATAACTTTAAATGCGTTTTATTTATATGGAAAATGATGACTTAGCCAAAAAATTAGAGAAGATATCTTTGCCAGAGATAGAACTTCAAAGCCACAAAACAAAATTGCGGTTACTGCTGATGGAAAAATATTCTCCAGAGAAAAAAAGGAGAGAGATTTTTGGTATTTTAAATAAGTTGATTCCAGCTACTGCTTTCGCGATAATTTTACTTTTTATCTTCTTTAACAAAAGAGGTTTCCAGACAGATAACCTAGCCAGAGCTAAAGAAATAGCGCTCCAAAATACAGAGATTAAAAATTGGGTAGAAGAAGGAGCTACGATAAAAGATGTTCAAATAGTCGATGGAAAAGCTTATGTGCTAATTGAACCCGCAGAAACAGCAGAAGTATCAGTGATAAAAGAAACGTCAGAAGAGCCTCCGGCTGTTAACTTGAAATCTGGAGGAACTTTTCAGGAAAACGTAGAGACAAAAGAAAGCTTTAAAGGAGCTGTGGCTGAAGTTAATATAAAAGAAAAGAAAATTTCCAATATAGAAAAATTAGCTCCAACTGTTACTGGTTTAATCGAAAAGAAAAAAGAAAAAACCCTAGAAATCGCTAATAACAGCACTAAGATTCAAGAAGTGGTTCCAAAAGAGGCCGAAGTCTTAGATATTAGCGTTACCGTCCCCAAATTCAAGCTGTCTAAAGAAGGTGGTTCAATTTTAGTTCTGCCCGAAACAGAAACTGAAGAAAGAGCTTCAATAATATATAAGTCTGACGGCAAGAGATGGGAGGGAAAAATTAATTTGAATAAAGAAGAGGTAGAAGAAGTAAAATCTATCAAAGACATAAATAATAGTGCAACGCCAGAAAATCCAGGCCGTTAATGTTAAAAAGATAATAATCTAAAGGTCGAGGAAAAATAATATTATAACTTGAAATATGTTAAAGAAAATTTCAGTTTTACTGCTTTTGAGCCTTGTAATAACCTCGACCAGCTTTAGTTATTATATAGCTGATGCTAAAGGTGTTGCTATTGGCTCAAGAAGCGATGAAGTAAAGGCTATCCAGGAAATTCTAAAAGAGGACTCAAGTATTTATCCCGAAGGTTATGTAACAGGGTACTATGGTTCTTTAACCGAAAATGCCGTAAAAAAACTCCAAAAGAAGTGCGGCCTTCCTGAGACTGGAGTAATCGATGATGCTACAGAAAAATGCATTTATCCGATAAATTATAAAGTAACTGTAGTTTCGCCAAATGGAGGCGAGGTATGGGACAGAAACACAATCCAGACAATTAAATGGGAGGTAACAGAGCTGGGGGCTTCAATCCAAAACGTTAGGCCAATTTGGTCCAAGGCTTCAATTGATTTGTTCAAAAAAGTAACTGCTGTATGTCCTACCTGTCCTGCGGGAACACAATGTGCTCCTTGTCTAACAGAACAATCAGTTTTTGTTAAGCACTTAGCGACGGTGAACTTATTTGATAAAAGTTATTCTTGGAAAGTAAAACCCGACATTCCTAATAGTAAAGACTATGTCGTAATAATAAGTATTGGTAAAAATATAACTCCGCTCTGGCGCTGGGATAAAAATGAGGGGAATATACCTGTTACCTCAGAAATTTGGCCTAATTCTGTGCCATCAAGCTTAATCAATTGGGATGAAAGCGATAAAGTCTTTGAAATAGCCGGGGAAATTAAGTCTGAATGCCCGACCTGTCCTGTCTGTGATACTCAAAAGATTGAAAGTGCTATAGCTATCTTACAAAATATGATAGCTGAGCTACAAAAAGCGATCGCTTTGCTTAAATAAGGCTAAAACTAAAAACCAGGCCGTAAAAACGGCCTGGTTTTTAGTTGATTTAAGACGGGGCTTGACCTTTTCACTGGCTTTAGTAAAATAGAATATAGATACAATTTATAGGTAAACTGCAAGAACTTTATTCATTAAAGACTAAATATTCCTACTTTAATCGGAAAATTCAAGAAACTAGTACCCAAGGGTTTTTTCAAGAACCCCTTTCTTTATTTGGGATTAATTTCAATTGTTCTATTCGGAATCATAACGATTACCCCTTCTTATTTACTCAATGGCTCCATAAAAAACGAGGTTCTACTCGCCTTAAAGTCTGATGTTACTTCAAATAACGCTAAAACTGGAGAGAATTCTCAATCTTTATTCATTGGAGAGACCCAAAAATCAGAAATAGAGTCTCCTGATTTTTCTTTAATCGGAAAAAATAGTCTAATAAGTTCCTGCCCGCCAGTGATGGTAACGCCTCAAATACTGGGAGCCTTAACCGGCGAAGAACAACCGGAAGTCAGAAAAGAAATTATTGAATATACGGTTCAAAAAGGAGACAATCTTCTAAATATTGCTGAAAAATTTAATATATCTTTAAATACCTTAACTTGGGCAAACGATTTAAGTTCAACTTCTAAGGTTCAAGTAGGACAAACACTTATTATTCTACCAGTCTCAGGTACTCTCCATTATGTTAAATCTGGCGAAACTGTAAGCGAAATAGCCTTAGAATATAAATCAGCCGTAGAAAAAATAGTTGCTTTTAATGAATTAGCTGGAGAAAATGATATTTTCCCAGGTGATATCTTAATTATTCCTGATGGTATAATGCCGGTCTCGAGGCCTATCTATGCTGAAGTACCTATTGCAAGTTCATATTTTATCTTGCCGACAAATGGGAAAATTTCTCAAGGGTTACACTGGTATAATGCTGTTGATTTTGCTAATCAGTGCGGCTCCCCTATTTACGCTGCTGCCGCTGGAACAGTCCAAAAAGTAAAATATGGCTATAACCAAGGTGGAGGTAATAATCTAACAATCTTGCATCCTAATGGAGTAGTTACATACTATGGTCACGTTCAAAGCTGCATAGTAAATCCAGGAACGCAAGTTTACCAGGGCCAAATTATAGCTTATGTCGGCGGACAGCCTGGAACATCAGGAGCAGGAAAGTCAACTGGTTGTCATGTCCATTTTGAGGTTGTGGGCGCCAAAAATCCTTTCGGAAAATAAAAAACTAGTGTTCGCCACTAGCAGATAAGATAATAATCCTTTATTTTTAAGGATTTTTTATTTTTCTTCTCTAGTTCGATACATTAAGGCCTCGGCTACGTGTTCAAACTTAATGTCCGAAGAATTTTCCAAATCAGCAATAGTTCTAGCAACCTTCAAAACTCTGTGATAACCCCGGGCAGAACACTTGCCGGAATTAACATATTTTCGCAAAAGATCCTGTGATTTTAAATCAACTTGGCAATACTTCTTAATTTGGGGGATATTCATCTCTGAGTTGGTCAATATCTTTTCTTCTTTAAATCTTTCTTTTTGAGTTTCACGGGCGCTTTCCACTTTCTCTCTGACCTTTTCGCTTGAAAATTCATTGCCTTCGGCTGTCAGCTTCTCATATTTCAAAGCTGGAACATTAATAAATAAATCCATTCTGTCCATTAAAGGCCCGGAAAGTTTTCTCCTGTACATAGAAATCTGGGAAGGCATGCAGGTGCATTTTCTTTCCGGGTCATTAAAATAACCACAAGGGCAGGGATTGGTAGCGGCTACTAAAGTAAAACGGGCCGGAAAGGTTAAAAAATTCTTCGCCCTGGAAATAGTTATATTCCCTTCTTCAATCGGTTGCCTTAGACTTTCTAAAACGTCTCTATGAAATTCTGGGAACTCATCAAGAAACAAAACTCCGCGATGGGCCAAAGTAATTTCTCCTGGCCGCGGAGGATTACCGCCTCCGATCAAGGCGACTTCTGAAGAAGTATGGTGAGGAGATCTAAAAGGCCGGATATTAATTAAGGGTTTGTTTTCTGATAGCAGCCCGGAAACACTGTAAATTCTTGTCACTTCTAAAGATTCTTCAAAACTTAGCTTTGGCAAAATGGTGGGCATGGCCTTAGCTAATAAAGTTTTCCCGGCACCCGGAGGCCCCTCCATAAAAAGATTATGAGATCCAGCGGCAGCAATTTCCAAAGCTCTTTTTGCGTATTCTTGTCCCTTTATCCAGCTAATATCTGTTTGATAGTCTGGACTTTCCAAAAAGTGCTCTGCCTTTACATCAAAAGAAGCCACCACTTTTTTCCCTTCCAAATAATCAATAACTTCTTTCAATGATTCTAAACCTACTGCCTTTAAGTTTTTAACCAGGGCGGCCTCGAAAGCATTAGCTTTTGGCAAGATAATTTCTTTAAATCCTTTTTCTTTAGCCATTAGGGAAATAGACAAAACTCCTTTTACCGGCCTTAGGCTACCGTCTAAAGCTAGCTCTCCGAGAAAAATTTTATCTTGGGAATCGAATTTTGTTTGTTTGGAAGCTAATAAAAACCCCAAGGCAATGGGGAGATCGTACAGGGATCCTTCTTTTTTAAGATCGGCTGGCGCTAGGTTTACTAAAACTCTCACTGGTTGTCTGTGGGGCGGAGAAAATTTTATGCTTTTGATCGCCGCTTCTATTCTTTCTTTTGATTCCGAAACAGCCTGATCGGGCAACCCAACAATATTAAAAAACCTTAAACCATAAGAAACATCGGTCTCTATTTCTATAACATGAGCATCTAAACCAATAACAGCGGCGGAAAAAACTTTAGAGGGCGCGTTCATTGATTAAAAATTTTACTAATAATTCTGAGGCGATTTCTTGAAAGAAACGCCAAAGAATTTATTGAATCTACCTAAAGAGGCAAAATAGATATAAATAAGGCCCAGTAACTGCAAAATAAAGAATAGATAATTTTTTGAGAAAAAGAACTTATTTAAGGGAACAATTCTAAAAAAAATCAATAAGCCAAAAACAAGAGGCAACGCAACGATAAACAATACAAATTTAAAGACATTAAAAAGCAGAGCCAAACTTTTGTCCTCTTTTTTTTCCTCTCTTTTGGCTTTTGAAAATAATAATTTACCAATTTTATCAAATAAATGTTTTAAAATATAAGAAAATAGCAGCCCGATCCAAAAGAGACCAATTATAAAAGCGAGCACCATCGCGGAGGCAGCAGGCAATCCCATAGCACAAAGCATTTTTGATCCTTTATAGAAAAAATTTAAATAGACTAAGTAAACTAGCCAAATTAAAAGAATAATTATTATAATTTTTTTCATATATAATATAAATTATTAATTATTTTTTAAATTATATCACAGAAAATTATTTTAGAAAATCCTTTTTAAAGATTCCAAATCTGACGCAATCTATAAACTTTCCCTCAAAATAATCTTCCGTCTAAATAAAAAAGCGGAGCTCTCCAGCTCTTAAATTGCCACATCTAACCATGTGTTAAGGCGTATTAGATTTATCTTCTTTTTTAGGGAAAAGTTTCTTATAAACAAAAAAGGTAATTACACTATCCACAAGAAACCAGAAAACAACGACAGCACGGATAAGTCCTGTAGAAGAGGTATCAACTCCATATTTTTCTCCATATTTTTCTAAATAAGAAAGGAAGGAGGGAAAATCAATCATCGCAAATATTGTGTTCAGTAAGCTATAAATAAAAAATATAAAAACTACCCATAATATAATTTTCTTAGTTTGTTCTTTCATATTTTTTTATTCTACCAAAAAATCGTCTTCTTAGCAATTTTTGTTGGCTTGCACTGAGCTTGTCGAAGTGCCCCCCTAATGGACGACGGCCTGCCCCATAGTGAGCCGAGCTTGCCGAGGCCCTACCCTTGGAGTTAAGATCTGTTTGGTAAAGGTAGTCTAAATAAAAAAAGAGACAAAAAAATGGGATTTTGCCTCTTTACACATTGTGTTTAGCTTTCAATGCCTAATATATTTTGATAAAGAACTGTTTCGTTTTGCAGTAGATTTGAGGGTAGGAAAATTGCATTCCAGATTCCACGATATGTTGGGTTGCTGAAGATCTGTTTCAAGATCTCATTCCATCTCTGAACGTCCTTTTCTGTGGCACCTAACTGCTGTGAAACTCTTAGAAGTCCGTCTGCAATTACGTTCCTGATCGAGACCGGGGTTTCTCTTTTTAGAACTTGGAAGTTCACAAATAGTGTGTCTGCGTGGTCGAGTGAAACCGGTAGGTTCTCTCGTATTTTCTCTATCTCTTTTGAAGGCTCGAAGACATTAAAGGCAGCAAGTTGTATTATCCTGTAACATTCTTCGACAGTGAGACCGAAGGGTTCACCAAGCTTTTTAAGCGCTTCCTTTGCTGCACTCGAGGCATAACAACCCCGAGATTCGATGATTTCTAGAAGCATATTGTCTGGATAGACTACCAAACCACTCAGAACTTTGGTCATTGTTTTCAAAGAGTGAACTACCACATGGAAAAGGTCGGGCCAAGCAATTCTTTCAACGCAAGATTGCTCTATTGCTCTTTCTTCCCAAGTTCGGATGTTCAACATAATCATGATCAGATATCCTAGTGCCATTCGTCCCATTCCCTCTTCTTGTTCCGTCGAAATTGTGTTTTTCTTGTGCGGCATTGTTGAAGAACCCGTCTGTTTCTTGCTGAATGGTTCCTGGAAAATCGGCCGGCCGCTTCTTGCTCCTAATCGGATGGCGGTAGCTATTTTATCAAGGGTCAAAACTATCTGACACAAGATCTGGGCTATTGGTGCATAGATTTCTCTAGGCATGATCTGAGTTGCTCCATAGTAGGGTTTAAAACCAAGTATTTTCAGAGCTTCTAGTTCCAATTCTGGCGAAATACCGGTGTAATTTCCAACTGCTCCTGACAATTTTGAGTATTGCAACTTTTCTTTAGCTTGAACCCAGTCAAGCATATCTAAAGCAAGATCCTTAAACCAAGTAAGAATTCTTTTTCCAAGTGTCTGTAATTCTGCTTCTTGCCCATGAGTTCTTCCGTTCATTATGGTGAATCGGTATTTTTTAGCCATCTCCCCCAGTATATCTGCAAGCTTTACATAATAACTCCTGACTATCTCAAGAGATTCTATCAGCATCATCGCAAAAGCTGGCTCTTCGACGTCATAGGATGTTATCTTTTGATGGAAGTACTGCTGAAGATGCGGGGGCAAAAACCTTGTTCTTTCTGCAACGAAAGCATTGAGATCGTGCTTAAGCTCCTTTTCTTTTTCAAGCCACCACTGAATATCGATTGGGTTTGCCTCTAAAGCAGAAAGAATCTCGACGCAGTCTTTCTCTTCAAGTTGTTTCAATGCAACCATTGCTTTAATTACAGCCAGTTCAGTTTTCTCCCAAAGCTTTACCTTATTCTCATTTGACCAAATTCTAGTTATTTCTGGATCTGAATATCTTTCGATCATTTTTCTTTCCTTCTTTTATTTTTAGGGTACTGAATGATTCTAAAACTTTACTCAACAACTGTCAAATAATTTGACATTTTTTATGAGTTAATTTATACAGAGATTACAGAACCTTTACAAGGGAGGTGAAAAGAATGGTTTATGAAAAAGGTAATCTGCTAGCAGAAGGTAAAACAAAAAAGATCTTTGAAGTTATCGGTAGTAATGGACAAATGGTAATAGTTGAAAATAAGGAAGACATAACCGCCTTTGATGATTCCTTAAGAACCAGAACCTTTAAAACTAAATCTGTCTTTGCAACAACCACAACCTGTCGAGTATTCGAACTACTGAAAAAAGCTGGAATTCCAGTTGCTTATCAAGAGCAAATCTCTCCTATCGAATTCGTAGCTCTGAACTGCAGAATGATAAAGCTGGAAGTCGTAGCCAGACGCTACGCAGTCGGAAGTTATCTTAAGAGGCACCCTGAATTGACCAAACTAGAAAGACAGCCGCCACATCGCTTCCATCGATTAGTGACAGAATTTTTCCTCAAAACAACAAAGGGGAAGTTCATCAGCCCAAAAGGCGAAACGGTGATTGAGGGTCTTGACCCTCAAAAAGGTGAAGAAGATCCTATTATCTTTAATCCACTCGAAGGAGAATGGAAGCTTTTCCACTCTAAAAAGCCTACTTGGGACACTAATGCAAGTTTAAACAGAACAATCAAAGATTATCAAGTTGTTCCCGAAAGCGATATCGTAAGCGTCAGAGATAGAGTCGTAATGATGGATGATATCGTCAGAAAAGTTTTTCTTGTGCTTGAAGGCGCCTGGAACAATCTAGGTCTTCATTTTATTGACCTAAAAATCGAATTCGGTATTGCTCCCGGCTTAGAAGGACTTGTTGTCGCTGATGTAATAGATAACGATAGCTGGAGACTCAGAGACCAAAACTGGCAGGAACTAAGCAAGGAGGCCTTCCGACAAGGGGAAGAACTTACCAAAGTTGAAGAGAAGTACGGAATCGTCGCCAACCTAGTAGAACAATTCAGAATACCGAAACAAACCATTGTCCTGTGGAGGGCTTCGGAAAAAGATGCACTTATAGAAATTACCAATTGGACTAAAGCACTAATACATCCAGAGCAAGTGACTCTTTCTGGACATAAATCAACGTCAGAATGCTTGCAAAAGCTTAATGAACTCATGGGAGAATATCCTGATGGAGGCGTAATCATAACTCTAGTCGGTAGAAGCAACGGCCTAGGACCGATATTAGCGGCTCATACAATGTGGCCTGTCATTTCGGTGCCAACTACAGTGGAGAAATTCCCCGAAGATATCTGGAGTAGCATAAGAATGCCATCTTCAGTACCACTTCTGACAACCTGGCCAGAATTGAACTCTATCCAGGCAGCGGTCAAGATACTCGCCAATAAAAATCCTCTGCTGTATGCAATATTGCAAAAACAGATTGAAGAGTTGGACATCTAAACCCATCTTTCTCTTTTTTCTCAATTACGCCGCAAATGAAAAACCAGTTGCGGCTTTTTTATTAACTAAAGCCCTAAGAGAAAAACTCTCGGGTGGCGGCTCCCCCTGATGGACGCCCGTCCGTCCGAAGCCCGAAGGGCGAAGGAATAGGGATATTAGAACTTGTTTAGGAAGTAATACTCCAGAATTTTTTCTTTTCAATTAATAATGCGCTGGTATATATGAGAGATATAAATAGTGGTATTGTGCCCCATAAAATCTGTCCCCCATCCCATAGGTTCCGATTAAATTTTAATGAATAGTATATATCAACAAGGGTAAGAAATATTGAACCTAAGCATACTATAGAAAAAATAAATAATAGAATCCACCAGGCAATCCTTTTTTTCTTGAAAAGATTAAATCCTAAAAAAAATAAAAGCAAAGAGGGGCTTATAATAAATAAACCTAAAGAAAATAATATAACTTCACCATACAGAAAAAACATAACATAAATTCCATACAAAATACCTAAGATTCCAGCCGCCATAGTCAAAAAAGCAACTATGAATGTGCTAATTGGGCGTTCTATATTCTCTTGTTTTCTTTCTTCCATATTCTATTATTCTACCAAAAAACCGCCCCAGTAGGAAAGTAAACTTCCTACGGGGTAAACCTGATTGGCGATTTCTTGTTGGCTACATTTAATTAAGACTGAGCAGCAAGTTTATAAAGATTTAATTATTACTCAAATAAATTTACGTAATTTTGATACCTGAAAACTTTATTTCTTTTTCTCCCCGTTATTTCTTTTAAAATTCCCAAGTCAACCATTTTACTTGTTAAAGACAGGGCGTTGGGATTTTTTAATCCTGTAATTCTTTCGACATCTTTCACAGTTAAAATTGGCGTATGGAATAAAAAGTTAAATACTAAAGTTGCCTTAGGAGTAGACCTTCCAAGAGTCAATATTTTTTTAACATCTTCATCTTTTAGTTTTATTATCTTTTTGCTTGTCTCTACTGCTTGATTAGCAGTTACGGCAACGCCATCAAGGAAAAATTTTAACCAACCTTCAATATCATCTTTTTCGTGGGCCGCATTAAGCCGATCATAATATTCCTGGCGGTATTTTTTGAAAAATCCAGAAAGATAAAGAAGCGGCTTATCTAAAGCTTTTTGCTGGCATAAATAAAATGTGATTAAAAGGCGGCCAATCCTACCATTACCATCTAAAAATGGGTGGATATTTTCAAATTGCGCGTGAACCAATCCTGTCTTAATTAAAACAGGGGTGCGGGAATTATTATGCAAAAACTTTTCCATATTATCCAATACAGATATAACTTCCTGCGGCGGACAAGGTATAAAAGAGGCTCTTTCAATTGTCGTTCCTCCCACCCAATTCTGTGATTTTTTGAATTCGCCTGGTTCTTTCCATTCGCCCCTTACCCCTTGAAGCAAAATCTTATGAATTTCTTTTATTAATCTTAAAGAAAGAGGCAAGGTTTTTAATCTCTCTAATCCATAATTCATTGCTTGTATATAATTCAAAATTTCATCCACATCTTTACGGATTTCCAAATCTTCTACCTTAGCCTCTGCATTCAGAACATCGGCAAATGTTGCTTGGGTTCCTTCTACTTGGCTTGAAAGAGTCGCTTCTTTTCGGATATACATTAAAATAAAAAAATCAACATCGGGTAGCGTTTCTGCAATACCATCTAATCTCCCCAAAGCTAAATCAGCCCTTGAAAGTAATCCTTGTAATTCCTCATCAATATCGATCTTAAATGGTAGCGGATTAGGAACAAATGCCTTATATTGAGCTTCGCCTTTTAATTGAGTTATATATCTACCGCTTCTCATATTAAAATTATGTTGTTTATGAATCGTAGATAAGTATTTTCTTATCTACGATTACTATTATAAATCGTAGATAAAGCCTTGTCAATCTACCGCAACCGTAGATAAAAACGTAATATTTACGTTTGCATGCTTAAAAGATAAATTAGAACTAAAAACCGCCTGATTGGCGATTTTGGTGGGCTCCACGGACAGGATCGAAGAGTTGCCCGAAGGACATTGCTCCCGCCTGCGGCGGGACAATTCGGGGAGCAGGTTCTCACCACACCACACGAAACACCGAAAAAAAACGCCCCATAAGGACGTTTTCATTTTCGGGGCTCCCCCTGATGGACGATGTTAGAACCTGTCTGGTGTAATAAAAAAGCCGTCCATTGTTTAGAGACGGCTATAAGTCTTCTTCGGAAATTACTTTTATTCCGTTTTGTTTTAATAAAGCAGTGGTTATTCCATCGCCTTTTATCAATATACCTGAGAAATCTCCGCTGTAGATTTTTCCACAACCACAAGAAGGACTTTTCTGTTTCAAGATTGCATATCTAACGCCGAACAATTTTGCTACTTCTAATACCTGCCCTGCTCCTCTTTGGAAATTTTCGGTGACGTCTCTACCCGATTTAGTGAAGACCCTTTTACCTCTTTGCTCTGCTGGTTCTCTGGGAGTTGGTAAACCACCCAATTGTTCAGGACAAACTGGAAACAAGATTTCTCTTCTTACCAGCTTCATGACTTTTTCGTTTTGCTTACATTGACCATCAAAGCGGCATTTTATTCCTAACAGACAAGCACTAACTATCCACATTTTAAGGTGCACCTCATATCTACAGATTACTAATCTCCACAAAAAAATCAAGCCCGAGATTTTTTCTCGGGTGTTGGCTCGCTTGGCAGGACAGCTTTCGAACATTTGAATGGGAGAAAGCTTACCCTGCTCCTGAACTTGTAATTAGCCAAGTAAGGCAATTATTAGCTTTAGTATAGTTACCCTACCCTGCTACTCACTATTGTTTTAACCTAAAAACACCCTTAATTGGGTGCTTTTAAGCTTAAGGCTAATAATTACCACTTTATTTTCAAGAAAAAGTGACGAAACAAAAGACCAATAATTAACGCACAAATTAGTATAGGAATAAGAAAAACTTCAATTGTTAAATGAAAAAAAGTCAACAATCCCAAAAAGATTATAAAACTGATACCCATTATGACAACTGATAAATAAGTTGTAAAAGAATAGCGAGGAAAAAAAATAGCTAAAAATATAAGGAATGGAACAAATATTATAAACATTTGCCAATAATGCTTGCTTAAAAAGGATTCCTTGGTGGGATGAGAAACAAAAAGAAAAAATCCAACAGCAATAATTATTAAAAAGATTAAGCGCTCTAGCGCATATTTACTAATTTTCATATTCTCTCATTCTACCAAAAAACCGCCCCTTGTGCGAGATGGCAGAAATTTGCTCCCCCTAATGGACGATGCCCTGCCCCCGTAGTCACTGAGTTCGTCGAAGTGTACTACTTGGAGTTAGAACCTGTTTGGTTTATTAGCTACCCTGGGAAAAACTCTTCATATCCCTTAGGAATAGACTCATCCTCTGGGCCCCAGTCCGTAGTTTTAATTAGTTTATATTCTTTCCCATCCCATTGATACTCATCAATCGATCCTGAGGAGGCTGACATATAAGTGTTAATAGCTAGATTAAGATAGCCATTTGTTCGAGTTTTCATTGGTAGTATTATTTTACCTCCAACCATATCACCAATAATAGTCCATTTATTATCAATAAAACCGAAAACAATATTGGGACCAGATTCATGGGCTGGACTTCGCAAAGGACAACCAACTGTGCCCTGTAAAAATATAATATATTCAGGAACATTATCATTATTTAAATCAATTTTTTTCCCCTCTAATTCTAAATCTTGCTCACTACAAATAGTTTTTTCTGGACAACTATTATTTGTTGCTTCTTTCATATAACTCTGAATAATGATTTCTTTCAGAGATTCATCTGTCATCTCTTGAGTATCTAATAAGCTTAAATTAGAAGATATAAAATGAATATATAATTTTTTTTCTAAACACTTATTCGTTTCATTCTTTGTTACTTCTGATTTTTTTATTTCAACGGGTTGATATGGTTTCTCTGGTCTTTTTGCATACCACAAGGCCCCTCCACCAACAATTAAAGCTAAAACTATTACGATTAAGAGGAACTTCCAATTAGTTTTACCTTGTGTGATGAATGGCATAGTTTTGAAGTTAATTATTATTCTCTTATTCTACCAAAAAACCGCCCCTTATGCGAGGCGGAATTCAGCTCCCCCTGATGGACGACGTTAGAACTTGGTTATGAATAATCTTCTCTAATTAATTGCTCTACTCTTTCTTTGATTTCATCTCTAATTCTTCTATGAGTCTCTATATTTGTATCATAAGGGTCATCAATATCCCAGAAAGTGATTTTATTAGAGCCTAACAAAAATTCAGGGCATTCTTCTTTTTTACACATAACAAAAATATTATCAGCACTATCTACCATTTCTTTTGTTATAAATTTAACAATTTGCTGTGATATATCAATTCCATCCTCTTTCATTACTTGAATGACTTCTTCTGCGGGATGCGGATATTTTAAAGGAGTATAATCTAAAACACCAGCACTGGATGCATTATTGGATTTCGTAAAATAATTATAGTATGCTTCTGCCATTTGGCTTCGAGAAACATTTCCCCGACAGATAAATAATATTTTCATATCTCAATTCTACCAAAAAACCGCCTGATTGACGATTATTTTTGCTCCCCTCTCAGGTTCAGTACCAAGATTTAAGAGGAGATTTAAAATTGGACACGAATAGAGGCGGGTCGCTTTGGATCAACCATTTTGAGCGTAAAATTGGACAAATTGGACACTATAAAAGGGTGTCTCATTTTTTGCGATTTTGTTCGAGAAATGGGACAAATGGGACACTACAGGGGGGTACCATCTTAAAATTTTTTCAACTGTTTTAATAAATCTGTAAAAAAGCAAGAAACAGTCCTGTTTTTTCACGCTGTAACAATTTTTCTAGTTTTACGTCATACAGTAAAAGGAGCACTTTTAACTTATCTATCTGGGAAAGAGGTAATATTTACTAGCAGGAGTTTAATAATCCAGCTATGGATTTTTTAAGGGTTGATAGGATGCCTCTTTTCAAATACGTTTTAAACGTTACTTTCTTCAACGGGAACAACCCGAAAGGAAAAGCTTGGCAATAGAATAGCCATTTCTTTTACTTTTGGGTTGCAACAAAAAGGAGATTGGCAATTACCAGTCTCCTTTTTGTTTTTACAAAAAAACAACTCAAAAACTCAATTAAGCGAATAAATATTAGTAATCGAAAAATAGAAAAAATATGAATAAAAAACGCATTTCCCTTAACAATTCCCTTGTCAAAAAGGATGACAGGACAAGCGACGGAAACTTACTTCCCGAAACACGGGAAAGAATTTTGAAATCAATTAAAGAGCATCTTGAATATGCTGGCCGGGCAAATATTTCAGAGATAGCCAGAATGGTTGGATTATCAAGACAAACAACAAAAAATTTGATTAATGAAATATTGGCCGAATGGCATCAAGACATCCAAGACCAAACTTTAGTTCAAGCTAGGTGGGTAGAATTTATATTAAAAGATATAGATGAAAATCCGGAGACCTTTGATAAGGACAAAATTGCAGTAGTTAATTTAAAATCTTCTTTGTTAAACAAGCTAAATGCGCTTCAAAAATTAGCACTCAAGGAAAATTCGACCACGGTAAGTTTATATCTCATTAAGAAAGAAGCACCAAAAGAACTGCCGGATTCAAAACCTCCATAAAATAATTTAAGGACAGAAATGAAGCATCCTCCCCTTTTTGTCAAACTGGGAAAGATGACCTTCAATACAAATTAAATTTATAAATTTTATGAATAGCTTAAATCAAACAAAAAATAAATTCAAAATTGAATATGTTCCAATCAATTCGCTGATACCTGCTGAATATAACCCAAGGAAATGGGATAAGGAGGCAGAAGCTCAATTAAAGGAAAGCATTACAAAATATGGGGTAGTCGATCCCCTGCTGGTTAACTCTGCTGAGAGCAGAAAGAATATCGTCATAGGAGGCCATTTTAGATTGTCCTGCATAAAAAGTTTGGGCATTAAAAAGGTTCCGGTAGTCTATATTAACATCCCTGATATTGAACGTGAGAAGGAACTGAATATCAGATTAAATAAAAATACGGGCGACTGGAATTGGGATTTGCTTGCCACCTTTGACGAGTCTTTTCTGTCTCAGGTCGGTTTTTCATCTGAAGAATTGGACGACATTTTTGCGATCGAAGATACGCCAGAACAGTTCGATCTGCAAAAAGAACTGCAAAAGCTAAAAATAGATAAAATTAAAGTGCAGAAAGGTGATGTCTATGAATTAAACGGCAGTCGATTAATGTGCGGAGACTCAACTGTCGCAGAAGACATGCAAAAGCTTATGAATGGCGAGAAGGCCGACATGTGTTTCACAGATCCGCCGTATATTTTAGACTACCTCCACGGCAAGAAAAAGAATGGCAAAGCAGTTACCGGCTTTGGATTAAAACGGGACAGAAGATATCTTGAAACAGATTCATTACCCAATAATTTTACCGAGCTATGGATGAAAAATATTAAAGACATTGCCAAGGAAGATTTTCATATAATTGTATATGAGCATTGGAAAAATATCCGCACTATTTGGAACGAGATGGAAAAATACTGGAAGGTAAAAAATATGATAGTTTGGCATTTACCCAACAGGTGCCAGGGGTTCGCGGCAAAGTATAAGTTCTTTAATAAACACGACATTGCCATGGTCGGGCAATCCGGCAGCCCCGAAATGAACACTAAAGCAGAGCCCGAGTTGCTTCAGAATGAATACGAAACTGCTTTATATGCCATATCCGGCAAACCTCAATGGGAAGGATACGAAAAAGGAAAGAAAATCTGCCCAACAGATTTTATCACATATAAAGCAGCTGACGAAAAATCGAGCGGACAGGGCATCATCTTTGGGACCAAGCCCATTGAAATATTAATCCCCTACATTAAGGTTTTAACAAAAAGGAATGATTTGATTGTCGAACCCTTTGGCGGCAGCGGATCAACCCTTATTGCCGCAACTAAAATGAAACGCAGATGCTATTTAATGGAAAAGTCGCCTGTTTATACGGCCGTCATACTAGACAGGATCTCAAAATTTACTAACCTTAAACCTAAAAAAATATGAATTCAAAAAACAAAATAAGAATCGAATCTAGGCAGACCGAGGAAAAAAAGAAGATTATAGAAATGCTTAAAGAAAATCCGATAGTAGATTTTGTTTGTAAAAAATTGGGCGTTGGTCGTTCAACGTACTACCGTTGGTATGCCGACGATAAGGAATTCGCTAAGGCTGTTGATAATTCCCTCATAGAAGGATCATCTCTAATGAGCAGTATGGCAGAATCTCAATTATTACAACTTATTAAAGAGAAGAATCTTGGAGCGATAATGTTCTGGCTTAGGAATAAGCATCCGGATTATAAACAAAAACTTTTCCAATCAGCTCTTACCCTGGCTCAAGATGAGGAGAACAATATTTATTTTGAGCTCTTCGGTAAATTAAAGCCGGAAACGGAAAAGCTACTTGAGCCAAAAATAAATGACACAAATTATGACAACACAAAATAGCAATCAAAATGACAAAGACTTCAAAAGGCTAGCCAATGTTATCAACCTCATCACCGACAATTTCCGAATCTTTGTTTCAGAGGTAATCGGACTAGATAATGCGCCCTTTCAGCGCGAGCTAGATGATGCTCTCAGCTATGAGTTGAATAAAAAGATAACCATCGCCATACCCAGAGGACATGGCAAAACAAGTCATGGCTCCATCAGCTATCCCCTATGGGAAATTGCGAGGAACCATAATGTCAGAATTCTGCTTGTTTCTAGTACGGCTGAGACCACAAAACATTTTATGACTGAAATTATCAGCCATATTGAACGAAATAAAAAGTATCAACTCTGGTCAAAGGCGATCGACCCAAAAGGTAAAGGAGTGGTGCCAAAGATGCGTGGATACCGTAAGCGTGAAGAAAATTGGGCCGGAGATTCAATTATCATTGATAGAGATGACATCAAGCTTAAAGATCCGACGATAAATGCGGTGGGATTATTCGGCTCGATTCTTTCAAGCCGGGCAGATATAATAATCGTCGATGATTTAGTTGACCAGCAGAATTCAGCCAATGAAGAACAACGTCAGAAAATTAAAGATTGGGTCTACACGACCTTAATGCCTGTTCTTGTGCCTGGTGGCAGATTCATTTACCTCGGCAACACGTGGCATATGGATGATCTCATTAGTAATTTCCTCAAAGATCCACAGTTTGATGTACGCAAACGCCTGTCTGCTATTATTCATGAAGCTAACCGCCAAGACCTCTGGCAGGAGTGGGCCAATTTCCATCTTGATGATTCCTTATCTCCAGAAGAAAAGAAAGCTAAGGCAACAACATTTTACTTAGAACACAAAAAAGAAATGGAGGAAGGCATAGAAGTCCTCTGGCCAGAACGTTTCCCCTATTCGGACTTATACCTTCTAAGAATCGCTAATCCTTATTCTTTTGCCAGGATGTACCAGTGTGATCCTTCAATAAGACCAAATCAGAAATTCTTAGAAAGCGACATTGAAAAAGCTCTATATAAAGGGAGGGATTTGGTTTTAGGAGATGAACCGCCTACCCAATACCAACCTGATTACACTGCTTCGGGTCTGGACTTGGCTATTTCTCAGCAAACCTGGTCCAATGACACTGTCTTGCTGACTCTCGACAGAGTAAAGGTTGGAAACTCTGAAACAAAAAAGGGTGATTATGTCATTCGGAATATTGAGCGAGGAAAATTCCTTCCGAACGAAGTGAGAGAATTGGTGCTGAAACACTATTATAAAGTGAAACCGATAGGCATACGCCTTGAGTCAACGGGCTATCAAAAATCAATGAGTCTGGACTTGGGCGAACGCGGAATTCCTATCAGAAGTTACAATACAGGAGGAGAGAAATTCGATCCGGATATAGGCGTTAATAGTCTTGCCATTCTTCTTTCCCAAGGAAAATTGATACTCCCCTATAGCAACAAAGACGCACGAACTAGACAGCTAATTACCCAGCTCATCAATGAAATGAGATCCTATCCAGAAGGCCATACGGGTGATAGCCTGATGGCTTTGTGGTTTGCTTTTTCAGAAATTCGAGACTGTACCGCAAACCGGCCGTGTTTCGCTCCACTTGATGGTCCAAGCTGGCCGAATTATGAAATCCCAAAAGAAAATCCTCAGAAGGAGGAAAAATTTAAACCAGGAATAGGGTTAATGCCCACCCCTGAGCAAATGAAATCACCCACCGAAGAGGAACGAAAGAAAGCGGAAAAAGAAGCGGATTTACAAATTATGCGAGAGCAATTGAGAAATGCCGATCGTTTGTGGTTATAATCCAATTTTTATTTTATATCAGACTAGGATTGTTTTAAACCAGATATTTCGAGCAAAAATGAGACACTATTGAGTGTCTCATTTATTTATTATTTTTATCGCCTTTCCTTCAATTAAAGCTTCGGCTACTTTTTTACGGGCAGAGCTTAGAATTCTTTGAAGAGTACTTTGAGATATCTTCATTTTTCTCGCAGCCTCAGTTTGTTCTAAATTTTTATAATCGCAAAGCCGTAAAGCCTCTAACTCATCTATTCCTAATTCTACTTCATCTAATAGGGATAAAGGCACTGCTCTTGGTTTAAAATAGACCACATTGGGATCAAACGAAACCCTTCTTGGTTTTATTGGCCTTACCATATTATTGTTCCGTTAATTCTTCAACTTCTTTTTTGCCTTCTTCTAATTCTTTTTCTTGCTCTTTATCTTCTTTTAACAAAAGTGTCTGGAATTCTCCTGCGTGGGTCTTTTCCTCTTTAGCAATATCTAAAAGAATCTTTTTAATATTTACATTTTCAGTCATTGCCGTTAATTGTTCATAAAGATTAACGGCATCTAATTCAGCTATCATGCCTACTCTTAAAATTTCTTTGTCTAAATCTTCTTTTTTTACTTTCTGAAGATTAATAGGTATTTGAGATAACATGTTTTTATTTTAATTTTAACTAGCCCGACCTTTTATAATATTTTCAGTTTCTGATAGGAAAACAGCAGCCGCAATGACAGATGTCCAAAGGCCACTTTTATTTCCTTCTGCCGATTGTGTTATGTTGGTTGTTTTAAAAATATACCCCGATGCCTTATAAACCTGCTCCCTTTCTTGCCAAGCCGTGTTAGGATTAAATTCAATTCCTAGAGTGGTTGCCAACATGGTAGCGGCTAAATCTTCCGCATATTCTCCGGCATTCTCTCCTTTTTGTCCGAACGCGTGATGTTCTGAAAGATAACCATATTGATCGTTATTTTTTGGAATAGCCAATCCGATAGAGGCAGAA
>Ga0315277_10002591_pt1 | contig 25111 bp, 22 predicted proteins | sample YL17G05_15_MG_FD_203695 | JGI IMG/M metagenome (GOLD analysis project Ga0315277, IMG submission 203695) | Sediment microbial communities from Yellowstone Lake, YNP, Wyoming, USA - YL17G05_15 | ecosystem: Environmental > Aquatic > Freshwater > Lake > Sediment | place: USA: Wyoming | collected... | reverse complement strand
ATTGCCCAGGCAGGCCTCGATCGCGACTCGCGATCCATCCCCTGGCTCGGAGAAAAACGCCTCTGCCTCGACTACAAGTAACACCCCAAAATCCGGGTGTATCTCCCGGCGCGAAAATCGGCGTTGAGAGGAACTTGCTCTCGTTCAACACCCACCGAGACATCCACACACGCATCACCCATCGCAAGGCGCCTCCCCATCCTGGGTTCGCACTCCTTACGAAAAGCGAACTCCTGCCCGAACCGCCAAAACGGCGCAGATATCTGATTATACAGGATTTAGGAAAGCCTGATTATGTCTTGGAGGAAAGCCTTAAAAAGGAAACGAAGGGTTTCACCCCCGGATGCTGGCGTACCCGTCGAAAACCCGCTTATACGGTCCAGCACGCCGAAAAATCGCTAAAACACGCTGAAAACACTTGACCGCCGAACCCGCCTGAGCTAAGATCATGTCAGTTCAGAGATCGTAAGAAATGTGAACTTCATTCCGTCGGGCTATCGTGGACCCCAATCGCGCGAAGGAATAGTTGCTTTTTCCCACTGCATGGCCCTTCCATCCCACGAGCCTTCCATTCGCTGCCCCCCACCAATTAGCGGTGCTTCCGAAACTCTCTTGATAGTGCCCATCGCCGACAACCGGGGAAGGAATGCGACGTTTCAGGGAATCAGAGGAATAGCTGCTTCAGTTTCGCCTTGTCGTGCTTCAGATCGTCCGGCGGGCCCTCGAAAACCACCTTGCCGAGCTTCATCGAATACACCCGGCTGCAGATTTCGAGGACCTTGCGGACCTTCTGCTCGACGATAAGGATGCTGACTCCACTCTCGCGGTTTATCTCGGTGACCTTCTCGAAGACCGTCCCGACAAGATTGGGTGACAAACCGAGGGACGGCTCGTCAAGCATCAGGAGTTTAGGTTGGGGGACAAGCGCCCGGGCCAAGGCAAGCATCTGCTGCTCGCCCCCAGAGAGTCGGCCAGCATCCTGACGCAAGCGTTCCTTAAGTATGGGGAAGGTCTCCAAGACAAGGGCGATTCGCTCCTTTGCCACTTTGCGTGGAAGTTGAAAAGCCCCGATCTCGAGATTCTCCTTGACCGTCAGATCGTGGAATACCCGACTCCCCTGGGGCGCGAAGGCGATTCCGCGAGCGACGTTTTGCGCCGGCGTTGCGCCATTGGTCGGCGATCCTTCAAAGATTATCTCACCCTTCCACACCCGGATCAGGCCGCAGACGGCTTTCAGCACGGTGGACTTGCCGGCCCCGTTTGGTCCGATAAGGGCGACGATCTCACCCTTACGGACCTCCATGGACAGGCCGAAAAGCACCTGCTTCTTGCCGTATCCGGTTTCGAGTTTCCTGATCTCCAGCATTCCGTTCCTCAGTCTATGTATGCCTCGATGACCCGCGGGTCGTTCCTGACCTCGTCGGGCGTGCCCTCGCTAACCTTGGCCCCGGCGTCCATGAATATGACCCGGTCACAAACCTGCATCACGGCATCGAGGTTATGCTCGATCAAGATCACCGACTTGCCCCTCAACGGCAGCCCGTGGATAGTTGCGAGGATCTTCTCCGTCATCTCTGGCGCTATTCCGGCGACGGGCTCGTCAAGAAGGAGCACCTCGGATTTCGCCGCGAGGCAGCAGACAAGGCTCAGGAGTTTCTGCTGCCCGTACGACAGTTCCTCTGCAGGATTGCCTGCCTTGTGAGCCAAGCCGGTCTCTTCAAGGAGACCAATGGCCTCTTTTCGGTTCGCGCTTTCCTGCTCCCGGCTCTGGCGCCAGTTGAAGAAAACGTTCCGCAGTTTTTCGCCGGGCTGGTCTTGAAACGACAGAAGAACGTTATCGAGTACGCTTATTTGTCGAATGAGGCGAAGATTCTGGAATGTCCGGCTGATCCCCTGGTTCGTGATGCGGTAGGGTGGAGCGCCTGTGATGTCTCTGCCCTTGAAGAGAATCCTTCCGCTGTTGGCCGCTATGAACCCGCTCACCACATTGAAAAGGGTAGTCTTGCCGGCTCCGTTGGGACCTATGAGACCCAGGATCTCCCCGGGCCGCAGGAAACAGGAGAAGTCGGCGAGGGCCCTAACGCCGTCGAAGTTCTTGCTGAGCGCGTGGACCTCGAGCACCCCGCCGTTCATTTCCGGGTCTCCTCGCGCTGAAAGGCGTAGTCGCCCAGAAACCCTTTCGGCCGCCACATCATGAACGCGACTAAAAGGCCGCCGTAAAGAATCTGCCTTACGTTCGCTGCTACTGCGCTCGGCAGACCCACGAAACGAAGCAACTCCGGCAGCGTGACCAGTACAATTGCCCCCACGACAGGTCCCCAGAGGCTTCCCGCCCCGCCGATGATCACAATAGAGATGATGAAGATGGATTCCATCACTGTAAAGCTGGTGGGATCAATGAAACTGATGTAATACGCGTACACGACCCCGGCCACTGCAGCCATCCCGGCGCCTATCATAAACACGAGAACTTTGTATGCCGCGATGTTCTTGCCCGCCGACTGAGCAAAGACCTCATCTTCGCGGATGGCCTTCAACACGCGGCCGAAGGGCGAACGCACAATCCGCTGGGTCAAGCTCAGGGTTAGAGCGCAGAGGATGCCAACCAGCGCAAGGAAACCGACATGCGAGGAAATCTTCAGTCCGAAGATCGTCGGCTGCGGAATGCCAGGAAGTCCCATAGGACCGCGGGTCAAGGCGACCCAAATACTAAGCACACTGAACGTAATAACCTGGAAGGCGAACGTGACAATCACAAAATAGTCGTCACGGATACGGAGGGAAGGAATGCCCACCAACGCACCGAGCAGAGCACTAAGGACGATCGCGCAAAGGAGGTTGACTAGGAAAGGACTATGCAGATTGAGGGCCATAAGAGCGGCCACGTAAGCCCCGACGCCGTAGAATGCAGCGTGAGCGATGGAAAGCAGGCCGGTGTAACCAGCGATCAGATTGAGCGACATCGATAGGATGATGTAGATGCCGATCAGTATCAGTGTGTGGAGGAGGTATTCCATCGCTATCTTGTATCACCCTGTGGCCCTCTCAAACTCCTTACCCAGGATGCCCTCTGGTTTGAGGAGCAAGAAAATTAACAAAACAAGAAATGCAATGGCAGTCTGCCACTGCGAACCAACGAATACAGCCCCAAAACACTGCGAAAAGCTAAGTATAAGCGCCCCCAACGCCATCCCCCATAAACTCTGAATGCCGCCAACAATAAGGGTCACGATTCCCATTAGGAGAGGTGTCATACCCATTGTAGGAACCATGTCGACATCCCACGCAATGAGAATTCCAGCGACACCGGCGAGTCCTGATCCGAGAAAAAACGCCCATATCGTCATTCGCTCGCAGGATATTCCCGAAACAGAACTGAGTTCGGGAGAACTGGCAACGGCTCGCATGGCCAGCCCAACTCTCGTTAACTTCAAAACCACCCAGCAACTACATGGAAGCAGAACTCCCAAGACAGTCGTTAGTATTTGAATGATAGTCACTCTAGCACCCCAGATATCAATTCCCTCGCGGACACGACTTGGCCTGATCACCCGAGTATAATCATCGAAGGCCAGTGAGATGCAGTTTTGCAATATGATGTACATACCAAGCGATGCTAGCATCTGCACGGCTGACGAAGCACCCTTACTCCTCAGCGGACTATATACTAATGCGTTTGTAACCACTCCCAATAGTGCCGCTGCGGTAACACCGGCGAAAATTGCTGACCACACAGGCAGGCCGAATGCGCTCATAGCAAACAGGACAGAATATGCCCCCGCGGTTAATATCATACCGTGAGTAAAGTAGAACACGCGTCTGATCGAATAGATGATGGAGAAGGAGTAAGCAATAAGCAGATATGTGGAAGCCGACACGAGTCCATTCAGTAACACCTGCAGAAACATTGAATCTCCGCCAGGTGCGTGCACTGGAATCAGATCGGTGGTCACCCGCCCGGCTCCTGCGGATCTGACACTCACAACGACGGATAGGATGCTAACCGACAGTGATAAAACGCTAACCAGCAGTGATGAAAATGCAACGGCGATGGAAAAATAGAAGGAGAATAGAAGATAGGAATGTGTGTTCGTGCGCTGAAGCGAAAGCAATGACTCCAGCAGACGCCCTACATTTCCCACGAGTACTTCAAGTACTTCACAATCTTTGCCGATGTTCTTCGTCTTATCTCCTTTTCGCTTCTCGTACGCAATCTGCGTCTCAATCTGAAGGTCCAGCACAGAGCGAGCGATCTTGACCAGTTTCCCATCAAGGCTTAGGATCTCACGCATATGCCATTTGCCGAGCCTTTTGCTGTCGAGGCGATCTATCGCATCGCGTAATCGCCTCGCTTCGTCTCTAAGATCCGTGTAGCGAGTGGCGAGAGATCCTATGTTGCCTTTGTCGTCAGTATCCATCGTAAGATCGCTATCACACTCTCACTTCAGGGGATGTTCTCGTTCTATCCCGACAGGATGTACGCCATCCGCATCAGCAAGGGAAGGGTTTACCGCCTTGCGGTATCTTTCTCCATAGTCAATTAAGTTTTTGCGCACCGCCGGGTGTTTGTTTGCGTCGCGAAATTCCTCCGTAGTAATCTCTTGAGCCTTTTTCGCGCACAAGATTACCTCACCGACGTCCAAGACATAGGATTCTCCTATTTGCCCTCCAAAAGTTCCATCGAAAACAAGGTCCGGTTTAACTGGAGTGCCTCTGCTGTTGGACCGGGTCACTTCGGATATCGCAGCCGCGCTAGGAATATGAATGCCAGCACGTGCTAGCAGACGCTGATATACTGTGCAGTGGTCATATCTGCAATCTCGGCATTTGTCAATAGGGCCAATCGCGAACTGACCCAAGAATACAAACCAATCAATCCCAGTAATCTCCGTGTCAAAATGACGCAAGACAACATTAAACAATCCTTTGTGGCAACAATATGCAAATGGAGTCTCCTGTTTGTGCGCAAGACGTTTCATCACTTGGTCAGATTCATCACAGCACCTTCGCAACTGCACATTCTCATATGCTTCTCTACAGATATGATTACTCGGTTGGGGACGCCTATCCCCTTGACATGAATCAAGCGTCTGTACAGACACGCCAATGGTGCGGTCGAATGACGTTCGCATCCAATGCTTAATCTTCTCTTCAATGCGCAGGAGAACGTTTTCTGCTTTGTAACGAGTGGGCTTAGCCATTCCTAGCGTCCTCAGAGATTTCGAGTTCTTCTAGAACCCTGCGGTACAAATCCGCGGGTATCGACTTACCGTCCTTGGCAATGCAGTGACAATTGAACATACCTCCCCTCTTGTAGTTAGCCGAATTTACCCAGATATCCTCAAGCGTCGAATTCCAGATATTGCCTTCCACATTCTCTTCCGATCCGGGACAACTTAACACGATGCCATTAAGAGAGACATACAAGCCGGTTGCGACCTGGTTGCAGGGGTGCCCACCTGCATAGGCGGCAACACCACTTACGCGAAGGTCCGCCACTGTTGAGAGGTGTGTTTCAAGGTTGAATCGATAGATATCTGTATAGAGGTTAATGAGTTTGTCTTCCGATGGCGTAATGGTCTGCCACGCATTGCCTTTCTCACGCCCACTAATCATTGTTGGGGTGACTATCGCATAGATGTTTCGCAGTCGTGCCCATTTGTAAATATTGAACGCTTCGCTAACATTGGCCCGTGTGATAGGATTTACACCAATCGCAAGTCGCGTAGCCATCGTTGACGTAAAGCCAATATCAACAAGAAGCTCCATACTCCTATTGCGAAGATTAACGGTATGCGAATTACCACCGGACATTTCGCACTGTATATGATCATCAAAGGAGTTGAAGCCTAGAACAATACTTGCCCCACAATCATAAAGGAACTGTGCTAATTCCTCGGAGGTGCGAATCCCGCGATACGAAAAGAGCCGTGATATCGCAACATCATCCGCCAGAATGCCTGTCTTGGTGAAAATGACCGGAATAATGTTCATGTCCTTGAGTAGTGTCAAAAACTCAAGAATGCCATCGTTTTCAAGCGGCTCGCCAGCGCCAAGGAATTTCACAGTCTTAAGCCCTAGTTCTTTTGCATCTGCAACTAATTGTACTAAATCATCGTATTGCAGTGTATGTTGTATGCTATCTACACTGTTATCTCTCCGAAAACAAAAAGGGCAATTCAGACTACAGCGTGAGCCAAAATCAATGTCGAGCGTTAGGAGTTTGCCTGCGCTCCCTTCTACTGTTGCTCTATCAAATCCCCATCCTCTAACGTCGTTGATATAGTCGTCAGGAAATGAAGTATACACTGATGGGATGTTAGGTATGAGTCGCAAAGGCGCTACTCCACATCAACAAAATGGCTGTCTTTTACGGTAACAATCCCGTACTCACGCTCAACTTCACCATCAGCATCGAACCTAAGAGTGCCGGTAAGGGAATCAAACGAATTAGACAGGAGAAAGTCCTTGATTCTTGTGGCATTGTATCCCTCTTGTCTGACGGCTTTTAGCAATATGGATGCAGCCTCGTAGGCGTAAGCATCGTAGATATCAGGTTCTCTCTCATATCTGGCCTGAAAACTCTTCTGAAAGGCTTTGTAATAGTCGCTATTCTTCTTCGCGGACATTATCGTGTAGTAGCTACCTTCAGCAGCATTAGATGCAATCTTTATAAGCTCCGGGGAGTAAGAGCCATCTCCACCCATGAAAGTTGTTCTCAACCCGGCTTCATATGCCTGTTTCAGAAAGAGAGCAACTTCTTGATAGTTTCCTGGAACGTATATGGCTTGAGCTTCCGCTGGTTTGATCTTAGCAAGAATACTTCTGAAATCACTCGTTCCTGGCTGATACGCTTCGTCCAACAGAATCTTACCACCAAGCTGCAGGAATCTGTCCCTGAAGCTCCGTGTGAGGTTGGTCGCGTATTCATCGTTCTTTTTCAGTATGACAACGCTCGTCTTCTTCAGTGTTTCGTATAAGAAACGCGCAGCTGTAATCCCCTGAATCTCATTTCTTGGAACATTTCGAAAGATGTAGTCCCCGCTCTTTCTTAGATCATCGGAGGTCGATATTGAGGAGAAGAGAATAACCTTGTTGCGTTCCGCGATTGGTGCCATCGCCAAAGTTACACCTGAAGCTGCCGAACCAAGAACCACTTGCACTTTGTCGGCAGATATCAGCTTGTTTATCGCGGAGACCCCTTTTTGGGCGGAAAGTGCGTCATCTTCATACACCAACTGCATGCCGCGTTCTCCCACGAAAGCCAGTTCATATCCTCGCTTCATTGACTGACCGTAAGTTGCACCTTCCCCTGTGAACGGTCCAACCACACCTATACGCACCTTCTGAGACGTGCTTCGTTGTAAAACTACAGCGATAAGAAGAGCTGCAACAACTAGTACAAATATGATCCCAACCCATACTTTCTTCTTCATGGCGAGGTTCCTCCTTACCGAAAGCTATCTCTGCCCATCTCCGTCGGTACACTCCGCGACCTTTTCCGCGTGCTGCCCGAAGACCAGAGAAGGGCTTGCTTTCATCTGTTGCCCAGCGGTGGTAACAACCGACAAACCCACACCAGCCTCGTCGAGAGACTTTCCCTAACGTTAGGCCCAACTAAGGTTGGACCGTAACTTCTTTATTTCCTTGTCGAGCCATTCTCTTCGGTTTCCCCCGCGGCCACGCGGCTTTCCTGTCAGCACCCATTTCTCTCGATTGCCTGATTCCAGAGCGTGACACGAACAACATGGCATACGATACACAAGAGGGTTGGCCCTGTCAAGCGCAATTTGTGTGGTTGCGCGCTGGCCGAAAAGCCTTCACAAACACCCCAAAGGCGGGTACTATCTACCTGCTTTACCCGCAGGCTGTCCACCTGGCGGATGCCACCACCCTGCCGCGAGACGTCCCCGCGCCGAAACCAGGGAACCTTTGGGGGTGCAACCTTCAAGGATACGTTCTCCAGTCTCGCGTCGCCGCCGGGAGGGTTGGGTACGGGCGGATTTTGCACGTGATTCCAATCTCTTCGCCTCTTGAGATTTCTGTGCCACTTGCCGTCAATGCCACGATGACATTGTCATTGTACTCATTGGAAGTCGGCGATTCCAGGACTATCAGCTGCAATGGATGGGTGGTGTCCTTGATATCCATAATCCGGAGGTTTGTCCTGAGGTGATAAGGGTTTTCGGGCAGGGAAATATAGGATGAACTATTCCTCTGATGCTGTTCGATTCTGATCTCGGAGCCGCCGGTTATGGCGCCGATAGTTATCAGCGTGAGCGTGGAAGGATTCTCAAGGAACTTCAGGCCGACCAGTTTCCCGTTTAACAGGTGCATGACCGTGTCCGAGTCATGCGCGTCGGGCTTCCAGTACATCGTGCTCGCCAAAACAGGCGAGACTCCCGCGACTTGGGCGCCCAGGTTTTTCCTTGCAACGAATCGAGACCTAAAATCCACGTCGTACCCCGCGCCGGGGCCATGAAAATTGAACCGCAGCCACGTTGCGCCGATGACCTCCTCGGATTCGGAGAACAGCGCGAGTTCGAGGGTGCTGGAACTGACTATCTGGGCATACATGGCGCGCGTTTCCGGAAGCTTCTCATCCGTCGCGAACATCCGAAACCCGAACACCCGGTTCGAAAGACCGTACCTCGCGGGCGGCAGAGCGGTAAAGCGGAGATACCCGTTTCCTCGGATATTCGCGATTTCGGGATAGTCCCCGGGCACAGTCTCGTGTCCGATCTTGAGCCCCGCATGGTACTTCGCGCCTTCCGGAATGTTGCCCGCGTTCAGGCCGGAGTTCGCCTTTTCCCAGTTGAAAACGTTGATGTTGTAGGGGAATTCTTTCCAGGCCGCGCCGCCGCCGTTGTATCTGTAGAGAACGGTTTTGCTTGTGTTGTCGTCTCCCCGGGGCCGCTGTTGAACCCACCAGCCCATGGCGTCCAGAAAGTTGTTCTCCCACGGCTCGAGGACGGCGATTGCGTTGTACTCCTGGTAAGTGACGTTCGGGTAATCCACATTATAGGTTCCGGTGGGGGCTTCCGAGGGCGGAACGTAGGGTTGGTTTGTCGTGACGGCGTTCCGGGCGTACGCAACCAGTTCGTCGTACTTGTCTTCGACTTTGCTCGCCTGGACCGCCGCGTCCGCCGTTCCAAGCGAGAACACGATCAGGCTCAGAAGGATTGTTATCCGTCCTCGCAGGTCTCCGCAAGTGCGGTCGAGACGGCATGTACCGGTGCCGCTGCCGGCGGGAACAACGAAGCGCACCGAGCGTTTTCCATACTTCGGCATATTCTGCACCACCTCCAGGCAGTGCTTCTCAGACGACTGCGACCTTTTTGATTATGCGCGTTGCGGAGGCAGAATCTACTGTTTTTCTGGTCCACTTTTCGGGCATAAGTCCTTGTCCTTGTCCTCAAATACCGCACTCCCCGCACCGATTTGAACCTCTGCTTCCGGAGGGGGGTGAATCAAGGATCCTCTGTCGAGGGATCGCGGTAGTATCCGCGAGGTTGGCAAGGCGCGGCAGCAGTGATTTATAGGGTAGATTTCCCAAAAGGATATATGGGCCGAACAAGAATCTCTGGAATCCCTCGGATTATCAGCGATCCTTCGGTGTTTCTTGAGGGGTTTCTGCCCGAATCCTTGGCGGGTAGAAAAACGCTGATGCAGGAGATCGAGGCGTGTTTGGCACCCTCGCTCAGACGGGACAAGCCGGAAAACGTGTGGATCTGGGGGCCGGTGGGTAGTGGGAAGACCGCAGTTGCGAAATCCATACTGCGGAAGCTCACGCGTGAAACCCGCGCAAAGGGCTGCTACGTGAATTGCTGGGAACACGATTCGCTTTACTCAGTTCTCGACTGCCTCGTTACCGAACTTCGCATCCTCGGAGCGGAGCAGCAAGACACGGCGTTCAAGTTGGAAAGACTGCGAAGAGCAGTAAGCGACGGACCTTTCATCGTGGTCCTCGATGAGACAGACCGGCCGGAGCCGAAAGATCGGGAGGCGATCATCCACGGGCTGCTGACCCTTGAGCGGGTCGGCCTGGTTTGCATATCCGACTCGGAGGACGCCTACTTTGCGCTGGATGAGAGGGTAAAGTCGCGTTTGAACCCCAAGATGGTTCCGTTCCAACCTTACTCCGACAGGGAGATCCTTGAGATCCTGACCTCCCGCGCAGAGAAAGGGTTGGCCCGAGACTCCTGGACGCTCCCAGCGCTTGAGAGGATCGCACACCTGGCCAAAGGCGACGCCCGGATCGCCATTCTGACGTTGCACAACGCCGCCGAGGCCGCGGAACTCGAATCCGCCGCAAAAGTGACGCCAGGATACGTGGAAAAAGGCTGGAATCATGCGAAGGACGTCAAGAAGAACTGGCTTCTGCGCAACCTCACGGCAGATCACCGGCTTCTTTACCGAATGATCCTGCGTCGTCGAGAGATTCTTTCGGGCGAGCTTTGGGAATTCTACCAGGATCACTGCGCCGCAACGGGGAAGGATCCGATCGCTTTGCGAACCTTCTCGGATTACGTGAACGATCTTGGGCGGGCTAGGTTGATCGAGATCACCCGAGCTCGAGTGCGGGGCAAAGTGAGGCTTCTGAAAGCGCTGAAATGAGACGCGAGAAGGACTCGGTGTCAGCAGAAACCAGTCGGAGCTCCTAAACCATTCAGGGTTCGGAAACCTGCCGAGGCTCAGAAACCACCCTGGGCTCAGAGACCAGCCAGGGCTGAAACCAGCCGGGGCTGAAACCCGGACGCGCAGCGGCATGTTTTGCATCGTGTGCGCCAAGCGCTTTTCAACGGCCCCGGCAACATTCCTCATGGCTGAGGAAATCCGGCCCGAACAGCGCACGAGACTTCTCTCGCTTTGTGAGAGACTCTCACACGATCCGCCATGGGTCTCAGTGTTCCAGGATCTTCTAAGGCTGGCGAGGACAAGTGGAAAGATGGGAGAAACCACGAGGGGGCGGTTGGACACGACATCAGTTCCGAGGAGGGTTTCTTCTTCAGCTTCGGCGGGAAACGGCGCCCTGGGGTTCCCATTCAATACCAGTCCGGATTTCGTTGACGACTCGGAGGAGCTCGGGTGAGTCCTTGGCTTTCTCCACGAGAGCGTTCATGAATCTCTCCATCAGGCCGTCGTACTGGAGTCTTGTCTCGATCAGGCCGGTCAGCCTTTTCATCAAGCGTTCCTCTATCGCCGATTCAAGCGACCGTGGTGATGTCTGGGCGGCCGGAACGCACCGTATCTCGGTCGGCAGCCCGCACTCGCACACATCCCCGTACAGGGGATTTACTCTGCCGCATGCCGGACATCGGACGCCTTGATGCATCGAAGGCTTGTCACCTGTTTCCAGATTGTGCATTCGGCGTTGTATCTCTTCGAGGTTACTCAACGAGAGGTGGCTGTAATGCTTCATCACCTTGGAGTCCTTTGACAGCCCGTGAAAGGCCTTGATCGCCTGTTCGGGCCAGCCGGCAGCCTCCTTGTGGGTGATGGAGCAGGCTCGGAACAAGTGGGGGTATACCCTCTTCGTGATTCCGGCTGCGCGGGCTATGCTCTTCAGGATCGTGTTGGCCGTCTGCTGGAGAAGGGGCTTGCTTCCCGACCCCTTGCAGTTGCTCCAGAGCGGGGCCTCGGGATCGTCTTTCAATGGGTGGTAATTCACCCAGGTCGCGACATGCCTCATGCAGGAGACGAGCGGGATCGTTCTCGGCAGGGTCTTGCTGACGGGCAGCGTCGCCTTGAGCATGCTCGCCGCGAAATCGAGGTGCCGGATCTTCATCGAGAGGAGTTCCGATATTCTCGCGCCGGATTCGTAAAGGAAAGATACCAACGCTTTGTCTCTCGGGTTCCTGGCGTGTCGGATCATCTCCAGGATCTCTTCGGGCGTCAGAAGCTGGTCCGGTTCCTTGATGCGCGTCGTGTCGCCGCTGGTCTTGATCCAGCGCACCTTGCGCGGGTACTCCTCGTCATCTCCTTCCAGCCATCTGTAGAACCGTTTCAGGGTCACTTTGTACCCGTGAAGGGTTCCTTGAGAAAACCTGCCACCGCGGATTTTGGCGTCACCCTTGGAGAGAAACGTGAGCAGGCCCCGGATATCATCCTCCGTGACCGCGTGGAAATCCTTCCCGAGCCAGGCGGCCAAGCGCCGCAGTTTGTGCGTGTAGAAGGTCAGGCGTCTTTCCGAGACCTCCGGCGAGATGTGGTTCAGAAAGCGGAGAATGAGGTCCTTGTTCTTGGGAGAAACGTCTGGGGCGCTCAGGAGAGCCGCCAGCCCCAATATCCGCAGGTTGGCGAACGAGCTGGACAAACCCAAACGCCGGACAAAACCTGTTACTGTCTGCCGGCTGTGTAGCGCCCCCGAACCTGCCTTCATCCTCATGTCAATCGTTTCACGACTTATATTCGGAGCGTCCGGGGCTTGCGCATCGTGCCGAGTAGCCCCGCCCGGACTTTCTTGCTCGAGGCGAAAGCCCTGCTTTGTCTCATTCTGCCGAACACTCCTTGAATGCTACTTGTGCGTTCAGGCTTAAATAGATTCGCGTGACCCGCGACCACAAATGTGCGGTTTCGCCTGCGGGATGGGAAACACCCGATACCCGCAAGAAAGGCAAGCTCCGGAACAAATCCTCTTATTCTCCCCTCCCATCTTCTCCTCATGATGGTGGCCCGTGCGGCGCCAATCGCCGACGGAGCCGCACCTCCGTTGGTTCATGCTCTTCAAAACACTCTTTGCTTCAAACGCCTGGTTGACCGCCCAAGGTTCAACCCGGCACCGTTCGTGAACTCGACATGCATACGCGGCGATGATACCGAACCCCCGCGCCTCGAACACCGAAAGCGCGGGGCGTCGTCGGTGTCTTGCGATGCCTGGCTCTGCCGGGCTTTCGTGTAGCCGGGGCCTTATTCTCCGCCAAAAGGAAACGCGGTCTCCTCGTCTCGCGTTGTGGTTTGTGGTGTCTTTCGTCAGAGAGGTGCTTCGCATCGAGCGTATTTGACGCCCCGGCCTGTTTTTGTGCTCCCGGCAGGCCGACATTTGCTGGGGCAGGCGATCTGTCATCGCGCGCGGCTGTTTCTTAGCGGGCGAGTTCTTCGAGCGGGAACTCGCCCTTTTTCGTTCTTGGAAGGGAGGCGATGAAAAATGCAGGAAAACAATCAGCAGAAGGATCCGATGGAGGAAGTCTTTGGCCCGATCATCTACAGCTACACGCGGGAGCAGGCAATCGCGGATGGCGTCCTGGTGGATGTTTCGAAAACCGCGCGCGAAGCGGGGTTTCTATGGCCTTTCGCCATGACCGCGGAAGTCTGGGGAATGATCGAGAATATCCCCAGAAGGTACAGCCATGAGGACATTGCCGGGAGGCTCTGGGATGTGCTGATGGTGGCAAGAGCCAGCATTGGCACCGCGCAGCGGCAGCAGGACGTCATATTCTTTGACGTGATCCTGCACCAGGACCACCACGAAAAGGTCCGGCTCAAGTTGCATAGCGGTCCGGGTGACAGGGGCGAGCCCGTACTTACTTTGATGCTCCCCGACCAAGACTGACCCAGCTAACACCACAAAGACAAAGATCACCACAACCCCGCATGACCTTCCGCGCCGCGCGGGGCACACATTTTCTGAAAAGGACGAATGCGCGCTCGAACAGGGCCGTCCGTCCCTTTTCCTTTTTCATCCAGAGAGGAGGTTAAGAACCATGCGAATCTACGGTGTTTCGCTCGGAGAGGGCAACATGAAGGTGGGCGACGTGTTCACGTTCAGTTTGCCAAGCAAGACGACGTGCCCGGGCGCCAGTCCCTGGTGCCTCAAGCACTGCTATGCCTACCGGTACGAGCAGTTCCGGCCGGGCTGTCAGAAGGCCTACGGCGAGAACCTGGCATTGACACAGGACCCGCAGGAGTTTGTCCGCACCATGATCGGGGTTCTGCCGCGCATCATGAACGCTTTCCGCATCCATGTGAGCGGAGATTTTTACTCGGCACCTTACGCGGAAGGGTGGACTGAAATCTGCCGGGCCTTTCCCCAGACGTTGTTCTGGGGATACACGCGTTCCTGGGCAGTTCCGGACTTACAGAACGCGCTGCAAGGTCTCCGCTCTCTGGCGAACGTGCAGATCTTCGCCTCGGTTGACGCAGAGATGCCTTTGCCGCCACGGGAGTGGCGCAGGGCGTTCGTGCTCACAGATCCCCGCGCCATGGGAATGCTGTGCGCGTTCCAAACCGAGGAGCAGCGGCAGTGTCTCGTCTGCGGCTATTGCCTCAGGCGCAGACATGGCGACGTCATCTTCAAGGTCCACTGACCTGGCCAACGACCCGACAGACTCCTCATCGGATCTGCCGGGTCATCTTCACAACTCGACAAGAAGGAGGTACGACAAAATGAAACTCACACTGGAAACCGTCCGAGACGTTCTCAAAGACGCGCTTGGATTTGACTCTTACATTGCCGGCTTCATCACCGAGGTCCGCGAGGACCCGTCCAGCCCGACCGCGAACATCACGAAAGACGGACTGCTCCGCTACAACCCGCAGTTCGCGGCCCAGCACATCACCTGCAAACAGGACCTCTTCAGCCTCTGCATGCACGAGGTGCTGCATCCCATGTTCGGCCATTTCGTTTTCCGCGGTGGGGAGATCGAAAACATCGCCGCCGACGCCATCATCAACGCGGTAATCAGCACCGTCTTCTCCACAAAGTCCCACCGGGGGCATTTGTTTGAAAAGTTCTATCCGCCCAGCGGCCTTCCGGGCCTTCTCCGACCCTGCAGTCGCATGCACACGAGTTCGCTCTCGCGGCTCTACGACGCACTCTACGAATCCCGGCACATCAAGAAGGAAGACTCCATCACCACGGGCGAGTTGATCCAGAGCCTCAAGATTCTGGTGCCGAGCGTTCCGCCCGCGCTCGTGTTGTTCGGAAGCCACGGAGCCGAAGGTCAGAAAGGAGAGGGTCTGGGCGGCCTGCCCAAAGAGACCTTGACCCGCATGGCGGAAGACATCCAGCACGGAGCCACGGAGTGCGCCTCAAGATCAATGGGATACAGCGAGACCTTGATGGACCTGCTCACGGAGGCTCTCAAGACCCACCTGTCCATTCGCCGCGTCCTGCTTGAGCGGTTTCTCACAAAGAGGAAGGTGGACCGGTTCAAAGAGACGCTCCACGCGCGCCGCCTCTCGACTTCGCCGATCCCGATCCATCCCTCGAAGCGCGACCTCGTGCTTCTCGCGGCGGGGATCTATCCTTTCCACTTCCACAACACGGTGGCCCATCCGCGGCAGCAGGAGCGAGGACTCGCCATCTACCTCGATGTCTCCGGCTCGGTGAACGACTTTCTTCCGCAGATTCTTGGAGTCCTCAAGGGCCTGCGAAAGGAGATCAAGAGCATCTTCCTGTTCAGCAACAAGGTGGTGGAGACATCCTTCGAGTCCGTTCTCAAGGGTCACGTCCAGACAACCTACGGCACGGATTTCGACTGCATCGCCGAGTCGGTCCTCGAGCGGGACTTTAGGAAAGCCGTGATCGTCACGGACGGCTTTGCCTCGATGAAGCCGGAGCTGAGCGAAAAACTGAAGGAGCACCGCCTTCGGACCCTCACGGTCCTGTTCGGCAATTCCCGGGACTGTGACGACTTCGCGGCATTCGGCGACGTCGTCCAACTCGAAGACATTTGTGAAGAAAGATAAAAGGAGGTGAAACCATGTATCTATCCATACCCAACCAAAAACCGCGCAGCCACCGCCTGTCGTCATCCACGTGCACCGCGCGAAGAGCCCGAAGAACGGAGGCGATGCCCGAATGCACCAACGCGGTGTACCGCCCAAGCCTCCCGCCCCACCTCGCAGACCCATCGGACAGAAGCCTGCCATGCGTCAAAACACGCGCACCAACGCTTGAAGAAATGACCGCCCGCATTAGCTTGCAGAAATAGCCGGTTCTCCGTTTCCCGCTGAACCGGGACGGGCCCATAAGAACCCGATGCCAGCGGACAAAGTGATCAAGAGGTCCCTTGCTATGGTCAGTATGCCGATATGTTCCCCCCCAGACGGGGCAAAACACCCACAACTAATTTCCAGCCCCCGTCCCATGGCTAAGACCTGAAGCACAACGAACGCCAATGCGAGACACGCAATGGCGAACAAGGCACCTCTGATGAGAACGCCCGCTATCAACGCCAGACCGACCGTTAGCTCAAGCCAGGGGAGCACGACAGCTGTAGAGATGGCAAGAAATGGACATAGCACGCGGTAGGCTTGGATACTATCGAAAAAGGCATAAGGTTGGCGAATCTTGTAGAAACCGCTCACCAAAAACACCAACCCTAATCCGAAACGAATCGCCAGCAGGACCGCAGGTCGTTGTCTTCCTAGAAAAGTCCTGTTTGGAGGGGAATCCGATCCCGAAGAGTCGCAATCCATCTGTATACCGTTTCTAGCCAGGAACACTTAGGCGTTACCGTTTTTTCCCACTCGACCCAGCCGCCTTCGAAGATAAAGATATTCTCGTAACCATCCCGGACTAGATCCCCCGCGACGCTTCGCGCGTAAGGGCAAGTTCGGCTCTGGCAATAGACGATGATCTGTGTCGCATGGGAAACATTCGACAAACACGCAAGCCTCGATACTCGTTCCATACCGGCCGGGATGTTTATCGCTCGCGCGATATGCCCCATCTTGTAGTCCTCCGAACGGCGCGCATCGACTAACACTGCACCAGCCTCGCGAGCGAGATCCATTGCCTGGGCAAGCGAGACGGTGGGCAAGCGAAGCTCGACTCCCTTGAGGAACAGAGAAGAGGTTACTTGCGGATGAGAAAGCATCCCGTCGTCGGCAAGAAGCTGATATCCCAGTCCTGTGGCACACGAAAAGACAACCAGCCCGGTTGCTTCGAAAAGAGAGATCGCCCACACCCCTTTAACCGAAAAGAATGTCGTAACGCGGTTCCAGTATCGAGAATGTAGCTGTCTTGCAACGGCAACAAAACACAGCGAAGCAAGAACAAACACCGTGAGATGCAAGATCCGAGAGCCGAATACGGTAGAAAGGACGAGTGGTTCCCTGCTCAAGACCAAGCCCGTCCCGTCCCAACGCCGCATTACCGAACGCAACGGTACACGTTGAAGAGTCTTCGGAGGGGAGTAAACCAGAGCTTGACCGGCGTGACTGCCAAGAAACAACTCATAATGATTGAAACGTGAAGACAGATCGCTTTTCTTGACGTGTAGAATCACAGGATGCGGACAAGACTCGAGAAACCCTCTCCCGGCCTGCGTAACGGGGATCGCAAACAAGCCACGGTCTTCCGCTGCCTTTTTGAGCTCTGCAATCGTGCTCCCGCGTGCGGAGCCTATGTAAAGCGGTTGCAGGAGTTGGTCATACTTGTACTCGATCCCCCAAATACGACTTGCCGCAAACAAACAGCTTACACCGCAATAGTGGTTTGGTGTTCCGAAGGGAACCGCTCGTGGTTCCTCTGTCGCGTTCACTTCCCGGCAGAAACAGAGAATTACGACTACGCATAATACCCAGGTAGCGAAGGCAGCGCACTGAAGCAGAGGCGTGCGGAGTCTACGGAAGAATGCCCCAGTCATGGGTAGCAACCCTTCATCGTTTCGGGTGGCGTTTGCCCGTTCGGAAGAGGAGAGCCGACAGGCATGCCAGCGCAACTACCACGCCACCAACCAACAGAAGCAACTGTCGGCGGCCTATTCCCCACCTTGGGCGAAGAGCGCCGTGCTGAACCGGCTGGGACGAGGAGGCACTAGTTCCAAGAGAGCCTTTTCCGTCAATAGCGACTGTACCTGGCAAGGCGGGATTCCCTTGGTCGGTGGACGACTCGCCAATCCCCCTCTTGCTTTTGAGTTCCAGTGCAATCTGTGTAACCTGCTTCTCTATCTCGCCGGGAATGCACGGAACAACACGACCATCCCGCCACTCATATACGACACCGGCGCCACCTTCAACGGTGACCTGTGTCCCCTCTGGCAGCTCAAATCGAAATGCGTTCATTGCGTCGAAATCGGGTGACACTTGGAAGTCGGAACGTGTAACACTGTATCTTCGGCGAATCGGAGCGGATCCTTCAGAGACCTCGTCGGTACGCGTAGCTTCGACCGCGACAGGAATCCGGCCAATTTCCTTGTAGACCGCGACCGTAACCTCGAAGGTGTAACTTTGGAGCGCCGGTTGGGAACCCGAATTCCCCGGTAATTTGCGTACGTCGGCGGTAAAGAAAGCCTTCACGAAACAGCGAGGATCGCTCCTGTCCAACCACACCGCCAACCGGCCCCAAGGCGTTGTCCCTTCGATACGCGTTGCTTCCGCTTCCTCGAAACCGGACCGGTCCTTCGCCCTTAAGAGCGTTGCCGAAAAGTGCTCCGAATCGAGCAATATCCCGTCGGCAAAACGACCGTCGATATTGGGACGTGGACCCTCTTGTGTCTTGTTCTGTTTTCGAAGCGATGCATTCCTGGCCTGGAATTTGCCTTGTGGACCGAATGAAGCCACGGTGTCCAACAGACGATTCTCAGCCCACAGGGTGTGTTCTTGTAGAATCAAAGTCAATGCATTGCTGCCCGATTCAGGAACGAAACTATCACACAGCAGTTCATACTGACCGTTTCTTTCGCGGATCTCACCTTTGGCGAGTGACTCCGCCGTGAATGGACCGCTTACCGGCTTTATTGGCTTCCCGTCTTTGTCAATCATCTGATACCTGCGAAGGAACCTGACGGCGTAAGGGGGCCTATTCTTGAACTGCTCGAGTTGGGCGGTCAATATGAGGTCCACGCTCTGAGGATCCACCTGACCGGCGCGGGCCGCGCTCGGCATATCGGGAAGAACAGGAGTGAATAAGAGAATAGGTACTAAACCGGCGGCTAGGCGACAGGCTTTGAACATGAGCGGAGTACCTCCAATCCAAACCTTCCATATCTATACTCGCGCGCGGTACCGCGGAAAGGATAGTTCAGACGATTCGCACTCCGTCGCCTGTCACTCGTATGCGAAAGCATGGGACGGCTTTCCCGGACCGTTTGTTTCGCTTCAGTCTCCGCATCTGCTTCTTGCCGCAACCCCGCCTCGCGCCGGCCTACTTCGTACAACATTTGTCCGGTGTCGTCGTAGCGGCATTGGCAAAGATTGAATCACAGTCATCGCCACACCCATGGGTACCCGAGACGAGGCATGTTTGTGAGACCTCTGCGTCGTCGCAACTATGGTAGTAGCGATAACTGCAGTAGCTCGCGCAGGAAGGATACGACGCCACTTGACAAGGCCCCCCTGCGCCGCCCACGATACTCACAGAGTCGGCTTCGGTCATCTGAGTCGGCATGGCCAATGCGAATACGGCTGTAAGAATAGCTGTCTGCAAGACCACGCCAATAGCTAAGATCAATCTTCCTTTTTTCATAGCATGGATCTCCTCTCTCGTTATTTCTCGTGAACACTCGCATCGGTCCGGGAAAGCGGCCCACCCACGGTAGCACGGACCAGACCCAATGTAGAGTATCACACAGGTAGGTGCCGAAAGTCAAGAAAAAATTGTCAAGAAAAAATCCCGAAAAAAACGATCTCGCGCGACACCCCAAGGAATGCTGCTATCTTAGCGTCTAAGTGGCGTAATATCAGTAGTCCAAGAAGAATGAAAAAGGAGGTAATGACCATGGAAACACAATTGCTGCAAATCCAAGCAGGTAAGGCAAATGAAGGAACCGGCCCGACAAAGGTGACCAATTCCGACCCGAGGATACTCGAGCGACTCGGCATCTTCGGCTGGAAGGAGAAAGACGAGAACCTGGCCCTGGCGTCGCTCTTGACCGGCGATCCGCTGCTCCTCATCGGCAACCACGGCAGCGCCAAGACCCTCATCGCCAACAAGATCGCCGAGGCACTCGGACGCAGTTTCTGCGTCTACGATGCCTCGAAAGCCATGTTCGAAGACGTTCTGGGTTACCCCAACGTGGAGAAACTGAAGCAAGGAATCGTCGAGTACGTTCCGAGCAAAGTCACCATCTGGGACAAGGAACTCGTGTTGATTGACGAGCTCAACCGCGCCGTGCCGGAACTCCAGAGCAAGTGGCTCGAAATCATCCGGAGCCGTAAGATCATGGGCTTTGGCACGAAGGTGAAGTGGGTGTGGTCCGCGATGAACCCGATGACGTACAGCGCCACCCAGGCCCTCGACGCCGCGCTGGTGGGCCGATTCGCCCTGTTTCTCTATCCGCCCGACGTGCTGGAGATGAGCGAAGAGGACCGGATTCGGGTTACGTCTCACATCAACGGAGACGACGCGCCGGCGCTTCGGGAATGGGCCCCGCGGATCGAAAGTCGCACCGTCTCGAACGACGCCGTGAGGGAGACCGGCGCGCTCCTTCAAGACACGCTTCGGAAAGCAGCGGGGCACTTCCTGCGCCTTCAGAAAGAACTGAGCACGCTGCCCGAGTTCATGGCCCGCTTCGCCGACCTGCTGATGCGAGAAAGCAGGGGCGAGATCGCTCTTGACGGAAGGCGGCTCGGGTTCATCTACCGGAACATACTGTCCAACCGCGCCTTGGAGATCGCCAAGGCGGAAGTCTTTGGCGCCGCGGCCGGGTCTTTTGTGGAGTCGGCGCGGCAGGCTGTTGCGGCGAGCATTCCCGTGGGACTGAGCGACGAGTCCCTGAAGCGCGAGGAGGCCGTGCACAAGATGGAAATCTGCTTCGACCTCCTCAGTTCCTACTTCGAGCCCGGCTCGGAGATTGATCGCGTCAACCGGATCTACGAACTCTTCACCACCCGCGACTTGATGCGGAAGGCGGAGATTCTTCTCCAGACCGACCTGAGCGAATTCGCGGCGTCCAAGGCTTGGACCGACCTGGTGAACGGCGAGAACGACATCACGCTCCTAGCTTACACCGCCTTGCAGGTCGAGGCGCGCAGGCCGGGAACCGTGCCGCGTGAACTGCTGGAAGGCCTCAGCCACCGCATTGGTCCCGACCACCTGAATTCCGAAAGCCTGCCGCGGTTGGAGGGGGACGCTATCGAATACCTCGAGGAGGTGGACGCGCTTCTGGAACAGGACTCCGACCTGGCGCGCCTTGTCGCCTACCAGCGCGTTTACGAACTGATAGACGGCGGATCGGTCTCGACGGCGGAGATTGAAAAGGCGCGTTGTCTGATTCAGCAGGACGTGGAGACGTTTCGCGCCCTTATCGAGAAAGGAGGTGAGAACTATGCAAACGTACCGATTGTGGCTTGAAGCCGACAAAGAGATTCCCCGGTTCAAGAGGCTCCGCTTCGCCAAGACCGAAGTTCCCATAGGGGACGTGCTTCGCAAGGGAATCCACCCTTGGCAAGGAGACCAGATGTGCCCGTCTCTCAAGGACAAGGTGCTGGAGTTCCTCAACGCCGAGGAGATGAAACCCGCGGAGTTCGAGAAACAGGGCTACTGTTGCGAGCTGAGCCGACCAGGTGAGAACGATTATTGGTGCTACAACGACCGCTCCTGCAAGTTCGAGAAAACCCTGAGGACCATCAGCGAGCACGTCTGCTTCGTCGAGGCGCTCACCTACCAAGAACTCCTCGCCATCGCGTGGGAGGGGATTCACCGGCTCTGGTCGCGGCGTCTCGCGCACACGTTCCTGAACTCCGCTCAGCCGGGTTTCGAGGCCATGCGCGCCTTCCTCAAGAAAAAGAACCCGGAGGTCAAGATATCGAGCTACGCGGACTTTGACTCCTACCCGCTCGATCAAATCCTGAGTCCCGAGGACTTCGCGCAGGAAGACACCATCGTGATCCGCGAGGGCATCCCCACCACGAACTTCCGCTCCAGCGCCTTCATCGAACGCGTGGCGGACGAGAGAGGCTTCCTCCGGCTCACCAGCGGCATTCGACACTTTCAACTGACGTGTACATGTGGTGGTCCGACCTTCGCGGGCTCCGTTGACTACAACTGCGAGCGAAGCGGAGAGACGATCCGCTTCCGGCCCATCTTGAGCCGGAACGGCAGCCGGGAAGCAGCCAAGGAGTTCGCCACGCGTTGGCGAATCGGCGCTGGGCGGTATTGCTTCGCGGCCGACATCGAGCGCCTCGACAAGATGGTGCAACAGGACCAGTGCGTACTCACGTTTCCGTCGCTTCGATACGACGGCCCCAGGGAGCCGGCAGTTTCGCACGCGGACGTCGCCGCCTACAAGACGCCGCGGTTTGCCCTGGGCCACTACTTCACCAGCTCCGACTCGGGCGAAACCCTTCGCAGGGCGTTGCAGCACAACGGCGTCAGCATGACGGGGCGCAAGGAGGAACTCGTGGACAAGCTGGCCCGACTCGCCGCTAAGACCTACGAGAAGGTGAAGCCGCGCCTCGACGATTACTTTGCCAAACGCAGATTCATTCGCGTGGAGCGCGGTTCGGACGGACAGCACTTTCCCCTGCTGGAAGGCTATGATATTCGACACCTGCTGCTCACCATGTACGTGATGAAGCACCTGCGGGGCAACGTGATTCTTGAAGCCAGCCACGAAAACGACACCTACGATTCGTATTCCATCGCGCGCGCCTTGGTGAGTCGCCAGGTCAGCCTCAAGGGAGCGTTCCTGCTTGTCGAGTAGGGCGTGGAATCGCGGCAGGCGCCAGGAGAAAGAACGCGGGACGCCTCGGCGGCATTCGTATGCCGGGGCGTCCTGCACTCAGAAGCGTCACCTCAGCAGTCAGCAGGCGGCATCATCTCTCTGACCAAAGAAGAAGAAGAACTTGCGAAATCAGGAAAAGGAGGAAGACCAACATGCCTTGCGTGACAGTGGATCTAAGCAACGTAGATTGGGGACTGCTCAGGAAACAGAAACTGTCCCTCCTGAAAGCGGTCAGAATCAGGGCGAAAACCGGCGGGTCCGAAGCGGCCGGGCACCTGCGCGGCCTCGTGCACCTGCTCGACCACATTCAAGACCAGGCCGCCGAAATCCTCGGCGAAGAGGCAGTCTTCGGAAGGAAACGCGCCTGAACATCACATTGAACAAGAAAAGGAGCAAAACCATGGCAGACAGATTCCCAACACAAATCCACATCGGCGGCAAAGTTGAACGAGCTATCATTCCGGCCCTGATTGACGCCATCAACACGGAAGAACTTCAAAGCGACTGGGGCATAGGACTCCCGGTTCTGAGGTCAGACAAGGAACTCCTTGAACGCCTTGAAGACGGACACTTGAGTTTTTTCCACGAGGAACGAGCTTGGGGAGAATTCCCAGACCTCGAGCAATTTCTGGTCGAGAACGGCATTCCCTTCAACCGCTCCCACAGCCCTCGTTACGAGTATGACGGCGAACTTGTCCAGTTCCGGAAGGGAATGGAGACGCCCGCGTCGGCGGTCGTAAACGACAACGGCACCATCATGGTCGAGGCACAGGAGATTCAGCGGGTTCGAGACATCTTGAAGAACGCCCAGGAGATGGAAGACGTCCGAAAAGCCATTGACGAACTCAATACGCTTTGCCTCGAAGCCGACATTGAGCCGCTTCCCCCATTTGAAATCACGGATTGAGATTCCACGCGCTTCCAACGAAAGGAGCAGAATCTATGAAATTCACACCAAGAGAGATCGCTCACCTCCTGGCCACGCTCAGAACCTGCCAGCAGCGTGGCGTCATTGACGACTGGCACTTTGACAGGACGGAACCGCTCAGCGACGCGGAGGTCGATATTCTATGCAAACGCATAAACGAGGCTGGGCCAGATGTAGAGTTTCGGGAGAAGGCGGACGGAGAATCCGGCGGAGGCTTCCATGGAGCGTCCGGTCGGAGTCCAAGCGGCGCACCGGATGAAAAACCGTGCGGAAGACCGAACGCCGCCCCCACACAGGAAGAAGAAAGAGGCCCCAATCGCGCCTTTACCGTTGTCGGCCTTTATCCGGACTCGGAATGGGACTCCTCGATGCGGGATGCATCGTTCGTGGAACACGTCCACGCACAAACGCCTTCCGACGCCACGGAGCAGGCCCGTCAACAAATGGCCCACACCCACCTATCCAAGCCGGGCACTGCTAGTCCTTAAACCAGCGCGCTTTTTTTGCGCGTGGTGCTGAAAATACATGAAACGCCCGTCTTTATTGGGTATAGTGTTTTCTGCGGGAGAACAAAAACCCACGAAAGGGGGCGTTTCAAGTGAATCCAAGAGACCACAAAATCATGGAGGAGCGCAAGGGAAATCTCGAGCGGCGGCTGGATCGCGAGAATCTTTCCGGCGATTTGGGAAAGCCGGTGTTTGGCGACTTGAACGTTCATTACGAGATGAGCGGTCGGGCGCGGGCGGTCGGGTGCGGCGGGATCGCGGCTATTCACAAGATGGTGGTTCGGCTGGGGCTGGATCGCGCGATCAACGAGACGATGCGTCTTTTGAAGATTCATCTTCCGTATCACGAGTCGGATCACGTGCTGAACATGGCGTACAATATTCTGGCGGGCGGGACGTGTCTGGAGGACATCGAGCGGTTGCGGCAGGACGAGGCGTACATGGACGCGCTGGGCGCCGAGCGGATTCCGGATCCGACGACAGCGGGGGATTTTCTGAGGCGTTTCGAGACGGAGTCGAACGTGCTCACGTTGCAGGAGGTTTTCAACGACGCGCGGGAGAAGGTGTGGCGGATGCAGGACGCGGCCTTTCGCCAGCGCGGGGTGATTGACGCGGACGGCACGATTTCCGAGACGCGGGGCGAATGCAAGCAGGGAATGGATATGTCCTACAAGGGCAAGTGGAGCTACGCGCCGCTGCTGGTTTCGCTGGCGAACACGCGCGAGCCGCTTTACCTGGCGAACCGTCCCGGCAACGCGACGAGCTCGAGCGGCGCGGCGCGCTGGATTGACCGCGCGATCGAGCGGGTGGGGCGGGTCTTCGACGAGGTGGTGGTTCGCGGCGACACGGCTTTTTCCACGGGGCGCGACCTGGATTGCTGGGACGAGTGCGTGACGTTCTATCTCGGATACGACGCGTGTCCGAACCTCGTGCGGCTGGCGGGAAACCTGCCCCAGGGCGCGTGGCAGCCGCTGGAGCGCCGTCCGCGTTACGAGGTCGCCACGGGCGAGCGAAGCCGGCCCGAGAACGTGAAAGAGCGCATCGTGCGCGAACGCGAGTACAAG